>WNFX01009904.1_pt1 | contig 11392 bp, 14 predicted proteins | sample 5400111 | NCBI WGS metagenome assembly WNFX01 (sample SAMN13153363, study PRJNA577476) | soil metagenome | isolation source: 40 cm soil or saprolite under grassland replicate 1 | place: USA:California | collected 2016-06-15
TCGATATTTTAATTAGCAGCATTCAAACGCAGCTCTTCACCCTGGCTGATGATACTAAAATTTATTGCGGTCATGGACCGATGACAATTGTAGGCTTTGAAAAGCAAAACAACCCTTTTGTAAAACTCTACTAACGGAGAGTTCGTTCCTCCTCCTTCAGAAGAAAGTGGCCGAAGGCCAGATGAGGCGGCTTTGAAAAAATAAACAATCCATTTGTAAAGTTGTATTGATCGAACGACATCAAAAGCGAACTTAATAGAGGTATCCATTTTTTTATTGGTTTCATACCAGAGCGTTTTAGTTAATCCAAAAAAAAGGACTTGGAGTAATAATTATCTTACCTCCATTTATTTTTACCGGTCATTTCTTAGAGGAATCTCCGGGTTTTGTTGCATGGTTTAATTCGCACGTGAGCAGGGGAATTACGTCGGGCCTTTTCTGGAATGTAAATATTATCGCATTAGTGATTACAGGTATTATTACAATTACAGAACTACTAGCGCCATCTCCTGGTTCAGCAGCCCTCATTATTTTATGGTTTAGTTTTTTGATGCTCGCCAATGCCTTATGTCATATCACAGGAGCTATTGTTGATAAGCATTACATGCCGGGCTTGACTACGGCAATTGTTTTATATCTCCCTTATTATTTTTTTGTTGTCAGCAGACTATTAAAAACCGGGAGGGTTAAAATTGGCTGGTTGATAGTGCTTGCATTTTTAGGTTTAGCATTAATAATTATTCATGGGTTCCTGATTATATTTCGCGGAAGCAGGCTTTTCTGATTTAAACTACTCTTGGCTTTAAATATTTGCCAACTAAGGGCAATCGTTGAAACTCATTCCTTTCAACTTTTGCAATAAACAAAGCAAACAATCCCAGTAAAACTGTAGCGGAGCCAATATTGAAGACCCAATTATTAAAGATCATTACCAAACCACGATGGATCAAATAAATAAGAGTTACCATTACCAGGTAGGCAATCAATTTCTTTGTGGCATAAGGCACAGGATAATACTTCTGTCCATAAGCATAACTGGTGATCATCATAAATAAGTAACAAGCGAATGTGGCCAGGGCAGCTCCGAGGTAATGAAATTTTGGAATGAGCATAATATTCAGCAGGATGGTGATAGCGGCACCGCTGAAAGTAATAACAGCGCCATACATGTTTTTATTAGTTAGCTTGTACCATATGCTTAGGTTATAATAAATGCCCAGAAAAATATTTCCCATGGTAAGTATGGGAACAATGTACATTCCGTCGCCCCAGTCCTTTGATTTACGGGTAAAGATCCACTGGAGTACATCACGGTACAAACCAATGAACAAGAACATAAAGCAGCAGGCAATCACGAAGAACTTCATCACCCTTGCATATATCTTTTGTGCGTTTTCTTCTTTAGAGCGATTAAAGAAAAAGGGCTCGGCAGCCATGCGGAAGGCTTGTATCATTACTGTTACCATAACTGCAAGGCGGTACAGGTTGCCAAATATTCCCAGCTCTTTATCTGCTTCTGCCCGCGGCAAATCAACCACATGCCGGTACACGAGCCGGCTTAGCATATCATTTATCATTCCGCCCAGGCCAACAATGATGAGCGGATAACTATACTTCATCACACGTTTCCATAAACCGGTGTTAAATTCAAAACGCAGATCTTTGAATTCTTTCCATAATAATAAAAATGTGAAAATGCTGCCACAAAGATTTCCTATCAAATAAAAACTGATTGGGTCAGTGCTGTCATACACAAGGTTAATCAAACTGTCCGGATGGGTTTTCAGGTAGCGGGGTATGATTCCAAGAAAGAGAACGACCACGAGAATGGTCATTACAATTCCTGCTACACGAACAAACGCATATTTTCTCGGTCGGCCCTCCTGCCGCAATCTTGCAAAAGGAAGTGTAGCCAGCGTGTCGAAAAAAATGATCCAGCACATCCACATTGTGTACTGGGGGTGTTTATCTAAACCAGCAAGATTTGAAATATCAGTACGAAAAAAATAAAGGCAAAGCGTGAACAGAATGGTTGTAAAAAAGATGGAAAATGAAAGGGTGCTGTATAAATGTTTTCTTTCTTCCTCCTGGGAAAAACGAAAGTAAGCGGTCTCCATTCCATAAGTAAAAAGAACATTCAGAAAAGGTATGATGGCATATACCTGGGTAAGATCAGCCGTAGTGCCTGGTTGTTTAAAGATAAAAGGAAGTGAGAGATAGATTTCGGGAGCAAAATTAGCCTTTGCAAGCGGATTTAATAAGTCTGCATTGCTTTTAACAGTATAACAACCCTGCCACATTGCATATCTTTATAAAAATTTTCTGCCATGAGAAAGATTGTTACGGCCATTGTTTTTACATTGTTCATCGCTTTTCTGAGCTCAGCTCAATCTTACGAAGGAACAGTGGACTACCAGAAAAAAAATGAGAAAGCAATCATCATTGAGTTCCCTTATCCGCCTTCGGTGGTTGAAGATGCCATTATTGATAAAATGGAAAAACTTGGGTATAAGAAAAAGGAATCAAAGGGTTTTTTGGTTTATAAAAATGCAATTCTATCGGACATAAGTGCCGAGCCTGCTGATTATATGATCAAAGTAGAGCGAAAGGGCCGCAAGGATAAAGATGAATCAGTTGTTTATTTTATCATCAACAGAAACAATGAAAACATTATTGCTCGGAGTGATGCATTAGTAAATAGTAATAGCAAAACCTTTTTGAATGGACTGTCTCCTCATGTCGAAGCTTATAATCTCGAGGTGGAAATCAAAGATCAGGAAGAACGGGTAGCAAAGGCCGAAAAAAAATTAAAAAACCTGCAGGATGATAAAGATGATATGGAAAAGAAAATAAAGAAATTGCAAGAGGACCTGAAAGAAAATGCAAAAGACCAGTCAGATCAGCAGCAGGAAATTGAAAAACAGAGACAGGTGTTGGAAGCTATGAAAGGAAAGCGAAAAATCTTGTAAGCTACTGTGGCTTTGCAAATCGGGAATTGTACAGAATAGTTGAATCACTCAATGTTTTGAGGAAAGAAATCAAATCTGATTTTTCACTTGAGGTTAATGGAATTTTGTTCACCAACAACGGATCTAGTGTAGTGCTATTTTGAATTCCGGAAGTATAATGGTTAAGGACCTGCAGTAAAGTATTGAATCTTCCATCATGCATGTAATTAGCAGTGAGATTTACATTGCGCAACGATGGCACCCTGAATTTTAATGAATCTTCACTTTTACCTGTTATTCTCATTCTTCCATAATCGTTTAACTCCGGGTCTACAAGCAAGCCGATGTTGCGATAGCTATAATCAGTAAACATAGGTTCAGGGTGGCACGTAGCACATTTGGCTTGAAATAATTGGTACCCGCTTAATTCAGAGGCAGAGAATACGGCATTACCTTGTTTATACCTGTCGTATTTTGAATCAGATGATGTAATGTTACCGGCGAATTGAGCAAGTGCTTTTAAAATTTTGTCTTCCGATACAATGGGATTTCCAAAAGCCGCTTTGAACATCCGTTGGTACTGCATATCTCCCTGGAGTCGGAAAATGATCGTAAAAAAGTTTTCTGCCATTTCATTGTGGGTCAAAATAGGTTGAGTAGCTTCAGTATACAAAGATTTAAATCTTCCATCCCAGTGCAATTCTTTTTGCCAGGCAAGATTAAAAAGGGGAGGTGCGTTTCTTAACGTGTGCGACGTGCCATAACCATGACTTCTGTCGTGCTCATAAGTACCGAAGACGGCAATTTGCTGATGACATGAAGAACAAGGGAACCCGGTGTCTCGTGACAGGCGACCATCATAAAATAATTTCCTTCCCAACTGAAATGCTTCTTCTGACAATGGATTATCGTCGAATGTATAACTCGGGGCCGGAAACCCTGCCGGAATTGCTTGTTGAAGCGGCGTGGTATTTATGATCCTGTCATGTTTCTTACAGGACCCAATAGTATATGATATGCCTGTTGCTCCAACGATTAAAATAGTTATGGTTAGCCAGGTTTTCTTCATAAATACGAATCATGAAATTACAATTTATTGAGGCTGGTTCAATAATCATCCGTTCTGAATTTTTTACGACTTAATTTAATTTCCGCGTTTCTTTTTTTCCACTCCAGTCTTTTTTCTTTGGATTGTTTAGTGGCTTTGGTCGCAATTCTTGCTTTTTTCTTTTTTAAAGCATCATAAATGAGCCGGTTTATTTTTTCAATCACCTCTTCTTTATTAGCAAGCTGTGCCCTGTGTATCTGTGATTTTACCTGCAAAAATCCTTCACCGGTAATACGATTAGAAAGTTTTTCATGGAGAATTTGCTTTTGTTCATCAGTCAGCAATTGAGATGTATCAATATGAAACGAACCAATGACAGCCGTTTCAACCTTATTTACATTCTGGCCGCCTTTACCCCCGCTGCGTGTGGTTTGAAATTTTATTTCGCTTGAGACATCGATCATGTTGCCGGATTCTGGTTTCTTTTCGTTGGCTATCTTTTGCAAAATTATATCTTCACATTTAGAAACTGTGCGGGCGAAAAGCTACCCAATGGCCCATAACAAATAACCAGCAACAAGAATGCGTGCCGTCATCCAACGAGTAACCAGGGCAAGTGTAACAATTGAAGGAAAAATTCATGGAAAGATTGGCAATGGCCTTCTTGTATTTGTTGGAATTGAAGATAATGACGGCCCAGATGATATGGAATGGCTCAGCGGTAAAATAGTTAACATGAGGATTTTTCACGACGAAAAGGGAGTCATGAATATTTCTTTAAAGGACATAAATGGAGAGATGCTTCTCATCAGTCAATTCACCCTGCATGCTTCTACAAAAAAAGGCAACCGACCCTCATACAGTAGAGCCAGCAAACCTGAAATTGCCATTCCTCTTTATGAAAAACTGGTTCGGCAGTTATCAACGGATCTTGATAAACAAATCCAAACTGGAATTTTTGGCGCCGACATGAAGGTTGAATTATTGAACGATGGACCTGTAACTATAGTGGTAGATACAAAGAATAGAGAATAAAGGAACCTCCGGAGAGATTCCTTTATTGTTTATCACAACGCGTGAATTAATACCTCACTTCACGGCCTCTTTCATCAAGATACACTCTTCTGTTACCTCCCAATGTTATTTGAAAAAATATACCTCGTCCGGGCCTTTCAATTCTATAGGCGGAATAATTTTCATCACGATACCTGTTGCGTATTCTTTCCCTTACCCTGACTGGAAGATCATTCCCGTTCCATTCACTTCCTGTTTGCAGGCGCCGTCCGTATTTGTCGTAATATACATCTACATTCCTGTTATGATCCCTGTCTCTGTACCTCGTATGCCACTGGTTATTTTGCATATCCCAGGTTGGATTGTTATCATAAACACGATATTCTTTTTGATAAGAACGTACGACCACATCAGGGGGCCTGTTACGATACTGCTGCGCAGAAAGGATCATAACGCCTGCACAGAATAGGATTAAAAAAATTGTCTTTTTCATAGTCTTTCATTTTTATACCCGTTTTTAAAACAAGGATTGCGCCACTATGAGATTATTGATCTGCCCGCCTTTCATATATTATTTCTTTTTAGATGTCTAGCGAATTGTAAAGCTGCGATCTATTTATTAATTGTTTTTCATCATTTCAATGCATGACGGAAATCATAAAAATGACATAGTGGAAATGATAAATTTGAAAAATAAAGAATCAAATTCGTTTCGAAACAAAAATACATTCGCTGGGGAAAGATATTCCTGCAGCGTATTTTAAAAACAAAGAAAATGAAAAATATATTGGTCACTATCGATTTTGAAAAGGAAACTAACCTTCTCGTTGAAAAGGCTTCTGAACTGGCAAAAAAATTTGATTCAAAAATCTGGCTCATACATATTGCTGCACCTAATCCTGATTTTGTTGGTTTTGAAGCGGGGCCACAAAATGAAATTGATTTCAGAGCCGACCAATTAAAAAAGGAGGGTAAAACAATTGAGAAATATGTTCAACAGCTGAAAGAAAAGGGAATTGATACCGCAGGATTATTGGTCAAGGGACCAACTGTGCCAACAATTTTAAGAAAAATTGAAAACTTAAATATTGACCTGGTGATCATCGGGCATCATAAACACGGGTTGTTTTACAAGATTTTTGTCGGCAATACAGATTCGGCCCTGGTTAATAAGTCCAAAATACCTGTATTACTGGTTCCATTGCAAAACGCCTTTGCAGATGGGGTGGTACCGCAGCCATTACCAGAACCACGTCAAACAGCTTAATACGCTTTATTCCGTGCAATTTGTTGAGTATAGTGGTCGAAGCCGGACCGTCAAATACTCTATACTCACAATATTTTTTGTCTGCTAATTAATTTACAAAATTAGTTGTTCCACCAATACGTAAGCTTTATCACAAAAGCTCTGTTGCGCACGAACAGCGGCGAAGAATAATAATTATCCGTGTACACAAGAAAAAGATCAGATGCAGGATGATAGCGCCATTGCAGTCTTGCATTAAGGTTAATATTTTTCTGCTGCTTATTGTATTGAATAAATGTGGTCAGGAAAAGTTTGTTAGTAAATGTAAGATCAATCCTGGGGCCGATCAGCCAGAACGTTGTGTTACCCCACGGCTGTGGTAATTGTATACGGTTATAAACAGTGCTTAATGTGATGCCTGCATAGGGCTGAAAGCGGTAGCCGATATCGGCATTGAAATTATATCGGCTTCCATTTGCATAATATCCGCCAACGCGGGTGGAGATGCTATAAGTTAGAAGTCGTTGTGGTTTGGAGAAATATTCTATGCCCCAGGCTTTCCAGCGATGTAGTGTTCCTGCGGCTAAAGAATCTTTACCGCTATTTGTTGGATCGAAGGGCTGCAATAATTGTACATAATCATTGCCGCGCCATACATCAAAAATACTTTGGTCACGCATGTTGAAGATGTATAGCAAAATATTTTCGTTGTCTGTTTTTTTAAACGATGTGTTATAATAATAGGAACCGACATATCTTGGGCCATGACTTAATACAATGCTTCGCCTTGGAAAAAACAGGTAACCGGCATTGGGATAAAACCTGATATAATTGACACGCGGCACATAACCAACTTCGGCTGAATAATGTTTTCCCACAAATTCGTGCTGCCACGAAAGCAGCCAGTGGCGATTGTTGTATTGCAGGGAGACGGCATGTGTGAAGCTATTATCGTTGCTAGCCGGGGCAAATGATTTCAGGAGCATTAGTTTTCCTGTCCACAGGTTGTTGGAAGATGCGAGGTTATATTCGGCGCCTACGTTACGATTATATAAGTTGTATTGTGGTTTGCTGCTATCCTTGCCGGGTTCATAGTTGAGCGATTGCTTATTAATGAACAACAAGCGGATGTTGGATCGTGCAAACAATTTTCTTTGCAGGGCCATTACTGAAAAATTCTGCGCAGGCAGTGCTGTTTCATTTTGTTTTTTTGTCTGCATGTCCATAATGCCGATGCGCCAGTTCTTATCAATGTTGCCACTGAGTCTTGCGCCAAAACTAATTGGCACGCCAAGACCAATGCGTCGTGAAAAAAATGGGCGAATATTTGCAAATCCAAAATTTCCAAATAGATCATTGTTCTCAAGAAAGAATTGTCTCTTTTCCGGGAAAAATAATTCATAGCGATCAAGGTTTGTGACTTGTTTGTCTACTTCCACCTGCGAGTAATCAGGATTTACCGTAAGATCTAAATTGAGTGAGGATGTCAATGTAATTTTTGCATCAGCGCCAATCTCTTTGCGCCATATGGGTTTGGTCTTTAAAGAATAATCTTTGGATATTCCAGCCAAGGCATAAGGAATTACAGATAAATTTAAACCCGGTGCAGGAAGCGGTTGATCCCATATCAGCCGGCCGGTATAGGCTAACGAAGCCGTAGGGAATTGTCTTGGAACTGGCGCCCAGGATGATTTTTCAGCGGCAGTTATATCAAGTCTGCTGAAGTTGACACCCCATTCAGCAATTCCTTTTTTGTAGCGAATCGTTTTAAAAGGGATAGCGGCTTCGAATATCCACTTATCATCATAGTTCTTTACAACCGAAATCCATTTGTTATCCCAGTTGAGATCAGCCTTACCACCTTCGTACAACATGCCATCCCATTGAGCCCCCGCCGCATTGGCGCCAAATGTGTAACCATTTGTAAGATCGTTAAATGGATCTAAGAAGAAAATAAAGTTATCATTCTTTCCAAAAACAAAATCGCGACGAAGCGACTCAACCATATAAGGTTCTTTCTTTGGCAACGAACAGATAGCGATAATGTAGAGGTTCTCTTTATCATAAGTCATTTTTACTTCGGTATTCACCAGAGCCTTGCTGGTATCCATGGGCAATACCATAAAAAAACTGCCCGCTGTTTCAGCATCTTGCCAGGCAGCTTCATTCATCTTGCCATCAATAACTATTTGCCCGGTTGTTTTGTGGATATGAAGTTTGAAGTTGTTATTTTTTTTCTGCGCATTTACAAGTATGCTTCCGATGGATAGTATCGAGATAAATAAATATTTCAAAATAGAAGACATAATAAAACACCTGAAAGTAAAGAATGTTTTTTTATGAAAGGCCGATCTATGTGAGTTGGGCTTTAGCCCCCGGGTAGTTACAAAAACCAATTCAATAATTCTTTCACCAAAAATGTTAAGGTTGCTAATCGCAACAACCAGTTCTTTATTAAGTCTTACCTTACAAAACTCAAAATAACATTCATGAAATTCACTATTCTAAAAACCGTCTTCTTTTTAATGTGTTTAGGTTTTGCTTTGACAACAATAGGTCAATACAACTGGAAACTGAGTAAGGAGAAGGATGGAATAAGGGTATATCAATCCGAAGTTTCGCATTCAAAATATAAAAGCATAAAAGTGGAGTGCACGATGGAAGGAAACTATGATAAACTAATCGCTGTGATCAGTGATGTCAGTCATCAAAAGGATTGGGTGTACAATAATAAAACATCGTACATGATTAAGAGGATCAGCCCATACGAGTATTATTATTATACAGAGACTTCTTTGCCCTGGCCAATGTCTAACAGGGATGCCGCCCTACATTTAAAAATGAATAGAGATAGTCTCAACCGTTTTTTAAAAATCAATGCCGTAAGCGAACCAAATTATATTGCTGAAAAAGATGGCAAAGTACGGGTACCCCGTTCGAATATTAGTTGGTATGTTACCATGCCCACATTAAAAACTATTAGCATCATATACATATTTGATGCAGAACCAGGTGGAAGTCTTCCAGCGTGGCTTGCGAATATGTTTGCCGACAAAGGACCATATGAGAGCTTTAAAAAATTGTCGCAAATACTAAAACGTCAGGCGTAGCGATTGCCTCAGCTAAGGAAGAATTGACAGTAAATAGTGCAAACATCGCTGGTTTTATAAGAAATGCGGGAAGCTGCCTCGTTGCCATCCATAATGGCAGAGGTTGAAGATTTCGCCTTTACTTCTTTCGCAAGGATGTTCTCTTTATTGATCGTTTCCATAATAAAATTGCAGGGGATAATTGAAATCACTAAACTGCGCAGATATGAAAATAACCGGATGAGGAATCAGACAACGACATGAGTTATGGAAGGAACGGAAATGATAGCCAGTAGCTTATGCATTTGGCTATCCAATAGAAAACTACTGTCAGGTATTTATTTCCTTCAACACAATTTCCGTCACCTTATCTGCCGGAATTCTTTCCTGCTCCATGGAATCCCGGTAGCGTATGGTAACTGTATTGTCTTGTTTGGTTTGCTGGTCAACAGTTACGCAAAATGGAGTGCCTATCGCGTCCATGCGGCGGTAACGTTTGCCGATAGTATCTTTTTCCTCGTAGAAGCAACGGAAATGAGATTTGCAATCATCCATGATCTTTCGTGCAATCTCAGGTAAGCCATCTTTCTTCACCAGCGGCAATACTGCCAGTTTCATCGGGGCTATTTTTGCAGGAAATCTTAACAGTACCCGGCTATCTTGTTTTTCCGCTGTGCTCAGATCTTCTTCAATGTATGCTTCACTTAGTACCATCAAAATAGTTCTATCCAAACCAATGGAAGTTTCAATCACATAGGGAATATAATTCTGGTTGATCTCCGAGTCAAAATATTGCATTTTCTTTTTGCTGTACTCCTGGTGATTTTTTAAATCGAAATCAGTGCGTGAGTGAATGCCTTCTACTTCTTTGAAGCCGATAGGAAATTCATATTCAATATCGCAAGCTGCGTCTGCGTAATGTGCCAGCTTCACGTGATCATGGAAACGATACTTCTCTTTCGGAATCCCGAGGCTTATATGCCATTTCATTCTTTCTTCTTTCCAGAACTCATACCATTCTTTTTGCGAACCGGGTCGAATAAAATATTGCATTTCCATCTGCTCAAACTCTCTCATGCGAAAAATAAACTGCCGGGCTACGATTTCATTTCTGAATGCTTTACCAATTTGTGCAATACCAAAAGGAATTTTAAGGCGACCAGTTTTCTGTACGTTTAAAAAATTTACAAAAATTCCCTGTGCTGTTTCTGGTCGTAAATAAATTTCACTGGCCTCATCACTCACACTTCCCACTTGTGTGGAGAACATCAGGTTAAATTGGCGAATGTCTGTCCAGTTGGAAGTTTTACTGATAGGACATTTTATTCCCTGGTTAATGATAAGTTGTTTCAATCCATCAAAATCGTCTTTTGCAATCAACTTGTCCAATTCATCGAGCAGGCCATTGGCTTCATCCTCCCTGCCTTCATTGCGCAAATAGCTGCATCAATACCTACAATATTTTCGTGCAGTTGCACCATGTTCTTCCACCAATAATCCTTGATATTTCTTTTCAATTCACTGCCCCACTGGCCATAATCATACACCGCCTGCAAGCCATCATAGATTTCACTGCTGGGGAAAATAAATCCATACTCTTTACAATGCGAAATAAGTGCCTGGAATTTATTCGGATCTGTTGCCATAGTGCGCAAAGATAATAGTCAAAAAGTCAAATGAGTCATTAGGTTGTATCGTTCAATCCATTGTCCAAAGGACTTTGCTTTTTGACTCGTATGTCTGTTATGACTTTGAGATGAAATCCTTACCATAGCAGCTCAGGCATTTCTTTCATAATAGGGTACTTCATCATGCGATACTGATTCTTTTTGTTGCCAGTATGCGAGGGTCACTATATGTCCATCTGGTGTTTTCAATATTCGCCCGAATATGGCATTGGTTGGATTGAAGGTTACATCAGTTACGCCAATTGTAAATGTTTCTGGTGTCGGGGGTTGTGGTTCAAGCGGAGGTTGAGGTGGTGATTCTGGCTGAGGATTCGGTTCAGGCTGAGGCGGAGGTACCGGTTTTGGTTGGGGAGCAACAG
>WNFX01006591.1_pt1 | contig 11388 bp, 7 predicted proteins | sample 5400111 | NCBI WGS metagenome assembly WNFX01 (sample SAMN13153363, study PRJNA577476) | soil metagenome | isolation source: 40 cm soil or saprolite under grassland replicate 1 | place: USA:California | collected 2016-06-15
CGGCCCCACAGCTCCGGCCGGTACAGGATCGTCTTCACGACGTCCGGCACTCGACGCCGGCCCAGCAGCCGGATGAGCACCAGCTTCAGCTTTGCGCCAAGCCGGTGACCATGCTCCACGCGACCTAGGCGCATCAGTCCGGTTCCTGGCCGCGCAGCGCCGCCATGCCGCGCTCCAGCCGGTGCAGCGCCGCGCCTACCGTCGCCGCCACGGTCACCTCGAACAGCGCGTCTTCCGAATGGGTCGCTTGCAGCGACGTGAGATCTGCGTCCGTGACCTTGTACGCGTGGCGGGCGACCTTATCGACGTACGACGCGAGCTCCGGAGGAAGGGCGTCGCGTGCTGCGGATCCAGGACGCTTGCCTCGTTCCAGGACGGCGCGCCGCAATGCGGATGGCGCGGCACCAGGGGTATCGAGCACGCCTTGGCTGAGGCGTTGCACCAACTCGTCGTAACGACCGGTCCGACTCATGCGCCTAAAGCTCTCATCTTGTAAAATTCTGCCATGCACACCGTCCTGTGTCTCCTCGCGATTCTGCAGGGCCCCCCTCCGTCCCCGCGCGATATCGCCCGCTGGGAGCGTCAGGCGCAGAACGTCACGATCATCCGCGACGACTGGGGCATCGCGCACGTGTACGGCGAAACCGATGCGGACGCCGTGTTCGGAATGGAGTACGCGCAGGCAGAGGACGACTTCAACCGCATCGAGACGAACTACCTGAACGCATTGGGCCGGCTGGGCGAGGCCGAGGGCGAGTCCGCCGTCTACCAGGATCTGCGGATGAAGCTGTTCATCGACCCCGACTCGCTGCGCGCACAGTACGCGGCCAGCCCTGTGTGGCTGCGGCGCCTCATGGACGCCTTCGCCGACGGTCTCAACTTCTTCCTCTATAAGCATCCGGCAGTGAAGCCGCGGGTGATCACGCATTTCGAGCCGTGGATGGCGTTGTCGTTTACCGAGGGGAGTATCGGCGGCGACATCGAAGGCATCAGCGTGCGCGACCTCGCGGCGTTGTACGGCGATTCAGGTGCCGTGGCCCCGCGCAGCGGGGCCGAAGATGAAGGGGAGGGGGATCCGTCCGGGTCCAACGGCATCGCCATCGCGCCGCCGCGCACCGCCAACCATCACGCGTTGCTCTGGATCAATCCGCATACGTCGTTCTACTTCCGCTCCGAATTGCAGATGGTGAGCCAGGAAGGCCTCAACGCGTACGGCGCCGTGACGTGGGGCCAGTTCTTCATCTATCAGGGCTTCAACAGCGCCGCGGGATGGATGCACACGTCGAGCGGCGTCGACAACATCGACGAGTTTCTGGAGACTGCACCGCTCCCCTCGCGTCGCATCACCGTGCCGTTCAAGACCGACACTGGTATGGCACGCAAGACCTTTACGATCTACTACTCACAGCACGGCCCCGTCGTGCGCAAAGAGGGCGACCGCCTCGTCAGCATCAGCTTGATGAGCAGTCACGTGAACGCGTTGATGCAGTCGTACTTACGCACTAAGGCCCGCGACTTCGCGGCGTTCCGCAAGATCATGGACCTGCACACCAACTCGTCCAACAACACCGTCTTCGCCGACGCCGCGGGCAACATCGCGTATCTGCACTCGAACTACATTCCGCGCCGCGACACGTCGTTTGATTGGACGCGCCCCGTGGACGGCAGCAACCCGGCGACGCTCTATCACGGCGTGCTGTCGTTCGAGGAGACGCCCAACGTCGTGAATCCGCGGAGCGGTTGGGTCTACAACTCGAACAACTGGCCCTGGTCGGCCGCTGGCGCGGGATCGAGCCCGCAGCGCGAGCGCTTTCCCCGCTACGTCGAAACGGGCACGGAAGAAACGGCGCGCGGCTATCACGCGCTGCGAGTGCTCGAGGGCAAGACCGATTGGACCGTAAATTCGCTCACGGCTGCGGCATTCGACAGCGACCTCCCGGCCTTCGAGCGCATGCTTCCCCCGCTCCTCATGGCGTACGATCAGCTCCCCGCGGCCGATACGCTCAAGACAAAGCTCGCCGAGCCGGTAGCGGCCTTGCGGGCGTGGGACTATCGCTGGGGCGTCGAGTCGGTGCCGACGTCACTCGCCGTCTTCTGGGGCGAGCGCGCCGGCCGGCGCGTGGCCACGGATGCCCGAGCGTCAGGGATCTCTGTGATGCAGTACATCGCGTCGTCGCGCGCCGCGCCGGGCGACCTGCTCGCGGCACTCTCGGCCGCCGTCGATGCGCTCACCGCCGATTTTGGGACGTGGCGCACGCCGTGGGGGCAGATCAACCGCTTCCAGCGCATCAACGACGACATCGCGCCGCACTTCGACGACGCGCAGCCCAGCATCCCGGTCCCGTTCACCGCGAGCATCTGGGGTTCGCTCGCCGCGTTCGGCGCTCGGCCTTACCCCAATACCAAGAAGTGGTACGGCACGAGCGGCAACAGCTTCGTGGCCGTGGTCGAATTCGGGGACAGCGTGAAGGCGCGGGCGATTACGGCGGGGGGCGAGAGCGGCGACCCGCGCTCACCGCACTTCAACGATGAGGCGGACCGGTATGCCGCAGGCAACCTGCGGGACGTCTATTTCTATCGTTCGCAGCTCGTGGGGCATACCGAGCGGGAGTATCACCCCGGTCTGCGATAGGCGCGGTAACCGAAGCCGAACATGACAACCCCGAACACGAACAATACAATGCCCCACCACAGGTTCACGTTGATGCCGAGCGAGCGTTCATAGATCGCGGAGTCCGACAGCATCCCATAGGCCGTCAGGATTACTCCGAAGATCGAGAACATTCCGCCGATCGGCAGCCGCAGGTCGATGTTCATCGCGGCATCACCAGAAGATCACGTTGAGAATCGTCGACACCACGAGCACTGCGACGGCGAGCGCGACGGGGCGTTTGTACCACGGCAGGTAGCCCTCCTCTATGCGCGGTGTCAACGAATGCACCAGGCCGCGCAGCTCCTCGTCGGACTTGGTGCGCTTGGTGAACAACGAGATCACGAGCGTCGCGACGAAACAGCCGGTCCATGCGAACAGCGCGGTCCAGAAGTTCAGCGCCATCTCGCTCGGATAGGTATGCAGTACAGCGCCGAGGAATCCGCCCTTGATGCCGGGCACGGCGCCGCGCGGCAGCGTCAACCCGTAATGCAGCGCCGCGGTGATCGTCCCCGTCAGCAGGCCGTAGAACGCCCCGTGGCCCGTCGTGCGCTTCCAGAACATCCCCAGCAGGAAGGTCGCGAACAGCGGGCCGTTCACGAACGAAAATACGAGCTGGAGCATGTCGAGGATGTTGTTGAACCGCGTCGCCGAATAGGCGGCCAGCACGCTGGCGAAGATGCCGAATACCGTCGCCGCGTGCCCGACGCGGAGATAGTGCGCGTCGGGCTGCCCCGGCCGGATGTACGATTGGTAGATGTCGTAGGTCCAGACGCTGTTGAAGGCGGTGACATTGCCCGCCATCCCGGACATGAACGACGCCATCAGCGCGGTGAGACCGAGGCCGAGCAGCCCGGACGGCAGGTAATGCGCGAGCATCATCGGGATGGCGAGGTTGTAGTTCGGCTGGCCGTCGCTGCCGATCGGCAGAAACCCGCCCCGCGTCGCGTGCAGGCCGATCGCCAGCATTCCGGGCAGGATCACCAGCGCCGGCATCAGCATCTTGGGGACCGCCGCGATCAGCGGCGTGCGGCGCGCCGCGGTCATCGAGCCGGCCGCCATCGCCCGCTGCACGACCAGAAAGTCCGTGCACCAATACCCGAACGACAACGCGAATCCCAACCCCATCACCAGCCCAAACCACTCCATTCCCATGGGATTGTGATTGGGCGCGTCCATGTACTTCCACGAATGCGTCCAGGCGCCCGGCTCGAATCCGGCGTTGGTCGCCACCGTCGCGAGCTTGGCGGTCAAGCCGTGCCACCCACCCACGTCCTTTAGCCCGAGGAGCACCAGCGGCAGAAAACCGAGCACGATCAGGAAGAACTGCAGGACTTCATTGTAGATCGCGGACCGCAGCCCGCCCAGGAAGATGTAGACCAGGACAATGATGCCTGTGAGGATGATACTGGCGTGAAAGCTCCAGCCGAGCACCAGCTCGAGCAGCTTCGCCAGCGCATACATCGAAATGCCCGAGGAGAAGATCGTCATCCACGCGAACGTGATGGCGTTCAAGCCGCGGGTCTTCTCGTCGAAGCGCAGCTTCAGGTACTCGGGTACGGAGCGCGCCCGCGAGCCGTAGTAGAACGGCATCATGAAGAGCCCGACGAACACCATCGCCGGCATCGCGCCGACCCAGTAGAAATGGCTCGTCATGATGCCGTACTTGGCGCCTGAGGCGGCCATCCCGATCACTTCCTGCGCGCCGAGATTTGCCGAGATGAAGGCCAGCCCCGCGATCCACGCGGGCATCGACCGCCCGGCGATGAAAAAGTCTTCGCTGTTGCGCACCAGGCGCCGCAGCACCCAGCCGATGCCGAGTACGAAGGCGAAATAGGTGATCAGGATGGCGTAGTCGATCGCGCCGAGCTGAATGTGCGGCACGGGGGGGGCGCTCAGGGACGTTGCGGCAACGTAAAGAGGTATGCTCGGCGCGGCGCCAACCGGCGCACCAGTGGCGTGCGCAGCGTATAGGCCGTTTGGCCGAGGTTAGCAGCCACGAGGACCGCGCCAGAGCTGTCGCGTCGGATATACGCGAGGATCGATTCGTTACCGGTTTCGACGGGAATCAACTCGCCATTCCGCAGCGCTGAACTCTTCCAGCGCTCCTGCATCAGGCGGCGGTAGAAACTCAGCAGTGAACCGGACGCGCGATTCTCCAGCGCCACGTTCGTACGGAATGAGTCCGGTTGTGCCGCTTCCCAGGGTTTGCCACTCGTGAACCCTGCGGACGTCCCGGTCCATTGCATGGGCGTCCGGAGGCGTTCGTCCGGCTTGTCGCCCGTCATTCCGATCTCTTCGCCGTAATAGATGAAGGGCACACCTGGAAGGGTAAGCAAGATCGTGGCGGCAATGCGCGCACCCAATGTGTCGTTCCCAAGGGCCGTCATCGTGCGTGTCTGGTCATGATTGCGCTGGAACGGCGCCCAGCGCCACGCCGGTTGGGCGCGCTGGAATTGCGCGACCGTGGGAAGCAGCGCCCCCGCCCTGCCGGTTCGCACGGCGTCCATGAGCGCTTCCGAAATCGGGAACGCGAAATAGGCGTCGAGCTGATCGGGATAGTAGGTAAGGATCACGTCCGTGTTGTCCCACACTTCGCCGATCGTGTACGACTGCGGCGCAACGCTCCGGACATATTGCCCAAACTGGCGCAGCACCGCGTGGGTCCCCGGGGTGTTGGAGTTCTGGTCCCCCACCTCGATCAGGTGGCGCACCGCGTCGAGCCGAAAACCGTCGACGTGCATCGAATCCAACCAAAAGCGAGCCACATGCTGCATCTCTTCGAGCACCGCCGGGTTCTCGTAATTCAGGTCCGGCATCCCGCTCCAGAACAGGCCGTAGTAGTACTCGTCGCGCACAGGCGAGTGGTGCCAGCTGTTCCCACCGGTCTTCGACCAGCGAAACCACCCGCGGTGCGGCGCGGTCGAGTCCCGCAGCGCCTCCTGAAAAAAGGGATGCTCGCTCGACACGTGGTTCAGCACGAGATCGACCAGCACACGCACGTGGCGCTGGTGCGCCGCCGTCACGAACGCCCTGAAATCGTCGTTCGTCCCGTAATCGGGCTCGACCTTGTAGTAGTTCGTGACGTCGTAGCCGTGATAACTCGGCGACTCTGCCACGGGCATCAGCCACACGCAGTCGACGCCCAACCCGGCGATGTAATCGAGCTTCTGCGTCAGCCCGCGCAGATCACCGATGCCGTCGCCGTTGCTGTCGTAGAACGACCGCACGAAAACTTCGTAGCACACCGTCGGGTGTGCCTGGAGCAACGCGACGACAATCAGGGGATGCATTCGAAGCTCGTTTCGAGACCCCCCCCCTCCGCGGAGTTGGGCCCGACGTAAACGCGGAACGTGCCGGGCTCGACGACCGGCTTCATGTCCAACCCGATGAACCAGAGGTCGCGCACGGCCACGCGCAGGCTCACGGCGCGCGATTCGCCGGGCTTCAGGGTCACGCGCTGAAAGGCCTTCAGCTCGCGGACGCGCGGGCTCACACTGGCGACTTCGTCCCGCACGTAGAGCTGCACGACCTCGGTGCCTTCGCGTTTTCCAGTGTTGGCCACCGTCACGGTCGCGGTGACCGTGTCGGTAACGCGGGCGCGCGGCGCGCTGAGCTTGAGATCGCTGTACGCGAACGTCGTGTATGAGAGACCGAAGCCGAACGGGTAGCGTGGCGTGTTGGGCACGTCGATGTACTTCGACGTGAACTTGTTGTTCGCGTCGTACGGCCGCCCCGTGTTCCGATGGTTGTAGTAGATCGGCACCTGGCCGAGTACGCGGGGGAATGTGACGGGCAGCCGGCCGCTCGGACTCACGTCACCGAACAACACGTCGGCGATCGCGTTGCCGGCTTCGACGCCGAGGAACCAGGTCTCGAGGATGGCGGGCACGTGGTCCGACGCCCATTCCAGGATCAGCGGGCGGCCGTTCATCAGGACGAGCACGACCGGCGTGCCGGTTGCGGCGACAGCCTCGAGCAGCTGCTGTTGTACCCCGGGCAAGCCGAGGGACGAGCGACTCGCCGCCTCCCCGCTCATATCGCCGCGCTCACCCAGGACCAGCACGGCAACGTTCGCGCGCTTCGCGGCGGCCACCGCCCCCGCGAATCCCGCCGTCGAGGTATCCTCGACGCCCGCACCTTGTGCGTAGACCACCTGCACTCCTGACGCCCGACTCCTAATTCCTTGCAGTACAGTCACGACGTCCTGCGCCTGCCCTTGTGTGTGCCAGGGACCGAGCGGCTCTTCTTTGTTGTCGGCGAGCGGGCCGATCACGGCGATGGTGGCGGTCTTCGGATCGAGCGGCAGCAGCGCGCGCTCGTTCTTCAGCAGCACCATCGATTCGCGCGCCGCGCGCCTCGCCAGCGTGCGGAGCTCGGCGCCCGCGGGCTGCGGGCGGGCGCGATACGGATCGCGGAACAAGCCGAGGTACAGCTTGGCGCGCAGCACGCGCATCACCGCCGTGTCGACGACGGCCATGGGAATGCGGTTGGAGCGCACCAGGGCGGCGAGCGCGTCGATGTAAATGCCGCTCTGCATGTCCATGTCCACACCCGCGGTCAGCGCGCGCCGCCCCGCTTCTGCCTGCGAGCCTGCGACCCCGTGCTGCATTAATTCAGCGACGGACGTCCAGTCGCTCACGACGAAGCCTTTGAAGCCCCATTCGCGACGCAGCACCGTGTCGGTGAGCCAGGCATTGCCGGACGCCGGTACGCCGGCGATGTCGTTAAAGGCGGACATCACGCTCGCGACGCCGGCATCTACAGCCGCTTTGAAAGGCGGGAGATAGATCTCGCGCATCGTGCGCTCGGAGATCTCCGTCTCGTTGTATTCACGCCCGGCCTCCGCCGCGCCGTAGCCTGCGAAGTGCTTGACCGTCGCGAAAATCGATTGCTGGAAGCCGCGCACGCGCGCCGCCGCCATCAGCGAGCCGAGATACGGGTCTTCGCCCGAGCCTTCGGCGATGCGCCCCCAGCGCGGGTCGCGGGCGATGTCCACCATCGGCGCGTAGGTCCAGTTGATTCCCGCGGCCGCCGCTTCGACGCCGGCGGCCCGGGCCGTCGCCTCCGCCACCTCGGGGTCGAACGTACCCGCTTCGGCGAGCGGGATCGGGAAGATCGTCCGGAAGCCGTGGATCACGTCGAGCCCGAACAGGAGCGGGATCTTGAGCCGCGACTCGGTCACCGCGATGCGCTGCACCGGCGTCGTGTTCTCGGCGCCGATGACGTTGAACAGCCCCCCGAGCTTCCCGGCCCGTACCAGCTGCATTTGTTCGGGGGAGGCCCGCCCGCCCGCCGACAGCAGGTTCAATTGACCGAGCTTTTCCTCCAGGGTCATGCGGGCGAGGAGGGAGTCGAGGTTTTGCGCGGCAGCGGGAGAAGCTAGTAGAACCGCCAAGAGCAGGCTGTAGCGAAGGCGCGACATGGGAGTCTTTCTCCGGGGTGCGGGAAGTGGCACGAGAAAGTTACGGCGCAAAAGGGGACAACGTGAAGGTCTAGCGTTCCCCCGGGCCGACCGTTCAACTTACGGCCACAACTCGTTATCACGGGAGATCGTGCCATGTGTCGTCACCGTTTTCTGTGGCTCGTCTGCGTCAGTCTGCTGTCTCTCGCCCTCCCCCTGTCCCTCAGCGCACAAACCACCACCGGCACCGTTCGCGGCTACGTCAAAGACCAGAATGGCGCGCCGATAGCCGACGCCGAGGTGCAGGCGCGCAATACGGAGAGCGGCGTTACGCGGTCTACGACGGCGCGCACCGATGGGGCGTATATCCTCCCTGGTTTGCCGCCTGCGACGTACGAGTTCACGGTCCGCCACATCGGGCATGGGCCGCAGCGGCACCAGGTGATCGTGCAGATCGGTGCGACGCTACTCGTTGACTTCACTCTGCAACAAGGGGCCCTGGAGCTGCAGGCAGTAACGGTAGAAGCCGCCCCGGTGATCGAAACGCGAACGTCGGAGGTTGCGACCAACGTCACGCAACAGCAGCTCCAGAACCTCCCCACCGCCAACCGCAACATTTTCGATCTCACCGCACTTGCGCCCGGCGTCGTCACGCAGAACGATCAGATCGGCAGCACGCGCCGCACCTTCGTTGTGGGCGCGTCGTGCCCCCAATGCGCCGACCAGATCAACGTCTTCATCGACGGCGCGAGCTACAAGAACGACCTCACGCGCGGCGGCGTCGTGGGTCAGGACCGGAGCCGCGGCAACGTCTTTGCGCGCAACACGATTCAGGAATTCCGCGTCCTCACCCAGAACTACAAGGCCGAGTACCAGAAGTCGTCGAGCGGCGTCATCGTCGCCACGACCCGCTCGGGCGGCAATACCTGGAAAGGCAACGCCTTCTTCGGATTCCAGAACGACGCAATCGTGGCACTGGATACGTTCCAGCGGCGCGACAAACGGATCGCCGACAGCATCGCGGCGGCGACTGGCAAGCCGACAACCTTCAACAACGACTACAGCCGCTCCCAGCTGGGCCTGTCGATAGGCGGGCCGCTCATCCGCGATCGCCTGCACCTGTTCACGGCGTACGAAGGGAATTACCAGCAGCGGACGAGTCAGGTATCCATCAACGTTCCGCCGGCGGGCACATTTCCGATTCTCGACACGTTCAATCTCGCGTCGCTCAACGGGAGCTTCCACACTCCGTTCCGGGAATCATTCTTTTTTGGCAAGCTGAGCTACGAAGCGACTCCCACGTCGTCGCTGGACCTGACGGTCGATGATCGTCACAACAGCGACCTGCGGGAATTCGGACGACTCTTCGGCATCCCCGATCACGCGCGGCAGTTTGCTGCGTTGTTGAACGTGGATACGTGGACGAGCCGCGCCAAGTATTCCATTTTCCGCGGCCCGTTGCTCAACGAGTTCACGGTCGGATATCAACGCTATCGCGATCAGCACCACCCCGACGACCCGGGCTCCATCACGCAATTCCTCTGCTGTTTTGCGGCGTGGATCGGCAGCAACAACACGATCCAGGATTTCAAGCAGGGCCGGCTCACGGTCCGCAACGATCTGACGTATTCCGGGTTCAACCGCGGCGGCCAGCACGTCATCAAGACCGGCGTGAACGTCGATTTGCTGACGTATGATGTGCTGAAGCGCAATTCCGAGAACCCGACCTTCGTGTGGACGGATGCCGACAGCTTCAAGGTCCCCGAGCACGTCGAGTTCCAGCTCGGCGACCCGAACTACAATGCGCACAACACCCAGATCGGCTTGTACGCGCAGGACGATTGGAGTCCCACGCAGCGCTTGACGTTGAACCTTGGCGTGCGCTGGGACTACGAATCGCACATGATCAACTACAACTATGTGACACCAACCGACGTGCGGGATACGCTGCGGGCCTACCAGGCGCAGCTTTTCCTTCCGCTCGATACGGCTCGTTACTTCACCGACGGCACGCAGCGCCCCCGCTTCAATGGCGCGATCCAGCCACGGCTGGGACTCTCCTACCAGCTCGGTCAGGCGGGGCGCACCACGCTGTTCGGCGGCTGGGGCGTGTTCTACGACCGCACGGTGTGGGACCTGGCGCAGCAGGAGTCGGAAGCGCTGCAGCATCCCTTATATCACATCGACTTCAAGCGCTTCCCGGCGGACTCGAACGACGCGAGCAAGATCGTGTGGGATCCCGCATACCTGGGGATGACGCCGGCGCAGATAGTGGCGGCGGTTGGGCCCAGCGCCAACGCTCGCGAAGTCAAATTGCTGCCCAACGACCTGCGGCCGCCCAAGTCAAATCAGTTCAGCTTCGGCGTGCGTCAGCTGCTCGGTAACTGGACCGTACAGGCTTCGTACAACGGCACCCGTACGACCAACATGTTCACGTTCAGCTGGGCGAACATCGACTTCCCGTGCGGCAACGGCAGCTGCTTCACGTTCCACGGGATACCGGGATTCAGCAACATCCTGATGGCGACCACGTCGGGAAAGACCTGGTACGACGCGCTGCAGTTAAAAGTGGATCGCCCGTATCGCCGCTCTAGCGAGCGGTTTGGTTGGGGCGCGGGATTGGCCTACACCTATGCCAAGCGGCAGACCCAGGGCTTCAACGACGACTTCAGCTTCCCCAACACGAGTTTCTATCCGAAGCAGCCGCGCGGCGACGAGCGCAGCCATGTCGTCGCGAACTGGGTCCTCGACATGCCGTATGCGTTTGGGGTTCAGTTCAGCGGCCTCATCACGCTCGGTAGCGGCACGAAGTACGACGTGGGCGACTTGTTCGCCTCCCCGGGCAACCCACCACCCGTGCTCGGAGGGTTCACCCCGCCCAAGTCCGGCTTCATCATTCCGAACGCCTGGGCGTTCAGAAACGTCGACTTCAGGTTCCGGAAGGATTTCCCGCAGATCGGAACGACGTCCCTGGCCGTGACCTTCGACGTGCTCAACGTGTTCAATTACGCCAACTACGGGTGCTTTAACACCTTCGATCCCAACAGTGCGGGTTTCGGACACGCAAACTGCACGATCAGCGATCCACGCCGCCTAAACGTCGGCGCCGAGTACAACTTCTGACCGGATGTCGTAGCCGCTGCGTAGCCGTCGCATTTGCCCTGGCCCTCGGAGGCTGTTCCGGCAACTCCGGGGGCCCGGGCGTTGCGCCCGACACCGCCGCATTCCTTGATACTCTCCAACACAAAACCTTCAACTTCTTCTGGGACCTGACGCCGACCGGGAACGGCCTCACGCCCGACCGCTGGCCCACGCCGTCGTTCTCGAGCATCGC
>WNFX01019371.1_pt1 | contig 11388 bp, 12 predicted proteins | sample 5400111 | NCBI WGS metagenome assembly WNFX01 (sample SAMN13153363, study PRJNA577476) | soil metagenome | isolation source: 40 cm soil or saprolite under grassland replicate 1 | place: USA:California | collected 2016-06-15
TGTTTGGCGGTACGTTCGTCGGGCACCACTTCCAGGCGGTCACTAGCGTTTGGCACTTCAGGCAGGCCAAGAATGCTGACAGGCATGCTAGGTGGCGCTTTCTGGATACGCTTGCCGCGATCGTTAAACATAGCACGTACTTTACCAGACAGTGGGCCAACCACAATGTTGTCACCCATTTTGAGGGTTCCCTGTTGAATAAGTACGGTAGCCATTGGACCTGTATTCTTCTCCAATTTGGCTTCGATAATCACGCCAGTAGCGGGCCGATTGGGATTGGCCTTGATATCCTGTACCTCGGCCACGAGCAAAATCATTTCCAACAGTTCATCGATGCCTGTCCCTCTACGTGCCGAGACCGGGACGCAGACGACATCGCCGCCATATTCTTCAATAACCACCCCTATCTCAGCCAGCTGCTGCTTGACGAGGTCGGGATTGGCATTCGCCTTATCAATCTTGTTCAGAGCGATAATAATGGGCACTTTGGCAGCCTGGGCGTGGTCGATAGCTTCACGGGTTTGAGGCATGACACCATCGTCAGCCGCTACGACTATGATGGCGATATGGGTGACATGAGCTCCTCGTGCACGCATAGCAGTAAATGCTTCGTGACCTGGCGTGTCCAGGAAAGTGATTTTCTTGCCATTGACTTCAACCTGGTAAGCGCCGATATGCTGAGTGATTCCGCCCGCTTCTCCGGCCGCTACTTTGGTTTTACGTATAGTATCAAGAAGCGACGTTTTCCCGTGGTCTACGTGGCCCATTATCGTGACAACCGGCGGAATAACGATCATGTTGTCTTCATTGCGTGAGGCTATCATTGCTTCGTTCGCCGATAGCCCTCTATTATTCTGTACAGCGGTCGTTACGGTGGGTGCACTCAGGCTTGGCTCGAAGCCGAGGTCCTGTGCGACCATGGCTGCCTTTTCATATTCAACAACCTGGTTGATGCTGGCAAAAATGCCATGTTTGATGAGGCCCCGGATAGTTTCATTAGGGGTCGTATGTAACAACTCAGCCAGATCTTTCACCACGATCTGTGCTGGTATCGAGATTGGACCTGTTGGCTTCTCTTTTACTGCGGCGACTCGTCGCTCTTGTGGTCGTTGTGCAGGAGTGCCGGGGCGGCCACCAGTACCGGGACGGGCACTGCCTGGATGTCCTGGAGCAGCAGGGCGACCCCCTGGAATACCAGGACGTACTGTGCTGCTGGGGCGAACCGCTCCCGCTGGTGCATGACCACTGGTTGGCCTACTAGCTGGCCGGCCTTGCACAGCAGGATTTACCGCCTGCTGTAGAGGTGTGGCACTCTGTGCAGTAGAGCGGTATGATGTTCCCGTAGTTTGCCTTTGAGCAGGGGTAACTGACCCGCTGCTGCGTTGAGCTGGTGCAGTAGTTCCAGTAGTTCCGGCTGGGCGTTGAGCAGTTGGACCTGTACCTGTTCCGCCAGGGCGCCGGGTCGTTGGAGTAGGCGTTCCACTGCTTTGTGGCCTGGGAGTACTCGTTGCGCTGCTCCGCTGGGTCGCTGCTGAACGCGGTGTAGTTTCAGATGGTGTAGGAGCTGTGTGCTCCCTATCATGTTGTGTTCGTGCCACTGGCGCATTACCAGTGGTTGTCCCGCCGGCCGTGCCAGCACGTTGAGCAGATGTTGGACGTGGTGTAGTCTCAGATGGTGTTGTCGTTTTCTCTGTCCCATTCTGAGTTGAAGGCTCTGCTACTCCGCCGGTTTTGGACGCGGATGCTGTACGGCGCCGCGTGGCTGGTTTTGTTTCCTGTTCCTGGCTGCCTGGTGTGGCACTTTCTGATTTTGAGCGGGCACTGGTACTGCTTCGACTTCTCGTTGGAGTTGGTTTTGCCTGCTCGTTTTCTTCTGGAGATTCAGGTGTGTTTCTCATGAAGAAGACTCCCTTCTATCGAGTAATGCGCCACAAGTGGCGGCGGAAATCTCTCTTCACAGCCACAAGAAAGGACTGTCACCTTCTCCATCCAAACTATTAAAGAGGAGAAGGGACAGTCCCTCGCTGGTGCAGTGCCAGGCATGTTTCAGTCTGCGCTCTAAGGCGTAGTTGCTATGTTAATTGATCATAGCGATCGCTCCGCAAACATTCGCTCGCCACAAAGGCTCTGTTGACGAGGGGCTGTGTCTCTTTTATCAAGAGTCGAGATAAAATGACGCATCGTGTGTTTATTTCAATTCTCACCCACCCGAAGGTGGATGGCATTATTGAATACTTCCACGCCCCCAAAGGGGGATAGATACAATGAACTAATAGATACGATGAACTAACGGATAATCTCAGTATAGCTTACTTGACTTCTTCTTGCAACATGATTAAATTACGTGTCCCTGGGCAGCGTTGCAATGAAGGCCTCCAGCCCGGCTCGGTCTTCCTCTGCTAAGGCTTGTTCAAATTCCTGCTCGAGACGCTTTTTCTTGATGGCGTTCTCCCAACAAGAGAGCCGCGCGCAGAGATACGCTCCCCGTCCTGATTTCTTGCCGGTTGCGTCAATCATGACGTGCCCATCGGGTGTGCGTACTACGCGCAGCAATTCGCGCTTCGGCTTGGTCTCCCGGCAGGAAATGCAGGTGCGCAAGGGAATATGCTTGGACCGTTTAGGCTGTTTCGTTGCTGTCTTAGCCATAGCGCTACTCCCTATCTTCGTCATAACCATATGATGAATTGTGCCTGCCGCCTCCACGATGGTGGCCTGAGCGTCGAGAGCTGCCCTCTCCACGTTCGCCGCGTTCGTGACGGCCCTGATGGTAGCGGTCTCCACGTTCGCGGCGGGTTGTCGTGGAGATGGCTGGTTCCTGCACGTTATCTAGTCGCTCTTCGTACAACTCGCCTTCAACTGGTTTCGTGACATCGACGCGCCAACCTGAAAGCTTGGCGGCAAGTCGAGCATTTTGACCGTCCTTGCCGATAGCCAACGAGAGTTGTCGCTCCGGTACTGTGACGATTGCCGTGTGGTCAAAATCACGTAGTTCAACCTTGAGGGGTTTGACCGGGCTGAGTGAGTTGGCCACGAAGCTTGCTGGATCAGGACTCCACTGGATGATGTCTATCTTCTCGTCATTGAGTTCATGCACGATGTTGTTAATGCGTGAACCGCGCACCCCAACACATGAGCCAATAGGGTCTAATCCTTCTTGACGAGCAACAACCGCTACCTTTGAACGGCTGCCGGGTTCGCGTGCGATGGCTTTGATCTCCACAGTACCTTCATAGATTTCAGGTACTTCAGATTCAAACAAGCGGCGTACGAGGTCGCGGTGAGTACGTGAGACCATAATTTGGAGCATGCGACCCTGGACACGACGTACGTCGTAGACATAGACTCTCAGGCGCTGACCAACACGGTAGCGTTCAAGGGGAACCTCTTCGCTGGGTGGCATCACCCCTTCGACTTTGTCTGATTTATCAAGGTCGAAGTCGATCAACCAGCCACGGACAGGGTCTTTACGGGTAAGTATGCCGAGTCGAATTTCGCCCACCCAATTTTTAATCTGATCGTAGAGGTGTTCGTGCTCTGCTTCGCGAATACGCTGCAAGATGACCTGTTTGGCCGTCTGTGTTGGAATACGATTAAAGATGAGCGATGAATCGACATCGATTGTTTGCCCAAGTGCCGCTCTTGGCACAAGACGTTGAGCCTCGGCCAAAGAGATTTCCTCGTTAGGATCACTGACCTGTACTACTACTCGTTTCGATGCCCAAACACGGACTTCACCATTTTTGTCCACCTCAATGCGAATGTTTTCTCCCCCGCCGAAACTTTTGCGGTAAGCCGCGAGTAGGGCAGTGGCAACGGTTTCCATTACCACTTCGCGGGGTAGTCCCTTTTCGGCAATTAATTGTGCGATAGCCGCCTGAAATTCGCTTCTCATATGCCATTCTCCTCCCGCTGGCCCCCAGTAGACGCTTACATCATTTTTTCGAGTGCAAAGAAACAGTCCCTGGCAAACAGAAAAGTGGACGGGATGCCCACTTTTCTCAAAAAGGTTTCCTTAATTCTGTGCCTATTATATCACGTAGTTGTCCATTTGGCTAGTGGGAATGTGGATAAGTTGCATTGTTCCCGGTGCGAGCCGTCTCTTCGTCTGTTTGTGCAGCATCTTCTTCGTCGAGTGACATATATGTGATATCGTTATTTGGCTCGGCAAAGAAGGCATTGACGACTGTTCCTGCGCTATAGAGTATCAAGCAGTAGAATAGAGTAGCGGCGGCACCCTGCAATGCAGTGGCAACATTGGGAAGAATGAAGAAGTTCAGGATATCTCCGTATGGGCCTCCTCCCGGGTTTTGCGACGCTTCCTTATACTGCTGCCACGAGGAGTAGAGGAGCGCCACGATCTGTAGGGTACCTAATGTGGCAATGATCCATACTCCGCGTTGGCACAGTCGCCCAATCTTGCCTTCTTTAACCAGCCTTTTAAATTTATCCATGAAAGCCTTCCCTTTGTGTTCATCATGAAGATATCCTGGATAATTATACCCCTAAATGATAGACGAGATGGTGAGACTGACCTGCAATATCTGTCATATTCAGCCGGCAGTACACGGCCGGAACATGTGATATACTCCTGTATTAAGGCAGCTTATATTAAGTAGATTTCTCATAAACAAGCGTGAACAAAGGAGTTTTTCCATGGCAGTAGTCCATATCAGTGAAGACGAACAGGCATTGATAGAAGCAATACATGAGATAGGTCTGGAGCGGGTAGCGCCACGTGCAGCGGAGATTGACCATACAGGCGAGTTTCCCTGGGATATGAAAGAACTACTGGCCCAGCAAGATATTCTGGCTATGCCTTTCCCCGAGGAGTATGGTGGCCTTGGTTCCAGTGAACTGGCGATAGTGATGGCGATTGAAGAGCTGTCGCGCCATTGTGCCACCACGGGTTTGTTATTGGCGGTACAGCAACTTGGCTCAATGCCAATCCTGCTGGCCGGTAATGAAGAGCAAAAGCGCAAATATTTTCCTTCTCTGGCGAGTGGTGAATGGATGGCCGCGTTTGCGCTCACAGAGGCGGGTTCTGGTTCAGATGCCGCCGCTATGCGAACGACGGCTGTACGTAGAGGTGATAAGTATATTCTCAACGGTTCAAAACGCTTTATCACCAATGGCGGTATAGCACGGGTCACTTCTGTCTTTGCGCTTACTGCTCCAGAACAGGGCACTCGTGGCATTAGCGGTTTTATTGTCGAGAAAGATTTTCCTGGTTTTTCGGTGGGACGTATCGAAGATAAGATGGGCATCAAGGGATCGCAGACCGCCGAATTAATCTTCACGGACTGTGAAGTCCCCGCTGAAAATATGCTTGGCCGCGAGGGTGAGGGCTTCAAGATTGCCATGATGACGTTGGACCGCACGCGCATCGGTATTGGCGCCCAGGCGTTGGGGATTGCCCAGGGGGCGCTCGACCTGGCGGTTTCTTATGCCAAGCAGCGCGTCCAGTTCGGCAAGCCAATCGCGGAAAACCAGGCTATCCAGTTCATGCTTGCTGATATGGCGACGAAGGTTGAGGCCTCGCGTTTACTGGTTTACAACGCGGCAGAGATGGTTGATCGCGGCGAACAGGACTTTGGCAAATATTCCGCGATGGCGAAGATGTATGCTTCGGACCGAGCCATGGAAGTAACCAACGATGCTATCCAGATACTGGGTGGCTATGGGTATATGAAGGAATATCCCGCCGAACGGATGATGCGCGATGCCAAGATCACGCAGATATACGAGGGAACGAACCAGATTCAGCGCATGGTCATCGCCCGTGATTTGCTGAAGTAATAAGTCTCTTGTTTCCACCCTCGCTCTCGCTTTTGTAGCAATTGTCCTCGTAGCATTCATGTTCGTCATGAACAGCGGCGTGTTTGCCGTTCACGCCAACAGCAGCACCGGCACTATCATTCACGTCGTCGAACACGCGGTTACCGACACGGTCGGAGATGCTGATCATGGCGTTCCTAGCCCAGATGCGCTGGGCAATGTTCTTGCCTTCCATAATCCCGTCTTCGATGCAGCCAACAAGACGCGGGTTGGTGTTGATAATGGCGACTGTGTGCGTACCGTTACCGGTAAGAATGGAGTATGGGAGTGTTTCTGGACCGTCATTCTCTCCGCGGGTCAAATTACTGTCGAGGGGCCGTACAATACTAATGGCAGCGATACAATACTCGCCATTACCGGCGGTACAGGCGCTTATAATCAGGTGCGTGGGCAGATGACGCTTCATGCCCGTAATGCCAAAGGCACGGAGTACGACTTCATTTACCATATTGAGCCATAATTAGAAACCCCAGGCAACATATCGCGGTTTGCCGCGATATGTTGCCTGGGGTTTCTGAGGCTAATTTGACTCCATTGCACGCACAACAATTTCGGAGATGTCCTCGATCTGCATCTTATCTTCTGCCTCCACGCCTTTGATGCCATCATCGAACATCGTGATGCAGAAGGGGCAGGCGGCGGCGAGGACTTCAGCCCCCGTATCCAGCGCCTCGCTCACACGAGCTTGATTGACACGCTTCCCGATTTTCTCCTCCATCCAGGCACGCCCGCCACCGCCGCCACAACAGAAGCTCTTGTTCCTGTTGCGGCGCATCTCGGTCACATCGTTCGTATTGAGTACGCTGAGGACGCGGCGCGGTTCCTCGTACACATCGTTGTAACGCCCAATGTAGCAGGGGTCGTGATAGGTGAGTTTGCGCTGATCAAAGCCCCTGGGAAGTTTGATCTTCTCGTCGGCTAAAAGCCTGTCAATGAAGACGCTGTGATGTACAACCTCATAGTTGCCACCAAGCTGCGGATACTCGTTCTTGATGGTGTTGAAGCAGTGCGGGCAGGCAGTGATGATCGTGCGCTGCTTCGAAACTACTCCAGCCACGGCATTACTGGGGACGTGCCCATTGCTATGATCGGCGTTGGTTTTGAAGCCGTAGCCATTGAGCGTCTCGATATTCTGCTGGGCCATAATCTGCCAGAGGTATTCGTTACCGATACGCCGTGCAGGGTCGCCCGTACAGCATTCTTCAGGACCCAGTATAGCAAAGTTGACTTTGGCGGCCAGCAGGATTTTTGCTACGGCCGTTGCCACTTTCTGGTTGCGCCTGTCGAAAGAACCCATACAGCCGACCCAGTAAAGGATATCAGCATCGGGGTTCTCTGACATGAGCGGTACGCCTAAACCGGCAGCCCACTCAGCACGTTTGTCGTTACTGATTTCCCAGGGATTGGAGTTGCGCTCGATATTGTTAAACAGTGGCGTCACCTCTACAGGGAAATCGCTCTCTTCCATCACCAGGTAGCGGCGCATATCGACAATCTTTGGTACATGCTCGATGGCCACAGGGCATGCCTCCATACAGGCGCGACAGGTCGTGCAGGCCCACAAAGCATCTTTGGTAATGATGCCGCCAACCATTGGCTGGTGATGCGCTTCTTGCTCTCGCGCATTCTTGTCGGCTTTGATGCCGGCAATACCTAGCTTGCTGTACATTGAGTTTTCGCCAATTCCTTGACGCCCAGGATGATCTCCTTGGGGAAGAGCGGCTTACCGGTGTTAGTTGCGGGGCAGGCAACGTTGCAGCGCCCGCATTCGGTGCAGGCATAGCCGTCGAGCAGCTGCTTCCAGGTAAACTGTTCAGCCCTGGAGACTCCATAGTCTTCGCGCTCCTCAAGGTTCTCTACTAAAGGCAAGGCACCCTTGGGTGCGTAGCTGCGGAAGAAGACGTTGAAAGGGGTTGCCATCAGGTGCAGGTGCTTGGAGCGCGGAAGGTAAATGAGAAAGCCCAGGACAGTAAGGATGTGCAGCCACCAGAAAACACGGTACAAGGATGTACTGTTACCCGTATTCAAGCCGCCAAACAAGGGATACAACCATGCACCAATAGGTGTCCAGGCGCCGCTATTATTGGCTGCGGCTATACCGCTAGCCGTTGCGTACGCTGCATACTCGAAGCCTTCAACGAGGGCCAACGAGACGACCACCGCCAGGATCAAGCCTAAGATGATGAAGCCATCCCACGGTCCGTGTAAGAAGCTGGACAATTGTCTGGGTCGTACGACGCCACGGCGGAAGGCGAAGATGAGCAATGCGATTAGGACGAAGATGACGAATGCATCCAGTACGGTGGCGAATGTATGATTACCGCCAAGCAGCGGCAATGAGCCATTGAAGGCTCCAAGCATCAAATTGAGTAGACCGAACTGGACGATAATGAAACCCCAGAAAGTAAAGAAATGGGCAATGCCAGGGATAGGATCACGTAGCACCTGACTCTGACCAAGAACGACCAGGAAGACTTCGCCGATACGGTCGTCGATGTGGTCAGTGCGATCCTCTCGTCGAGCCTTCACCAGCAAGGTGATCAGTTTGCCCACCCGCAGGCCAAAGAGGACGAGTGCTGCCAGAAAGATAATCACAAAGATTGCTGTGACGATCCAGCTCCCGGTAGGCGAAATCACAGGGGGGGACATAATAACCTCCGTTTCCGATTACCACTGTTCAAGGGCAAGTCCCGTAACCCAAGTAAAATGTTGGTCGCGTGCGGCAAGTGTAAGCTTATACTGAATTGCAGCAGCAGCAATCCAGAGGTCATTATCAGGAAGCATACGGCCTTTGGCTCGCTGCATGTGCTTGATATACCCGTAAACTTTACCTGTTGTATTATCAACAGATAGAATATTTATGGTATTTGCCAAAGCATTCACCTTGTCGAGGCTCTTTTGAACATCGTCGGAATGTTCTGCCCCATAGTAAAGCTCACCAAGCGCAATAGTAGAAGTATAGACTGCCTCAGCTTCGACAAAGCGTTGAAGTACCATTGTATCCTTTTTCAAAAATTGCACCAGTACGCTTGAGTCCAGCAAGTAGCTAGCACTCATCTGGCTCAATCCTTTCACAGTCTGCAAGTGCACGTTCCATGGCTTCTGCATCCTTTAAGGGTAACGTGATGCCTAGCAAGTCTTTCCCTGGCGTGCCAGGTGGAAGTTTTGTTTCGGGCAGGGACATAGTGAACTGATGCATTTGGGCAAGTTCTTGAGCGAACTCCAGTACCCGCTGTTGATAGTCAGGTGAGAGTTGCTCGACAAGTGCATGAATCTCCTCAATCCTGGTTGCCATTCTTTCCTCCTACTCTTGGGTCATCCTCTCGCCATATTATAGCACCAAGTTAGCTACTCTCAAATCCAGGTTTAATGCGCTTTGCGCTGCTTCACTTCCTGGGTGAGCCGTGGAAGAATGGTCAAAGTATCTCCAACGACGCCGAAGTCGGCAACCGAGAAGATGGGCGCGTGCTCATCCTTGTTGATAGCTACGATGTATTTAGAGCCTTTCATACCTGCGAGATGTTGGATTGCTCCACTGATACCACAGGCAATATAGAGCGTTGGTTTTACTGTTTTGCCGGTCTGACCAATCTGGTAACTGTACGGCAACCAGCCTGCATCAACAATAGCACGAGTTGCACCGGCCGCCCCACCTAAAGCCGTGGCAAGCTCCTCTACCAGGTGGAAATTTTCTGCCTTGCCCAGGCCCCGGCCACCACTGACGATGATGGCGGCTTCTTCCAGGGCTGGACCTTCACTTGGTAACTCGACGCGATCAACGATCTTGATTTTCTGAGAGTCCGCGTTGAGCGAGATGTTCAGGGTCTCGACCTCCGCGCTTCTGCCTTCATAATGCTCCAGTCCAAAGGCTTTGGGCCGTGTGAGCACAATACCCGTTCCTTGCTGCGGGAGTGTTGCGGTAACAACGTTCTCGCCACCCCAGGGGACGGTGACCTGGAGGGCTTCTCCCTCGAATTTCAGGTCGGTGGCGTCGGTAATTATGCCCATATTGTTGCGCACATTGAGGCGAGCAGCAATATCGCGTAGATCGTAAGTCGTGGCCATCATCAATAGCGCCGGCTGGTGCTGTTTGAGCAATTCACTGATGGTGTCTACAGCGGGAAGTGTCAGGTAGTTGTCGTAGGTGGCATCCGCGTGGATGTAGACTTTCTCTGCGCCATATTCGCCAAGCGTTGGTGCAACTTCGGCGGCAGCAGAACCCAAGACGATAGCCTCTGCGCGGCCCAATTGCGCAGCCTTCCCCAGCACTTCTAAGGATGAGCGAGCAGCTTTGCCGTCTTCGATTTCGATGAGTACCCAAATAGTTCCTGGCATGTGTATATCCTCCTAGAGCAACTGATAGCGCTGCAAAAAGTCAGCGATGGCCTGGGCGGAGTTGCCATCATCTTTGATAACCTGGCCCGCCGCTCGTGCTTCAACTTTTCCTATAGTCAGAATGCGTTCGCGAGCTCCTGCTTCACCGACCTGTGAAGGGTCAATGCCGAGGTCGGCTAATGTAAGCTGGGCAAAGGGCTTTTTCTTTGCTCCCATAATGCCCTTCATGGTGGGGTAAATAGCCTCGAACGAGCCGCTGGCAATGGTAACGACAGCTGGAAGCGGGCATTCGACCGTCTGATAGCCCGTCAACGTGACGCGCTTGATGACGGCTTTAGAACTTTCAACTTTAATCTCGCGAGCGAAGGTCAATTGCGGCAGACCAAGAAACTCTGCGATGCCACCAGGAACCATACCGGTGTAGCCATCGGTACTCTCGGTCGAGCAAAAGATCAGATCAGGATTTTCCTTCTTGAGGACAGCTGCCAGTACACGGGCTGTCCCCAGTGCATCGGAACCGGCCAGTGCCGGGTCAGTGACCAGGATTGCGCGATCAACGCCCATAGCTAAAGCACGACGCATAGCCTCCTGCGCGCTGGCAGGTCCCATGCAAACAGCTGTGACTTCACTACTGCCAACCGTATCACGCAGTTTGATGGCTGCTGAGATCGTACTTTCGTCGCCCGGGTCAAGGACAAGGGAGATACCGCTACGCACGAGCCGTTTTGTGTTCGGGTCGAGCTTACTAACAACGGTGTTAGGGTCTGGGATCTGTTTTACACAGACATAAATCTTCATTAAACACGCGGCGTGGAGACCCGCCTCCGTTCACGGGGCGGGAAGAAACGCCGCCTCTCCTTTCTGGTAACTATAGCCATCGCATGCCTGCAGCGCGGTACAATGACGATGGCTAATCCCCTGTATCGTCTTACCCTCTTTGGTCGTGATATTGAAGAAGCCTGTGGCACGCACCGCCACACGTCCGATATATGTTCCGCTCTTGAGCCCTGAAGGTACCACCGCTGTGACGATATCGCCCGTTTGAAACCCCTTGACCCGTTTGGCCTGCTTGGGTCCGCTGCGTGGGAAGCCACGCTTGTCCATCAGGCACATCTGCCGACTCCCATGCCCGTTTGCCGTGACGAGCAAGGGCACGACGCTCGCCAGATGCAGCTGCTCAGGCGTGCTCGCTCCCACACAGGACGCATCGAGCCAATG
>WNFX01006225.1_pt1 | contig 11384 bp, 10 predicted proteins | sample 5400111 | NCBI WGS metagenome assembly WNFX01 (sample SAMN13153363, study PRJNA577476) | soil metagenome | isolation source: 40 cm soil or saprolite under grassland replicate 1 | place: USA:California | collected 2016-06-15
ACGTTGGCGGAGCTGGCGCTCGCGCAGCGCATCGGCAAGCCGGTCGTGGGGCTTCATGATTCCTTCAGGAACGCCGTCGATATTCCCCGCGTGGAGAGTGCGGCTGAGGCGGTGCGCTGGGCGTTAGATCGTGTGCGCGAAGGGGTGGTATAATAGGGATATGAAGGCAGGCACGAAGTTCGCCGTGGGTGCGGTCCTGATCGTTGGCGCCGTGGGCTACCTGATGGCCTCCGGGATCCGGCAGACGGGTCAGTATTTCCTCACGCCCAGCGAGCTGGCTCAGCGCGTCTCCGCCGATCCCTCGTTCTACGATCTCGGCATGAAAGTCGGCGCGCGCGTCGTTCCCGGTACGGTGGAGAAGGAGATCGCGACGCAGACGCTGCGATTTCACGTCACCGACGGCACGGTCAGCTATCCGGTGGTCTTCAAGGGCCTCCCGCCCGACACGTTCACCGACTCCGTCGAGGTCGTGGTCGAAGGCCGGCTGCAGCGCGATGGGATCATTCACGCGACCAATGTGCTCGCGAAATGCGGGTCGCGGTACGAAGCAGTTCCCAAAGCCTAAATGACGCTGCTCGGCCCTCTCTCACTCTGGCTCGCGTTTCTCGTGGGCCTGTGGGGAGCGATCACCGGATTCGCCGGCGGCGCGCAGGGCCGGGTCGATCTACAACGCAGCGCCCGCCACGCGACGTTCGCGCTGTTCGGCGCGCTGCTCGTCGCGGTCATCTCGCTCGAGATCGGCATCTTCCGCCACGACTTCTCCCTCGAGTACGTCGCCGCCTACACCAGCCGCAATCTCCCCACCTTCTATCTGTGGTCGGCGCTGTACGCGGGGCAAAAAGGCAGCCTGCTCTTTTGGGCGACCGTCCTGAGTCTGTTCGCGTCGCTGGCGCAGCTGCTCACGAGCCGGCGCCATCGCATTTATCTGCCCTACGTGGCGGCCGTGACCTGCCTGGTGGCGACGTTTTTCATCAGCGTCATGCTCTTCGCCGCGAACCCGTTCGAGCGCCTCGGCTTTGTACCCATCGACGGCAGGGGGATGAACCCGCAGCTGCAAAACCCCGGCATGGTCTTCCATCCCCCCATGCTGTACCTCGGCTACATCTCGATCACGATCCCGTTCGCCTTCGCGATCGCCGCGCTCCTCTCCAGGAAGCTCGACGCCGAGTGGCTCGTCGCGGTCCGCAAATGGACGCTGGTGTCGTGGCTCTTCCTGAGCATCGGCCTGCTCATCGGGATGTGGTGGGCTTATGTGGAGCTGGGCTGGGGCGGCTACTGGGCGTGGGATCCGGTCGAGAACGCGGCGCTACTGCCTTGGCTCGTCATGACCGCCTTTCTCCATTCGGTCATGATTCAAGAGAAGCGCGGCATGCTCAAGAAGTGGAACCTCGCGCTGATTCTCGGCGCCTGGCTGCTGTCGATCTTCGGCACCTTCATCACGCGCTCCGGCGTGATCGCCAGCGTGCACTCGTTCACGCAGTCGAGCGTCGGCTACTTCTTCCTCGGATTCCTGGTCCTCGCGGCCGTCGCGAGCTTCGCGCTGTACTGGACGCGGTTACCGTTGCTCGAGGCCGAGGCGACGCTCGAATCGATGGTGAGCCGCGAGGCGAGCTTCCTGTTCAACAATCTGCTGCTGATCGGGATCGCGTTCTCCGTACTGTGGGGGACGCTGTTTCCGATTCTGTCCGAGGCGGTCAAAGGGACGAAGATCACCGTCGGGCCGCCGTTCTTCAATCAAGTGAACGTGCCGCTCGGTCTCGCGCTGCTCGCGATGACCGGGGTGGGGCCGCTGATCGCCTGGCGGCGCGCCTCGGTGCCGAACCTGCGGCGCCAATTCGCCGTGCCGCTGACCACCGGAGTGTTTGCGCTGCTCATCCTGCTGGTCGGGGGCATGCGCGACGTCGGCGCGCTGATGGCGATCAGCCTCGGTGGGTTCGTGTTCGCGACGGTGATTCAGGAATTCGCGCGTGGCGCACGGGCGCGCCACCGCCAATACGGCGAGCCGACGGCGCTGGCCGTGGTGCAGCTCCTGGCCCGCAATCGCCGGCGCTACGGGGGATACGTCGTCCACGTGGCGATCGTGCTGTTGTTCGTCGCGTTCGCGGGGATGGCGTTCAAGACCGAGACCCAGGCGACGCTGCGGCCAGGTGAGTCCGTCACGCTCAAAAGCCCGTACGGGCACGTTTACACGTTCACGCACGTGAGTGTCTCGCAATACAATGCGCTGAATCGCGAGATTACCGCTGCGCTAGTAGACGTGCGGCGCGACGGCAAACAGATCGGTCGCTTACGGACGGAGAAGCGCCAGCACGTGGATGCGCTGGGCCGTCCCACCTTCGAGCCCTCGACGGAAGTCGGGATCAAGAGCGGACTGCGCGAGGATCTGTATGTCGTGCTGGGTGGCCTCGTGAACGGCACCGAGCAAGCGGTATATCGCTTCACTATCAATCCGCTCGTCTGGTGGGTGTGGTTCGGCGGATTCGTCCTGGTGATTGGCGGATTGATCGTGCTCTGGCCGGGCGGCGCGCCGGTGACGGTGAAAGGGTCAAGCGCTTCGCGCGTCCAGGCCGGCTACGCCGTGAAGCTCGAGGCGGCGGACCGATGAGCGATCGCGTCAGCCGCCGCGGGTTCTTCGCGCTGGCGGCCGCCGCCGTCGGCGCAGTCGTACAGGATACGACGAGTGTCGGCCGCGTTTACGATCCGGGTCGCGCCGGCCGGGCGCTCCCGCCCGTGACCGCGGCGGACAACGACGCCGGCATTCAGGCGATCGAGAAGCGGCTGCGCTGCAGCTGCGGCTGCGGGCTCGACATCTACACGTGCCGCACGACGGACTTCAGCTGCACCTATAGCCCGGCGTTGCACAAGGAAGTGCTGCGACTCGCGGGGCAGGGGAAGACCGCGCAGCAGATCACAGACGAGTTCGTCGCGCAATACGGCGAAGCGGCGCTCATGGCACCGCCAAAACGTGGTTTCAACCTCGCCGCGTACTACGTGCCATCGGTTGCCGTACTGATCGCCGCGGGGGCCCTCCTCGGCCTCCTGCGTCGCTGGACGCGCGAGGCGCCGGCCAGTGCGCCGCCCAGCACACCTTCGGCCTCTCCCACCGAACTGGAACAGCTGCGCCGCGAGCTCGACCGCTTCAATGCTTGAGTTGCTGCTCGGCGTCGTGCTCGCGGCAGGCGCGACGTATTACGTGCTACTCCCGATTCTCCGGCCGCCGCCTGAGCCGGCGGCCGATACCGGCAGCAGCGACGAGGGCGAGGATCCGGACGACGACATGAGCCCGCGGGCCGTGGCGTTCCGGGCGCTCAAGGAAATCGAATTCGACCGCGCGACGGGGAAACTCTCCGACACTGACTACGAGCAGCTAAAAGCGAAGTACACGTCCGAAGCGCTCGCCGCGATGCGAGAGGAGCAGGGAGCAGGGAGCAGGGAGCAGAGGCCAAAGCCGGCTCCCCGCTCCCCGCTCTCAGCTCCCACGTGTCCCGAACATGGTACGCCGTCCGAAGTGGATGCCGTGTTTTGCCCGCAATGCGGAAAGCGTTTGGGCAGAGCGGCCGGCTACTGCGCGCGCTGCGGGACGGCGCTCGAAACCGACGCCCGCTATTGCAACTCCTGCGGAGCCCGTGTAGCCGCCTAAGGCCACGGATCACGCAGATCTACAATGGATTTGCGCTGATTGCTACGATTGCTACCTTAGTATGCGAAGATCAGATCCGTGTAGATCCGTTGTCAATCTGTGTGATCTGTGGCGAAGGAGCGCGTCGTGAACCGATGGGTCTCGCGGGTGCTGGTCGTGCTGTTGTTGCTGGCATTGACGGCGTCCACCGCCGATGCGCAACGCCGAGCTCGGCGGCGCTCGATCGCTAGCTCATCCGGTCCCAGCTACGGCGCGCACCTCGGCTACAACTTCGACGTGGACGACCTGCTGCTCGGCGCGCAGCTCACCTGGCCGATCACGCCGGATCTCGCCCTCTACCCGACCTTCGACTACTACTTCGTAAGCCCCGGCTCGCTCTGGTCGCTGAACTTCGATCTGAAGTACCGGCCCCCGACGCGGTACGGCGCGTGGTACGTCGGTGGCGGGCTGAACTATTCGCGTGCCAGCGGTGGGAGCGACACCGGGCTCAACCTGCTGACGGGACTCGAGGGCCGGCGCGGGCGCATGCGCCCCTACGTCGAGGGAAAATTCATTTTGGCCAACGGCAGCTCGTTCCAGCTGGTCGGGGGAGTGAGCTGGCACTAGGCTAGAACTCGAAGCTCTCCATCTTCCGCAGCGCCATCCGAAGCGGGACGATCGTGGCCGCCGTGCACAGCGCGGCGGCCACGGCGAACCAGACCATCATCACCGGCGTCACGCCGACCGGCTGTCCTTCCCACGCCGAGCGCACGTAGGTGTACACGGCGGTCGAGAGTGCGCCGAGCACCGCCGCGAGCAGCGCGATCGTCGCCATCATGAAGACGAGGCCCCCGAACGACGTCGGGATCTGGGCGGCGTTTTCCGTCTCGAACTGCGGATACAGCGTCCCGAAGGTGAGCGCCATCGCCGATATGGCGAGGGTCAGTCCCGCCATCGTCGCCAGGCTCATGATCATCATGAACGACGTGACTTCCAGCAGGGCATTCGTGACGCCGGTGAGAATGAGCCCCAGGATGAGCAGCGGCAGCGTCCCCACCCAGTACTTGGACCAGAGCAGCGCGCGCAGGTCGAGCGGGGAGGATCGCAGCAGCCACATCTGCCTGCCCTCCAGCGACACAGCGGGAAAGATGAAGCGCGCCGCGATCGAGGCGAGCACGAACCCGGCGAGGCCGAGGTTCAGGAACGACACGAGGTTGACGTAGAAGAAGCCCACCGGCTCGCCGCGGTGCAGCGGCAGCGCCTGAATATTGAAGAGATACACGACCACCAGCACCGCGAGCAGGATCAGCTGGCTCCACTGCGTCGTGTCGCGGAAGAACAGCTTGATGTCCTTGAGGACGAATTCCCGTTTCGCGACCGGCAGCCAGCCGAGCAACGAGCCGACGGTCCAGCGCCACCACGAGCCGCGGATGAATCGCTCGGCGCCTTCCTGGGCTTTCGTGAAGCCCGGCGCATACAGCGCGCGGTGCAGCAGCGCGCCCAGCGTGACGAACGCCGCGGCGGTGCTCCACAGCAGCGCGAGCGGCAGCGGGTCGATCTCGTTGCGCAGGTAGCCCATGATCGCCTGCGCGGCCCATTCGCTGGGCAGGAACGGCGATGTCGGGCCACGCAGCAGGATGACGAAGTCGAGCAGGTTGCGGAACCCTTCCGGCCGGGCGAGCTGCTCCGGGCGAATCACGCGAAACAGGAGAATGACGCCACCCGCGGCGCCGAGGGCGACGATCGAGAGCAAATCGCGCGTGCGTCGCGCGGGAAAAATGTTCACCAGCACGAGCGTGATTGCGCTGCCGAGCACCGCGGGAAGAATCAGCATGGGTACGATGGAGAGCACCGCGTACAGCGCGAACAGCACGCCGCCCTTGTAGACGACGCCGTAGGCCGTGAGGATCGGCACCGCCATCAGCGCCACCATCCACGACGAATGCAGCAGCGTCTCGCCGAGTTTCGCGAGATAGAGGCGCAGCCAGTCCACCGGAGCCGACACGAGCAAATCGAGATCCTTGGCGAGGAAGAAGCTCGACAGCGCGGTGATGACGTTCGACAGCACCAGAATCGAGATGAAGGACAGCAGGATGAGCCCCAGCATTTTTCCGGGGATGAGGGGACCCAGCTCTTCGACGCTCCGCAGACTCCGGAGGATGCGGTACAGCACGCCGAACACCCCCGCCCAGAATGCTCCGCCGACCAGCACCAGGATGATGAGCTTCCCGGTGCCGCCCTTCGCGCGCTCCTCACGCAGCCGTTGCAGCGCCGTGCGCCACTTCGGCTGGAGTACGTGCGCGAGCGACGGCTGCTTCATCGTCCGAGCACCTCGGCGAGCTCGCGGATCTGGGCCCCGCCGGTCAGCTTCAGGAACAGCTCTTCGAGGCTCGCGTCGCCCGCCTGGTGCTGGCGCCGCACGTCGCTCACGGTTCCGGCGGCGACGACCTTGCCGTGCTGAATGATGGCAATCTGGTCGCACATCGCTTCCGCCACCTCGAGCGTGTGCGTGCTCATCAGGACGGTCCCGCCCCGGCCCACGAACTGCCGGAAGATGTCCTTCAGGAGTCGTGCCGCTTTGGGGTCGAGGCCCACCATCGGCTCGTCGACCACGATGCACTCGGGGCGATGAATCAAGGCGCTCGAGATGATCAGCTTCTGGCGCATGCCGTGGCTGTACGCCTCGACCAGCTCGTCCTTCCAGCTCGTCAGCTCGAATACCTCCAGCAACTCGGCGATGCGCCGCTCGACGGCGTCGCCTTCCTGCCCGTACAAGCCGGCCACGAACCGCAGGAATTCCGCCCCGGTGAGCTTGTCGTACACGAACGGCCGGTCGGGAATGAAGCCGAGCCGCATCTTGGCGGACAGCGGATTGGTATGCACGTCGTCGCCGCCCAGCAGCACGCGTCCCTGCGTGGGACGGAGGATGCCGGCGATCATCCGCAGCGTCGTGGTCTTCCCGGCGCCATTGGGCCCGAGGCAGCCGTACAGGACGCCGCGGGGGACGTGCAGGCTGATGTCGTCGACCGCGACAAAGCTGCCGTAGAGCTTCGTGAGGTTTTCCAGGCGGATCATAGCACCTCGAGCGTGAGCCGGCCGATGAGCGGGACGAGCTCGACCTGCCGTGCCAGTCCGCCCGCGGCAATCCGGAGATGTGCCGCGTCGGCGGGGAATTGGTCGAACGTGGGGTCGACCGCAATCCAGTCGTTCAGGTAGATCTCCGCCCACGCATGGTAGTAAAAGCGCCCGTTCAGATAGAGCAGCCCCGACACCGTCCGGGCCGGCAACCCCGTCGAGCGCGCCAGCGCCACGTACAACGTCGTCGCTTCGTTGCAATCACCCTGGCGCGTCTCGAGGACTCTGACGGCGCTGGGCGCGCTGCCGGGCGACGGCAAGGACCGGCGCAGCGAGCGGCGTACCCAGTGCGTCAGCAGCTCGGCGACGGCCGCGGGGCTGCGCTCGCGCCCGATGATCTGCCGCGCCTGCGCGGCGATCCTCGGATCGTGGCTCTGGATCAGCGGTTCGGGTGCGAGCCAGCGCGCCAGCGCCGTGTCCCGCGAGGGCAGCCGGTAGGGCGCCGCATGCGCGGCGAGCGCGCCCGGCTGAACGATCTCGAGGCTGTCGCGGCCGTTCCTGCGCAGCGACAGGCGCTGGCGCGGCGTGGGGTCGCCGGCCACGCCGGCGGCCAACGCCGTCAGCGGCACGATCTCGCCCGGTCGGGGCGCGGCGCTGCTGCGCGCGACGCGGGCGGTATCGCGATGTTTGAAGTTCTCGTAGACGACCTCGAACGCCGCCCGCTCCATCGCGAATCCCTGATTGTCCGCGCCATCCGTGGAAGCAAGCACCACGCGTCCCTGCGCATCGATCCAGCTGCTCGCCGGAATTCCATTTGCGTCTTGATCTATGCGGAAGGCGCGCACCGTATCGAAGTGTTCCGGCACCCACGTCATCGTCGTCGAGTCGAGGTCGGCGCTGTCGGACACGACGAGCGTCGATTCCGCGGCAACCCGGGCGGTGACGTCCCGGCCCGTCAGCAGCAGGGGGTCGAACAACCGCGCGGTATAGGAGCGTCCCGAGCGCAGCTCACCGCCGAAGGCGAGCCGCAGCGGTAACAACGTCGGCAGGGTGATCGGGCCTCGCAGCGGGATCCGCGTCATCTGGGAGTCGCCGGCGGAGACGATGGCGATCGATAACACCGTATCACCGAGCACGCGGCCGTGCGCCGCGAATTCGCCGAGATCACCATCGAACGTGGCTTCGACGCTTTGCAAGCGCAGCGCCCGCGACAACATCGTAATGCTGCGCGCGGTGGTGCGATGCAGCGCGCCCAGCGCCGCCACATCGAGCACGAACACGTTCTCGACCCGTATGGCATCCGGGAGGGTGTCGATGGTCGTCGAGGCATAGCCGACCTGCTGGCCACCGACCGCGAGCCGATAGAACATCCCGCCCGGCGCCACCGCCATCGCGGCCTCGGCGAGCCGCGCGCCCGTGGAACGGAACACCTCGCGCTTCACGAGCCAGCCCAGGGACAGCGCCCAGAGCGCGAGGACCGCGATGACCCAGCGGCGCCGGCTCAGGAGACCGCCCGATGCAGCGCCGCCTCGAACACCAGCTGATCCTCGGGCCGCTCCACGATGAACGACACGTTTTCGGGAAACTGGGCGCCGCCGCGATGCGCGTGCAGCACCGTCGCCATGATCTCGGCGGAATCCTCGAGCGTCAGGTTGCCCGCGCCCGTGCCGAGCGGCGGCGTGCTGAGGTGCGCGAACTGCCACTCCTGCGCCTGATGCAGCGTCGACAGCCAGGCGCGGGCGACGTTGCCGCGCGTCACCGGCTCCGTCTCGCTGCGGATGACCGCGTGGATGACGAACTCCGCCGGCAAATCGCCGCCGCCGGCCGTGACGACGGCCGCGCCCACCGCCAGCTCGCGGCTCAGACGGATGCGGTTCTGGAATTCCTGGCCGCCCAGGCTTTCCAGACGGCGGAGCGCGGCAGCGGTGGGATCGAGGCGAGTGGTGGCGGGACGGACGACGGCATCAGCGGCGAACGACGCGAGATCGTCCACGACTACGCGAATCACCTCCCGGTCATTTCCCGGGAGCGGCGGTACATCGCCGTGGCCTCGTCGGGTCGGTTCAGGCGGTCGAGGACCTTGCCGATCCCGTACAGCGCTTTGGGATTCGCCGGCTGCAGCTCGACGGCTCGTTCGTAGGCCGCCAGCGCGCCCGTGAGATCGTCCATGTGATTGAGCGCTTCGCCCAGGTAGTACCAGGCCGCCGCCCGGCCCGGCTCGACCTCGGCGGCGCGTTTCAGCTGATCGATGCCTTCGCGCCACATGCCGCGGCGCGTCAGCACGATGCCCAGATTGAACAGCGCCTCGACGTTCGCCGGCTCGGCGCGCAGCACGCGCTGCAGGTCACGCTGGGCGGCGGCGTAGCGCACCGTCGCGCCCAGGATCGCGGCGCGGTTGAGCAACAGCGCCACGTTGTCGGGCTCGGTCTCGAGGGCGCGATCCAGCTCCGCCAGCGCGCCGTCCCGATCGCCGCGGGCGTCGAGGATCAACGCCAGATTATTGCGCGCCTTCACGTGCTTCGGATCCCGCGCTAGGAGATCGCGATAGGACGCCGCCGCGCGATCGACCTCGCCTCGCTCGCTGGCTTCGCGGGCCGCGACATACAACGGATCGTCGGGGGGGGGCGCCGCCGGAGCCGGCGGCTCCGGCGCAGCAGTCGTCGAGGAGGGTGGAGGTGGTGGGGACGCTGGAAGAGGGGCTGGCGGTTCCAGCTCGCCGTCATCCAGCTTCGCAGTGGTCGCCTGAGGTCCAGGAGTCGCTACACCTTGCGCGACGCGCAACGGCGGCGGTTGGTTGTCGCGGGTCACGTCGGTGGGCGACGCAATCGCGCCTGTCTGCGTGAGCGATTCGGCCTCCTCGATCAACTCGGCGGCTACGCGTGCACGCTCTTGCGAGGTTTGCCAGCGGCGCTCGCGCCGCGGGCCAGGGGGAGGGGGGGGGCCACCGCGGTTCATGTCGAGACCTGCGCGTTCAGGGTCATGGGGGATGCTAACGTAGGAAACAGGTGCGAGATAGGCAAGGCTCGGAGGCTCGAGAGTTGACCGAAATACGCTGCACTATCTAGCCTACAGTTCTATGTCTGGTGACGCCCTGATCGTCCGCGGAGCACGCGAACACAACCTCAAAAACATCGACGTCGAGTTGCCCCGCAACGCCCTCGTGGTCATCACGGGATTGTCGGGCTCGGGCAAATCGTCGCTGGCGTTCGACACGATCTACGCCGAAGGGCAGCGGCGGTACGTGGAATCGCTGTCCGCGTACGCGCGCCAGTTTCTCGGCCTCATGGACAAGCCCGACGTCGATGCGATCGAAGGGCTGTCTCCCGCGATTTCGATCGAGCAGAAGACGGCCGGCGCCAATCCCCGTTCCACCGTCGGCACGATCACCGAGGTCTACGACTACCTCCGCCTGCTGTGGGCCCGCACCGGTACGCCGCATTGCCCCAACGATGGTAGCCCGGTGGAGCGCCAGTCCGCGTCGCAGATCACCGACCTGGTGCTCGCGTGGCCGGAAGGCACCAAGATCGAAGTCCTGGCGCCGCTGGTGCGCGGGCGCAAAGGTGAATTCCGCGACGTGTTCGAGGCGATGCGCAAGCAGGGCTTCGTGCGCGCACGGATCAACGGCGAAACGTACGACCTCGCGGACGTCCCCAAACTCAATCGCCGCCAGAACCACGACATCGCCGTCGTTGTGGACCGGCTCGTGGTGCGCGCCGCCGACCGGGGGCGGCTCGCGGATTCGATCGAGACCGCATTGAAGGCGGCCGAGGGGGTGGTGGAAGTCGTGCGCCAGACCGGCAGCCCGCGGTCCCGCCTCTTTTCCGAACGCTACGCCTGTCCCCAGTGCGGATTGTCGCTCCCGGAGCTCGAGCCGCGGCAGTTTTCGTTCAACTCCCCGTATGGGGCCTGCCCCGATTGCTCCGGACTCGGCACCCGCCGCGAGGTCAATGCCGACCTCGTGCTCGGGGACCACAGTCTTTCGATTCTCGAGGGTGTCGTGCTGCCGTGGGGTGAGCCGAGCGGATACCTGAGGAAGGTGGTGCTCCCGGCGCTGGCAAAGACCTACAAGTTCGAGCTCGACACTCCGTGGCAGGATCTCCCGCCCGCGGTCCAAAAGACCTTGCTCAGAGGCGCGCCCGGCAAAACGATCACCTATCAGTACGACAGCGAGCGGTGGCACGGGTCCTATGAGTCGGGATGGAAAGGCGTTCTGGACCACGTCGAGAAGCGGTATCGCGAGACGGCATCCGACGCCGTGCGCGAGCAACTCGAGCAGTACATGGTCGAGCAGCCGTGTCCCACCTGCGGCGGCCGGCGCCTGAAGCCGGAAAGCCTGTCGGTATTGGTGGCGGGCCGGAGCATCGGCGACGTCGTCGCGCTGCCGGTCCGCGAGGCGCTCGATTTCTTCGCCAATATCCCGCAGCGCGGCAATGGCCGCGCGGGACTCGATCCGGAAATCTCCCGGCCGATTCTCAAAGAGGTCACCGATCGGTTGCGGTTCCTCGTGGATGTGGGGCTCGACTATCTCACGCTCGATCGCTCGGCCGTGACGCTGTCAGGCGGCGAGGCGCAACGCATCCGCCTCGCGACGCAAATCGGCAGTCGTCTGGTCGGCGTGCTCTACATCCTCGATGAGCCCTCGATCGGTTTGCATCAGCGCGACAATGCCCGGCTGCTCGCGACGCTGCGA
>WNFX01015432.1_pt1 | contig 11384 bp, 8 predicted proteins | sample 5400111 | NCBI WGS metagenome assembly WNFX01 (sample SAMN13153363, study PRJNA577476) | soil metagenome | isolation source: 40 cm soil or saprolite under grassland replicate 1 | place: USA:California | collected 2016-06-15
TCCGTCAAATCACTCGGATAGGGTTTGCGGTTCATAGATGCTTTCGTGTTGGGATTGGGGCCTCTTCATTGGACGGAGAGGAACCTGGAGACGATAGGTACTTGTACTTCTATTCTACCACTTTACATACACCCTCTGAGAGAGATCAGCTCGATGGCACAACAGATGAATTTGTGCAACAGGAAACCCGCAATGATAGCGATACTGATCCTTTGTCGAAAGAAGTAGATATAACAGCAGAGCAGCACGATGCCACCTTAGAGGGATTGCCACATATCATTGCTCTCCCTGATGGTACGATTATTGATATCAATAAAGGCACTGTCCCTGAACAATCAACCTGTTCATGTATGGCCTGTGGACGCCCTAACGATCTGCTTAATGCTATGAAAGCTAGCGGTCAAACAGCTCCCACGATGCCTTATGCATTACAATGTTATTGTCCTGAGTGCGACACCGAGGGCTATAACTACGGCGGGCGTTTCTTCAAAGCTCCTGATGCTGAAGATATTGGCCACCTGACTATTGCTGACACCGAATGGGCCACACGCTCTCAGGCCGATCTCAATGGTTTCTGGCCCCTTGAACCCCTTCCGTATGCTCATATGACCCATCATCTGAATGGTGGTATACCCAACTGGGGATATACACATTGGTGGAAGATGTTTAATTCACGCCAGTTGCTCGTCCATGCCTCTCTCTTGCGTGCAATTACAACTGCTGATTCGGAAATCTGGTCACAAGATATACGTGAACAGGCCCTGGGTGCATTCCAACAATATCTGCGCAATCAGAATATGTTCTGTTTTTGGGATATAGGTTATGATAAGCTTGTACCTAGTCTCTCCAACGCTAATTTTCATCCCAAATCGCTGGTTGTGGAAAACGCTGTTTTTTCAACTCGCGGACGAGGCACCTGGTCGTCTGCAATAGAAACAGTAATAGAGGGACTTGCGTGGTGCCAGAACCCGTGGGAAAGTTTTCTGGATGACGATATCAGCAAATCAGAAAAAATCTATTCGGGTGATGGAGTTCCTGGCGGGCAATCAAAAGTATACTGTGGTTCCTCAACAGAATTACCGTTAGAAGACGGCGAGATGGATATGGTCATTACCGATCCACCATTCGGCGATAACGTCTTCTACGCCGATCTGGCCGACTTTTTCTACGTCTGGTTGCGTATCCCTCTGTTACGTTGGTATGCAGATCAACCGCAGGCCGAATATTTCCGCATGCCAGCTACGCCTAAAGCACTGGAAGCGATCACCAATCGCGCTGAGCACCCGGATATACGAAGTAGCGAAGAAAAAAAGCTGCCAGCTTCTAGACCTCCTGCCGATGAATTTTATCAACACACCCTTACCGCCTGCTGGGCTGAGGCACATAGAGTACTGAAGCCAGGAGGTATTCTGGCCTTTACCTTCCACCATAGTGCCGACGAACCGTGGATCAATGTACTGGAATCGCTCTTTGATGCCGGATTTATCCTGGTTGCCACCTATCCGATTCGTAGCGATGAATCGAAGGGTGAGAATGCCCAGTTTGGCTCCAAAAAAATCGAATATGATATTATCCACGTCTGCCGCAAGCGCTTACCAGATCCTGGTGTTGTCTCCTGGGTACGTATGCGTGCATGGGTACGGAAAGAAGTGATGGATCTGCGCCGGATGTTGGAGACATATCATAAAGAGGAGCTACCGGAGGCTGATATTCGCGTCATCTTGCGCGGTAAAGCGCTAGAATATTACAGTCGGTACTATGGTCATGTCATGAATACCAGCCACGAATTGCTTTCGATTCGCGATGCCTTGATAGGCATAAACAATCTGCTGGACGAAATGCTATTAAGCGATAGTGCCAGACCGCCTGACATCAGTAATGAGATTACTAGGCTATTTCTCAGTATCTTTGCTGAGCGTACCACATTATCGCGTGATGAACTGCACAAGATGCTACGTGGCAATATAGTTGACTCAACAGAGTTCCTGCGTCGTGGTTGGCTCAAAGAAGGGCTGGGCAAGACGGTCTACATACCATCAATAGAAGAGCGTTTAAAGGATTTGCGCAAACCAGGTCGTCGACGTGATACAATCAAATCAGAACTGGATCAGGCGCACTTTTTTATTGGTGCGGCATTGCCGGACAGTGGCATAGAAATCAATCAGGTGTTACTGGAAGGAAAGATACCACTTCATGACGACATTGAAGTGTTATTGACATGGTATGCCAGGCAGAGCAGAGAAGAAGCTATTCGCGATGCGGCAGCTCGTGCTCAGCGGCTTATCATGGTATGGCGCATGAGTAAGAAAGAGAAGCGCACAGCACAACAACCGTCACTCTTTGAGGAGGAAGTAGAATAAAAATGGAAGGAGTTTATGGAAGAGTTATCGGCAGAGTCAGATACCTGGAAGGAAGAAGGGTGTAGTCTGGTGTGGGATAAGATACTGCATGCACAACTCCTGCGCCAGCAAGCCCCTTTTTCGTTAAGAGAAGCGTTAACCTGGCCTGAGAAAGGGCTTCCGCGCAATCTAACGAGCAAAGCCGTACTCGTAGAAGGACTACAAACCTGCTTGGCAGTTTTGGGGACACAAGAAGAGGGCAATGCGTTTTTAGCGCAAGTCGTGCGGCCCCTTATCCGACGCTGGCAAGGGAACTGGCCAGGGAGAGCGTTGATCTTCGGAATGCATTGTGATTTCCAGCAATGGGATGTGCAGGTTGCGACAAATTTCGCGACACTACAGCTACGGGACGACCTTATCGTTGACGTGACACGATCATTATGGGCAGGTGCAGCAAGTAATGTTAGAAAACTGATGGTTCCTGCAACGGAGCAGATTGGGAAAGCCAATAAAACGACCTCTGGCATCCCTGGGGGGTTCTATGTCCGGCTCTATTCATAACGTAACAATTGGTCAGCGCGTAGTTCATCCAGAGCTTGGGGAAGGCATCGTGCTGACCGCTCCTCAAAATGGTTATATCTCCATTTTCTTCCGCACTATGGGTGAGCGTCAGGTTCCACTGGAGAGTCTACGAGCAGCATCTACACCTGAAATGGAAATGATACGGCATGTCATGCCCGCGAGCCCTGAAGCGCTACAACAGCTCTGGCTTGCTATAGAGGCTGAACAGTTACCCCTTATAGCGAATGCGGTCACCCTGACAGCGGCAAAAATAGATCTTTTACCCCATCAGATAGTATTAACGCATCGTATTGTAGAAGCATCGCCACGTCGCTTCTTGATCGCCGACGAAGTTGGCCTTGGTAAAACGATAGAGGCCGCACTTATTTTGCGAGAACTCGCTTCACGTGGGCAGCTAAAGCGTGTCTTACTCATTGTCCCGGCGGGGCTAGTTGAAAATTGGCGACGCGAGATCAATGAAACCTTCCATCTGGATTTTGAAGTCTTTGGCGCAGAAGGTGATGTCATTGATCGCAAGAGTAACGCCTTCGCCAAACATGATCGCTTAATTGCATCGCTCGATACGTTGAAGCGTCCGACGCGTATAGCACGCCTGTTGGATGCACCTGCATATGATTTGATAGTTTTTGACGAAGCGCACCATCTCACCGTAACGCGCTCTGGTCGCAAAGTAAGCAAAACTGAAAACTACAAACTGGCGGAGGCATTACGCGACCACACACGCGATCTACTCTTGCTTTCTGCAACACCCCATCAGGGAGATCATTTCCGGTTCTGGATGCTTATACGTCTTCTTGATCCTGGACTTTTTACAAACGAAGAAGATATGCTTGCCAATCGTCATCGTCTGAACGCTGTAGTTATTCGTCGCACAAAGAGTGATGTATGTGCGCGTGATGGTTCGCCACTCTTCGCCCGTCGACAGGTGCACACGCATTGTTTCACGTTGACACATGAAGAAAGTATGTTTTACACAGCATTATGCCTTTATTTAGTTGATGGTTATAATCTCGCGCAAAAACAAGATAACTCCAATCAAGCACTGGGTTTTGTGATGACTACTTTCCAGAAGTTAGCGGCCTCAAGTTTTGCTGCTGTACGCATGACATTGGAGAAACGACTCCTCATGTTAACTATTCTAGAAACAATTCTTTGTGAGCAATCTTTTGATGTTGAGGGACGTGATAATGCATTACGTGAAACACGCCAAATGATCCAGCAGATGCACGGGCTGAGCGAGGATTCCTATGATCAAGCTCAAGTTGATCGCATCATGGCAGATGCCAGACTGCAGGTGCTTAAAAGACTAAAGCATGATCAAGAAAAAGCTAGCAATAATGAAGAAATCGTATCAGAAAATGAAGAAGATCTGGCAAGTACATATATAACCTTCACCTTGCCAGAAGAACGCAAGCGTATCCTGGATTTACTGGTACTAATTCCTGTGGGAGAAGAAAGTAAAGCGCGTGAGTTGGTGCGTGGTCTGCGCACCATTTTCAATGTCAATCCTCGTGAGAAGATCGTGATATTTACAACCTATCTTGGTAGTGTCAACGTGCTCCAACGGACTATTTCCTCCGCTTTTCCCACTATCGGCATTGAAGTGCTCAAGGGAGGTGATCATGGTGCAAAGCTGGCGGCAGAACGTCGTTTCCGGCGTTCATTGGGGCCTCAAATACTCATTTGCACAGCAGCGGGTCGTGAAGGAATTAATTTGCAGTTTGCGCATATATTGTTCAATGCAGATCTGCCTTGGAATCCTATGGAGCTAGAGCAACGTATTGGGCGTATCCATCGCTATGGTCAGAAATATACATCTCAAGTATACAATCTCGTTGCCTCTGATACCATTGAGGGCCAAATTTTCTTGCTTTTAGAGCAAAAGGTCAATGATATTGCTGCTACTCTGAGCAAAGTTGACGAAAAAGGTAATCTGGCTGAAGACTTACGTTCCCAAATTCTCGGTCAACTCTCAGAGCAACTTTCTTATGAGCGGCTCTATCAGGAAGCGTTACAAGACCCAACGCTACTACGTACACGCCTTGAATTAGAAGTGGCTATGCAGAATGTAGAAATTGCCCGGCATGCGGTCCTGGAACTATTCCAGGATCTAGAGAGCTTCCGTTTAGATGACTATAATGATGTTGATGATGCAGGTCAGAGTATTGAACGATTACGACAATTTATCGCCCTTGCAGTCCATGCTCAGGGTGGTGAACTGCGTCAGCTTGCAGAAGAGCTATTCTTACTTTCACTACCTGGTCAGCCATCAATCTTGCTTACTACCAATCGTGACAATGTTGTTACCGATGAAGAGATCGAACTTATAGGGCTTGAGCAACCGCAAGTAGCAAAACTTCTGCATCACTGGGCAAATGTACCATTGCAAGAACGCGCTTTAGCAGCCAAAAGTGTGCAAGCGACGATGTTGCCGGGTGTGCTGACCATCTGGCTTGTTGGTATTCAAGGAGATCGTAGTGTTCGTTATGAGCAAATTATCTGGCTCGGAGTGTCAACACAAGATGAACGTTCTCCTCAGATTGAAAGTATTGCCCACAATTTACGAGATTTAGAGGCTTCTGTATCTACACTAGATGCCGTAGTTAGAGCCAGGCTATTGCGAGATGTCATACCACAAGCGTTACAAAGAGAATTGATTCATAGTGGTACACTTATTGCGAGTGCCAGTTACGCTTCAAAATTAATAGGCTGGATTGAGATACTTGCGTGATTTTTTAGTTTGTCCTCTAATATCATTTCAGACTCCTATTTAATCTCTTGCTACAATTGCTAGAATCGCCTTTCTGGAAAACCATCTTTGTTTACCTCCCATGTTGTCTATAGGTTTTACTTTCTCTTCCGTAACCCATCGGTGAAGTGTAGCTTTACTAATTCCTAATAATTGCACAGTTTCACCAAAGGTTAGCCGCTCAATTCGCCATTGCATCAGCTTTTCCTTATTGAAGAGATAGGCATGATGTCCGTCGATATGAGGACCACTTACGCAAACTTGAGATAATCTTCCTTGCCGCACCCACTTTTGAACTGCAAGATTCCCAATCTCGAGTATCATCGCCGCTTCTTCTGTAGTAATATGATCAGCCACGAACCGTTTCACCATCTCTCGATCAAAATATTGGGCATTTCCAAAGGTTATAGCAGTAGGAATAAGGCCAGTATGTACCCATCGTGCCAAGGTGCAATCCTTGATCTGCAATAGCTGGACTAACTCCTCTCTACTCATCCATTCATTTTCTGATTTGATTGCATTCACGCACTGTTGGATATCGTCATAGTTAAACTGCAACGATCGCAGCTCCAAATCTCGATTTGCTGGGTAATATGCATGCAGATTACCTTCCGCTACTCGAGCCAATACAGATGCGGCATTCATTCCGACCACAGAAAGTGACCGAGATGCTGCTATCAGATCTACAAGAGAAGCCGCTCTTTTATCCTCTCCTGGATAAGTCTCTATGTACCTCAATATCTGTTCCACACAGCTAATCAACGACAATTTACTGAACGTCCAGCGTGGATATCCTTCCGATGGGTTCCTTTCCGCTGCCAGTAAGCCTACCTCAACGAGATCCAGAATCATCTTTTCTGTCACTCCTAAGTACCTAGTACACGGACGCCTAAATCCCTCGGTGGTTTACATGGTGAGCGCCTTGCCCTGATAGGTCCATTTGAACGGCTTAGCCATAGTGCGGTTGTAATAGTCAATGAACGCCAGAACCTTCGTTTCCAGATCTTGCACGCAATGGAAGACCACCTTGTGGGTAGGATCACTCAGGAACGCGGCCCGGCGCGACATCAAGGCCAGTATCCCATACTCGCCCTTCTTGCCCAAGCCTTTTTCAATGCCTGAGATTTGGGCCACCCAGCGCACCAGGGACTCGGATTGATGAATATTGAGGTTATCACAGACCACATGCCAGCGTGTGGCCTTGGGATCGCAGGCAACGACTGCCTGCATGTGGGCCAGAAAATCTTCCTCCGTTCGCGTGGGTCCAGTGTGAGGGGCGACGATCTTTCCCGTCACGACATCGCGGCTGAGAATGATGCTACGCGTTCCATGCCGCTCATACGTCGCCATCGCGTCGCTGCACTTTTCCGCAGGCCAGAGGCAATCCTGGATGTTTGCGCTCAAGCGCCTGGACGCCTGTCAGTTCGTCTGTGCTCACCGTCCGCTCGCCCTGCTGAGCGAGAGCAGGCGCGTCGTGATACACTGTGCAAATGGCTCGGATCGTGGCATCTTTGTGCGGATCAGCAGGCGGGGTAAGCCAATAGCGGATTAAATGGGGTTGCAGGTCCCCCTTTTTAATAACCGGGCGGCATGCCGAGGGGAAATCCGCTCGATGATGCCGCGTTGCATCACTTCTTCGGCAATCTCGTGTCCCGTCCAGTGCGTGATGGGACGTTCTTTGGGTTGCTCGCACGCCAGTGTGATCAGTTGACAGAATTGTTCTGCCGTAATCTCAGAGGGTCGCCCAGGCCGGGGGAGATCACTGAGTCGTTCGATGAGGGAGAAGTCCTCCAAAGAGAGCTTCTGCCAGCCGAGCCAGCGCATACGCCAGGTACGAACCGTGTCGGCGCAAGCTCCCAGTTCGCGGGCGATCTGTTCGTTATTCTTCCCTTCTGCGGCTTCGAGGATCATACGTCCTCGCTGCGCGATTTGCTGAGGGGTGCTGTGCTTGCGAACAAGCGCTTCCAACTCTTCTTGTTCTCGCTCATTCAATGCTAGTACTGCCGGTTTTGGGCCTCGCATTCTTCTATCCTCCTTGCTTCTTCTGGCCCTATTGTACCACCGAAGGACTTGCGCGTCCATGTACTAGTATCGGGCGGCGTAAATACCTCCGCAAAATAGTGAGCTGACGATGTATGTATCTCTGAAATAGGAATGTGTGTAAGTTCTGCTATATCTCGATAGGTCGCAACCTGGCGTGGAAATTCAATCTTGTCTCTGTTACAGCTTCTTTCTTTGATTAATTGAGTGAACAAGCCATATGGATCATAGCAGTTCAGCTCTGCTAAACGTCTGAGAAGAGAAGGTAAAGATTCATTTGCCATCATCGATGTACGCATTATTAGGGTATTTTCTTGATCATTCACTACCATCGCCTCCACGCAGTTACATACGTGCCTACTTCTTTCTAAAGAAGTTTTTATGTCATCTCTTGAATAGAGAATCAGAAAATGTCTTTCATTCTTTCTTCGGGAGGTTCGTCAGGGTTACGAGGTTTACTACGCCGATTAGTTCCTCTTTTGTTGTGTTTTTCTTGTTGTTTCTTAGGCTTACGTTTCCTGATTTCTTCAAGATTTGGTAAGTCACCAATAAAGGGATTTGGAATACCACGCCTCTCGCCAGCAAGTCTTTGAGTAAAGGCTTTGGATAAAAAATCAAGATCGAGGTGTTCGCATTCTTTCTCCAGTGCCAGATATGTAGCTCTTCGAATAAGCGCCATGAGATAGCTAATGACGCCGTCGCAGGCGGCAAAGCAGCGCAAAGCCATTTCATAGTTAACCAGGTAAGAAGGCTCTTTGAGTGGTAGAAGTTTTTCCAGTTCGCTCAAAAAAATGCAAAACTTATCTCTTGTGGCTTCCGGCTTGGTTTCATCCCATTCAAATGGGGCCAATACATATGGATCGCCAAATAAGCGTGCTAGTTGTGGGTTAGCATCTACAACATCTTCCGCCTCATCTTGTAGACCCACGAGGACACAGGAAACTTTGGTTTCTTTCACAAAAGTTTTTAGCCAGTTGCTTGCTGCAAGCAATATTTTTTGGTTATCTCGGTCTACAAAATGTTGAAGCTCATCCAGGATCAGCAGTTCTACATTGCACATCTCTTTAAAGTATCTGTATAGACGATACTCTCTTGCTCCTATTGTGCCTCTTGTTGCAGCGGGATCTCCTAAAGCCCTGAGAAGTGCTATTTCTAAATTGCTGATACTGGCTTGGGAAGGTATAGTAGCCATAACAACAGGTCTTAATGTTACCTTGTCTGTAAAAATAGCAGGGTACTGCCGAGCATAAGAGCCAATAATCGTGCTTTTTCCCGCTCCTGAAGGTCCAACCAGTAGCATACATTGCGGTTCGGCAGCCATCGCTTTCATTTGATGACACCTTTGGATCTCCTTAGAAATTTCTTTCCATAGTGGATAGAAGACCCGTATTTGCTCTACCCAACGTAAACGCTCAGCTTTAGAGAGTTTACATACTTCCTCGTGTGAAAATTTCTTCTTATCGTTGTTTTGTTGAGAATCTGATTCGCTCATAAAGCACCTCCATACATTATTTCGCTAGAATGGTAATCCATAATCTCCTCCCCATCCCTCCTCGTTCGAGCTTTCTTGAAATGCTACTTGGCTTGGAGCACTATTATCCGTTTGAGAAGTATTCTTCTTTTTTCTCCTCTTACGAGTTTTACTTTCTTTTTGGGCAGGAGGATTAGTAGAGCCATTGGCAGAAGGCACAACTTCCACCGACTTATCGGGAGTATTTTCTTGCACATCATTCTCCTTTATGTCTTCAGGTGCTTTATCCTCTGTCGCAACTGGCTGGGAATATTCTGAAGAGGTGGACACGATTGATGCATCAACTCCAAGGAAGCGTGCTCCCTTTTTACGCCCCCGACTCTTACGAGTAAGTGCGTACTCACGTTCTACAATTTCCTGCATATGCTGTTTCGCAGCGGCAAGCTCGTAAATATTTACCACTTTTTTTCGCTTTAGCAGATATTTCCGAATAATACGGTGTTTCCAGATCGATAGTCCTTTAGAATATTTTTGATCTATAGCTGGAATATCTAACCAGGTATGCTTTTCATCGTCATAGACATATATAGTACCTAGATCCGCAGGATTATATTTGATATGAACTAAATTATCTTCTGATTGCTCTTCTTTTTCATCATCTTTTTTCCCTTTGGATACCTTTTTCTTCTTTTCCAAACGACTACGGATCGGAGTTAAGCTCGTGTGTTGATAGCGGAGGGACTCAAAATCTATACCAGTATTCTGGATAGTGCGATATTCTCCTGGGTAAAGAATGAAGCGTAATCCTCGAGCATCTTCATGCAGACAGGGAATAAAACCACTCTGTAAGTTCTCTTCCCAAAGTTTCGCCGGAATGCCGCCAGATCCCCCTATGCCATCATGCCATTCTTGAGCATATTTATCGAGCAAGAAGACATGAAGTAGTTCCATAAAACCATCAAGGGAAATGCATGCATATTTTTGGGAGTCATAATCGCCCCGTTCAATAATATTTGAAAAAGTTGTGCCTGGTAAGCTGTGTATGAGCCCAGTATTGTTAGTACGGAAAAAACGCTCGATACGTGCTTTAAACCAAGGTGTCTTTACGGGCATCTCTTCTACGTTAATACCTGGCTGGCCACATGAATTCTCTAAGTGACGGCAAATATAGTGCTTTCCGTTATCTACAATGAGTGTTTCAGGTAAGCCATAAACTGGCCAGGAGTGCTTTGTTCCATAGATTTTCTGGCAATCTTGCTTAGGAAGGATACAGTGAAGAAGACAATTTTGGACAGCAAGGTAACTCGGTGGCTCAAATCCTACGTATACACCACAAGGGAAGCCACTGTAAGCATCAATTGCGTACATTAGCGTTGGGCGGCCAATAGGTAGCCGATCCTCTAAGTCAACGACAATAAGATCTAGTGTAGTATCATCAATCTCTACACGTTCCAGTATTCTCGTAGGTTGGGGACCTGGATATACCCACGAAGTGCGCAACGAGAAATTGAAGAGCTTATCCTGATTAGATGAGCGAAAGTGATGTACAACGGAGGAAGAAGTCCGCAAGAGAGAGCAAAAACGACTGGAAGTGGGGGAAATTGAGAAGGAATCGGCCAAAAAGGTCATGAAGCTCTCTTCGGAGAAGCACGCTTGTCCGAGCAAAGGGAATTCACATAGCTCTCAAGACGCTGTTAGATCGTTACTAACCCGAGCGAGAGCGCAAGGCTTTCTGGAACGCGCGATCTGCTTGATACTCACCTGATTCGCTGTTGAGATGCGTGCGTTGCGGGCAAGCCGTTCGGACCGATCTAGACGGTAATGGGCACGCTGCGCACGGGATAAAAGCGTAGGAGGAGAGCAAGTGGAAGGTTCCCGCTCTATCCGCACGACCACCTGTTGCTGTCGGAGCAGCTGCATGCAGGCCCGGCGATGCCGTCTGCGGCTCCAGTCCCGCCACAGCACAGGAGCCACCCCGACCGTGAGAGGATGCAGGAGCACACTCACCTGACGCGGCTTCATCGTTGTTTTGCCTTGCCATTGGCACTGCTCGCGCAGCGGGCAGGGGCGACAACTACGAATGCTGGCAGCATAGACCACCCGCAAGCTTCCATCGACTTCTCGACGCCGCTCATGTGCCGAGAGCTTCTGCCCAGCGGGACAGCGCAACATGCCATCAGGCTGCAAGGCAAAGTCGCGACCA
>WNFX01006228.1_pt1 | contig 11381 bp, 10 predicted proteins | sample 5400111 | NCBI WGS metagenome assembly WNFX01 (sample SAMN13153363, study PRJNA577476) | soil metagenome | isolation source: 40 cm soil or saprolite under grassland replicate 1 | place: USA:California | collected 2016-06-15
TGCCGAAGCCGAGCGGCTGTCGGCCGACGGCCAGGACATGCTGGATCGCGTGGCGCGCTTTCCCAAGCCGGTCGCCGTCGGCATTCACGGCTCCTGTCTGGGCGGCGGTTTCGAGTTCGCGCTCGCCTCTCATTACCGCGTCGCCACCGACCACCCGAAGACGCAGATCGGTTTGCCCGAAGTGCAGCTCGGCATCTTGCCTGCCGCCGGTGGCTGCCAGCGGCTGCCCCGGCTCGTCGGCGCCCGTGCCGCGCTCGACATGATTCTCGCTGGGAAGAGCCAGCCCGCAGCCAAGGCATTCCGTCTGGGGATGGTGGATGAGCTGGTGCCCCCGGCGATCCTCGCCGACGTTACGCTAGCCGCGGCGAAACGCATGGCGGGCGGGTGGCGCCCCAGGCGCAAACGCCCCGGCGGTTTCGTCGGGTTTCTGCTCGATGGCAATCCGCTCGGCCGGCGCCTCGTGTTCCGCAGCGCGCGGAAACAAGTGCTCGAGCGGACCGGCGGAAACTATCCCGCACCGCTCGCCGCGCTCGAGGCGGTCGAGTACGGACTGAAGCACGGCATCACCGAAGGATTGAAGCGTGAAGCCCAGTTGTTCGGGCAGCTGGCAGTGACCGATGTCTCCCGCAAACTCGTGCAGATCTTTTTCGCGACGAATCAGCTCAAGAAGGATCCCGGCATCGCCAACGCGCCGCCGCCGGTGCGCGTCGAGCGGCTTGGCATCATCGGCTCGGGCTTCATGGGCTCCGGCATCGCCGGCACCGCGGTGGCTCAGGCGGAAGTCGACGTGCGGATGAAGGACGCCGACGTGACCCGCGTGGGCCAGGGCATTCTCGCCGCGCGCGCGATTCTCGATGATCGGCTAAAGCGTCGCCGGATCACGAAATACGAGTACGCGCGGCTCGTCGCGTTGCTCTCAGGTGGTGACACCTACGCGGGCTTCGGCCGCGCGGAGCTCACGATCGAGGCGGTGTTCGAAGAGCTGGGAGTGAAACAACAGGTGCTGCGGGAAGTCGAACCCGCCCTGCCATCCAACGGCGTCTTTGCGTCGAATACCTCGACGATCCCGATCACGCGCATCGCGGAAGCGGCGCGCGCGCCCGAGCGGGTCATCGGCATGCACTTCTTCTCACCCGTCGCGAAGATGCCGCTGGTCGAAGTCATCCCGGGCGCCCGCACGGAGCCGCAGACCGTGAGTACCGCGGTCGCATTCGGCCGGCGGATGGGCAAGACCGTGATCGTGGTGAAGGACAGCCCGGGATTCTGGGTGAACCGGATCCTCGCTCCCTACCCGAACGAAGTTGGCCATCTCCTGGCCGAGGGCGCGTCGATCGAAGACATCGACAGCATGGCCGTGCGTTTCGGATTTCCGGTGGGGCCAGTCACGCTGCTCGACGAGGTCGGCCTCGATGTCGCCGTCAAGGTAGCGGGGGTGATGCAGGAAGCGTACGGCGAGCACATCGTGCCGGTCCCCGGGGAAGGCATCGCCGCTCTGGTGAAGGCCGGCCGCCTCGGGCGCAAATCGGGCCGGGGATTCTACTTCTATAAGGCCGGCAAGAAGCGCGGCGTGGACGAGAGTGTCTACGGTCTGCTCGGCGTCCATCCCAACGGCGGACCGCGTCCCGCGGAGATCCTGCAGCGGTTGGTGCTCGGCATGGTCAATGAGGCGGCGCGGGCCCTGGGCGAGGGCGTGGTCCGCAATCCGCGAGACGGCGACATCGGCGCGATCTTCGGCTTCGGTTTTCCGCCCTTCCGCGGCGGCCCGCTGCGATACGCGGATGACCTCGGTGCCGAGCGCGTCGTCGGCGATCTCGAGCGTCTCGCCGAGCGGCACGGTGTCCGCTTCGCAGCATCTGAGGTATTGCGGGAGCATGCTCGCCGGGGAACCAAGTTCTACGCCTGATGCTGCGCGCGGCCTTCCTGTGGTTGAGCGAGCAGCCCAGCATCTTTCGGTTCGTTCGGCGGAACGGACTCGCGCGCAAACTGGCATCCCGGTTCGTCGCGGGCGAAACGGTCGACGATGCCATCACGACGTTGCGCGACGTGAGCAGCAGCCACCTCTCCGCTTCGCTCGACTTGCTCGGCGAATCGGTGCGACATGCCGATGAGGCGCAGCGCGCCTGCCGGACCTATCTCGATCTCCTCGATCGGATTCGCGCCGCCCATGCCAACGCCAATGTCTCGGTCAAGCTCACGCAGATGGGACTCGACATCGACGAGCAGCTATGCATCGGCAACATGCGCGGCATCATCGGCAAGGCGAAGCAATACGATTCGTTTGTGCGGATCGACATGGAGCAGTCGAGTTACACTGCGAAGACTATCGCGCTCTTCAAAGACATCTTCTATCCCGAGTTTGGGAATGCCGTGGGCGTGGTGCTGCAATCGTACCTGCGGCGCACCGCGGCCGATGTGGACACGATGATCCGCCTGGGCGCGCGGGTGCGCCTCTGCAAGGGGGCGTACCAGGAGCCGGAGGACGTCGCCTTCCCCGATAAACGTGACGTCGATGCCAACTTCATCGACTGCATGGAGCAGCTCATGGAGCGCGGCAATTATCCGGGCATCGCGACGCACGATCTCAAGATCATCGACCGTGCGAAGGCATTCGCCAAGCGGCGCAAGATTCCGGTCGACCGCTTCGAATTCCAGATGCTGTACGGCGTGCGCCGCGACCTGCAGTTCCGGTTGCGACGCGAAGGCTACAACATGCGGGTGTACGTTCCGTTCGGAACGCACTGGTATCCCTATTTGATGCGCCGCCTGGCCGAGCGTCCCGCCAACATCGCGTTCATCACGACCAACATTCTCAAAGAGTGGACGACACGACACTAGGCGGGTACCAGCAAATACATGGTCGGCCGCCCGCATTCGGTGCGGCGGACGGCCAGGCGTATTCGGTCGACACGTTCACCGATGACTCCGCGGAAGCAGGACGCTACGGTGCTGCGCTGCTCTTCGTGCGGTGGGGTGAAGGTGAGCGCCCGGCCGGACATCTGGAAACGGACTACATCGCGTTCGGCGCGACGCCGGATGACGCGCTGGCACCGGTGCTGGCGCTCACGCTGGAACAGGTGAAGGCGTATCTCGATCAATGCGTCGCCCGGAGCACAGCGTGACGCTCACGCACGGCGTAGTCCTTGCGCGGACGGCCGGAGGGTATCGGGTTCACACCGATGCGGGCGAAATCACCGCCACGTTGCGCGGCAAGCTGAAGTACCAGGATTCCGGTCGCGTCGTCCCCGGCGACGTCGTGGTCCTCGAGGGATCGACGATTGCGGAGATCCGTCCGCGCCGGTCGGTACTCGCGCGTCGAGCGGCGCAGGGCAGCAGCGGTGCGGGTCCGCGGCGCTCGCAGCCGGTCGCGGCGAACGTGGATCAGGTGATCGTGGTGACCTCCGCCCGTGATCCGGAGCCGAGCCCGCGGATGATCGACCGGTTCCTCGTCATTGCGGAGGCGAACGGCCTTCCGGCGGCGGTGGTCCTGAACAAGATCGAGCTCGACCGCACGATCGAGGAGACCCTGGCGCGCCGGTTCAAGACCGCCGGCTATCAACTGCTGGGAACGTCGGTGAAGGCGGATGAGGGCCTCCCCGCGCTGCGCGATTTACTGCGCGGCCGGCACTCAGTCTTTACGGGCGCGTCGGGCGCCGGGAAGTCGAGCCTGCTCAATGCCCTCGAGCCGGGCCTCAAGTTGCGTGTCGGCGCGATCAGCGAGAAGTGGCGGACCGGCAAGCACACCACCACGGCCGCAGAGCTGGTGCCTGTTGCCGGCGTCGGTTATGTCGTCGATACACCCGGCCTCCGCGAAATCGGCGCCTGGGGCATCGACCCCAACGCGCTCGGCGCCTGCTTTCCGGACTTCCGCCCCTATCTCGATCAATGCCGTTTCGACAACTGCCGCCACCTCTCCGAGCCGGGCTGCGCGGTGCGCGCCGCGCCGGCGGGCGCGATCGATCCGGATCGCCTGGTGTCGTACGAGCGGATCTATGAAGAAGTCAGCGAGCCTTCCTGGTCCAGCGGCCGGCGTCGCGGGAGGTGACCTTGGCCATCATCTGCGCGAATGCGTGGTCGAGGTCGATGCCCTGCGAGTTGGCGATGCAGATCACCACAAAGAGAATGTCGGCGAGTTCCATGGCCACCGAGCCGACCTCCTCGTCCGCTTTCCTTTTCTTCAGGCCGAATTGGTAATTGATCTCGCGGGCCAGCTCACCGACCTCCTCAGCCAGTCGCGCCACGTTGGCGAGTGGCGGGAAATAGCCTTCTTCGAACTGGCTCACCCAGTCATCAACCCGCTGCTGCGCTTCACGCAAGCTCATGGCTGACCTCGTCGCCCCCTTTCGGGGGGAGCGCTATGCCGCCGTGGATCGACTCAGTGTCCTGATTGCGCCGCCCTACGATGTGATCGATGCTGTCGAGCGCGCGCGGTATGCCGCAATGGACCGGGACAATATCGTCCACATCATGCTCCCGGAAGCGCCGCCGGGCGCGGCGGAGCAGGAGCGCTACCGTGTCGCCGCGGAGCGCCTGGTTGCCTGGCGTCGGGAAGGCGTGCTCCGACGCGATCCGGAGCCCGTGCTTTACGTGCTGGCCCAAGACTTCACGCTGCCGACCGGCGAACGCCGCACGCGGCGGGGCGTCTTCGCGGCCGTCGCCGCGGAAGGCTACGAGCCGCGCCGGATTCGGCCGCACGAGCACACGCATGCGGGACCCAAGGCTGACCGCCTGGCGCTCATGCGCGCCACGGCGACCAACATCGAGTCGATCTTTCTTCTGGCACCCGATGACGATCGTGCGCTGGCGAACGCGGTGACCGCCGCATCGTCGGGCAGGCCGGATGCGACCGCAGAGTTGAACGGCGTCGGGATTCGCCTCTGGATCGTACGCGACGTTTCCCGTTTCCCGTTTCCCGCGGGGCCGTTATACATCGCCGACGGGCATCACCGCTACGAAACGGCGAGCGCGTATGCCCTCGAGAACCCCGCGGCGGATCGCGTGCTCGCGCTCATCGTATCGGCGCAGGATCCGGGCCTCGCTGTCCTGCCTACGCACCGGGTCATCTTCGGGCCCGGGCGCGAGGTGGAGCGCCTGTTGCCGCGCTGGCGCGACTGGTTCGACGTGCAGCCGGTCGCCGCGGGCCGCGACCCGTTGGCGGTGCTCGCCGCCCTGGGCCGTGATGGCACGGCCTGTCTCGTCGCGGACCGCTCGCGGATCCTGGCGCTGCTCTTCCAGGCGGGTGCACTCCCTGATCGGCTGCCGAGCCTGGCGCACAGCGCCGCGGTTCGCGATCTCGATGTCGCGCGGATCGAATCCCTGGTGGTGAAGGAGGTTCTGGCCGCGGGAACGTCGACGCCCGTCGTCCGCTTTGTTCCTGACGGTAACGAGGCACTCGATATGGTCCAGCACGGCGGTGCGGCCGTGGCGGTGCTGCTCAATCCCACCAAGGTGGAACAGGTGTTTGCCGTGGCCGATGCCGGCGATGTGATGCCGCCGAAGTCCACCTACTTTATTCCGAAGGTGCCAAGCGGTCTAGTCTTGCGGCCCTTGCCGTAGCGCGGCGATGAGGGCTTTGCAGAACTGCGGTAGGTCGGCGGGCGTGCGGGAGGAGATGAGATTACCATCGACGACCACCGCGCTGTCCTCCCAGACGACCCCGGCATTCTCCATGTCGTCCTTGATCGCGCGCACGCTGGTCGCGCGTTTGCCCTTGAGGATTTTCGCGGAGATGGGCACCCACCCAGCGTGGCAGATGAAGGCCACCGGCTTGCCCGCCTGGTAGATCTCGCGGGTCAGCTGCAGAACCTTATCGGAGCGCCGCAGCTGATCGGGCGCAAAGCCGCCTGGAATCACGAGCGCATGGAAATCGGACGCCTCGACCTGATCGACGTTCGTGTCGACTGTGACCGGATAGCCGCGTTTCCCGGGATAGGTTTTCTCGCCCATTCCGGCGACCGTGGTGCTGGCTCCTTCCTCTTCGAGGCGAATCTTCGGGTACCACAGTTCGAGATCCTCGTAGAGCGGAGCTGCGAAGAGGAGAACGCGTTTGCCTTTGAGAGACATGGCCGGAACCTATATCTTTGGCCGCTGTGAGTCCACGGCCCCGGCAGCAAATTCTCGATAACCTCGATGCGGTGTATCGCGAGGCCTATGAACGCGCGAAGGCGGCGAAGGACGAACGCCGCATGGCCGATCTCGATGCCGCCTACCAGCGCGAACAATTGCTGCTCGAAGTCCTCCTCGATATCCGCGACGGGCTGACCGCGCCCGCGAAACCGAAGCCACCGTCCGACGCGGGAAGCAGTCCGATCGCCGCGATCGATACCATTCGCCGAATCGCCAAGCTCCGTTAGGAGGTGCGTTGTGCGTCGTGCGTGGGGCGTAATCACACTGATGCTTCTCGCCGCCTGCGGTTCCAAGGCGGACATCGTGATCGAGGGCGGTCCGGTCTGGACCGGCCTCTCGACTGGACGCGGGCAGCCGGGGGTTGTCGCGATTGCCGGCGCCAGGATTCTCGCAATCGGTGACTCCGCCCAGATTGCGCGTTACGTGGGGTCCAGGACTCAGGTCCTGCAGGCGCATGGCGGCCTCATCATGCCCGGCTTCGCCGATGGTCACACGCATTTCGTCGACGGCGGCTTCCAGCTTGCGTCCGTCAACCTGCGGGACGCTGCGACGCCACAGGAGTTCGTGCGCCGGCTGAAGGAGTATGCGTCGCACGCGAAGCCTGGCGAGTGGATCCTCGGTGGCGATTGGGATCATACCCTGTGGCAGGGTGCTCCTTTGCCGCATCACGAGTGGATCGATTCGGTCACGCCGACTAATCCCGTGTTCGTCTCCCGCCTCGACGGACACATGGCGTTGGCCAATGCCACCGCGATGCGCGCGGCGAAGATCACGAGTGCGACGCGCGACCCGGTCGGCGGAGAAATCCCCCGCGACGCGCGCGGTGAACCGATCGGCATTTTCAAAGACAACGCCGAAGACCTGATCGAAGCGGCCATCCCCGCGCCCTCCGCCGAGCAACAAGATTCCGCGGTGGCGCGCGCGCTGGCGCATGCCGCATCGCTCGGCGTCACTGCGACCGGGAACATGTCGGCGTCCTGGGCGAATCTCGCCGCCTACAAGCGCATGGAGCGCGCCGGCCGGATGACGGTCCGCGTCTCGCTCTATCTGCCGATCGAAGACTGGCGCACCGTGGCGGATAGCGTGCGAACGCACGGCGCTGGTGATGATTGGGTGCGCATCGGCGGGGTCAAAGGCTACATGGACGGCTCAGCCGGCTCGCGTACGGCTTTTTTCTTTGACTCGTTCTCGGATTCAGCGGGATACAGTGGACTGATGCGTCAACCGGAATCGAACATGCGCGCCTGGGTCGGCGCCGCGGACTCCGCCGGCTTGCAAGTCGCGGTCCATGCGATCGGCGATCGCGCCAATGCGATCTTGCTGGCGATCTACGACAGCGTCGCTCACGCGCATGGCGCGCGGGATCGCCGGCTGCGCGTCGAGCACGCACAGCATTTGCGCCCGCAAGAGATTCCGCTGTTCGGCCCCCGTCGCGTCGTGCCGTCGATGCAGCCCTTCCACGCGATCGACGACGGCCGCTGGGTCGAAAAACGGATCGGCCCGGTGCGCATCAAAACGACGTACGCCTTCCGCACGCTGCTCGGCACCGACGCACCGCTCGCGTTCGGGTCGGACTGGACCGTTGCCCCGCTCGATCCGATGCTCGGTGTGTATGCCGCGGTCACCCGCCGCACCCTCGATGGCAAGAACCCCAATGGGTGGGTCCCCGACCAGAAGATCACGGTGGGCGAGGCGTTGCGCGCCTATACCTACGGCAATGCGTGGGCCACGTTCAACGAGCAGAAGTGGGGCACGCTGGCAGCGGGGCGATTTGCGGACGTTGTAGTACTCGATCGCGATCCGTTTGCCGTAGCGCCCGAATCGCTTGGCACGATCAAGCCGCGCTACACGATCGTCGGTGGGAGAGTGGTCTACCAGAAACCATAGACGGGACGAGCCTAGCCCGAGTACTTAAAGCCGGCCTCCGCCAACGTGAGCGGTTCGCCCTCATGCTCCACCCCGGCGCCGACCACCTCGCCGAGGACGAGCGTGTGATCCCCGGCCGGGAGCGTCGCAACCACGCGGCACTCCACCCATCCCAGACTGTCCACCAATACCGGCACTCCCGACACGGGCGCCGGTCGTGTCTTGAGTCCTTTGAGCTTCTGCGGCGCCTGGTCGGAATTGCGTCCCAACTTGCCGGCGAGGTCGCGCTGGCCGGTTAGTAACAGGTTGATCGCAAAGTGGTGCGAATCGCGGACCATGGCGATCGTCTTTGAGGTATTCTCGATGGCGACCACGACCATAGGCGGCTCGAACGCCGCCTGTGTGATCCAGTTGGCCGTCATGCCGTGGTCTTCACCGTCGTGCGCGACGGTCACGACATACAAGCCGTAGGGGAAGTGCCGGAGGATTGCCTTCTTCGCGGCCTCGTCCATGTCTTGAAGTAAGAGAACAGGCTATTTTTGGGCAATATGGCGACACGGTCCCGCACCGCCGCTCCCCAAGCCAAGCGCTCGCTCTCCAAAAGCGACCTGCTCGACATGTACCGGCTGATGCTCCTGTCACGGCGCATCGACGACCGGGAAATCCAGCTCAAGCGTCAAAACAAGATCTTTTTCCAGATTTCGGGAGCTGGGCATGAAGGGGTCCTCGTCGCTGCCGGGAAGGCGCTGCGGCCGAGCTATGACTGGTTCTATCCATATTATCGCGACCGCGCGCTCTGCCTGACCCTCGGCATGACGCCGACCGAGATGTTTCTCTCCGCGGTCGGTGCCGCGGACGATCCCAATTCCGGCGGGCGGCAGATGCCGTCGCACTGGGGACACAAGCAGCTCAACATCGTCAGCCAATCGAGCCCGACCGGCACGCAGTTTCTCCAGGCGGTCGGATGCGCCGAAGCGTGGCTGCGCTACAGCAGAATCGACGACCTGAAGGAGAAGCCGATCCACGGCGATGAGGTCGTCTACTGCTCCGCCGGCGATGGGACCACGAGTGAAGGTGAGTGGTGGGAAGCGCTGAACACGGCCAGCAACCTCAAGCTGCCGGTGCTGTTCCTCATCGAAGACAACAAGTACGCCATTTCCGTCCCAATCGAAGTACAGACCGCCGGTGGATCGGTCTCCAAGTTGGTGAGCAATTTCCCCAACCTGCACATCGCTGAGGTCGACGGCTGTGACCCGATCGCGTCGTACGAGGCGTTGACGCGGTCGGTCGACTGGTGCCGGCAGCGGAAGGGACCTGCCCTCGTCCACGCCCATGTCACCCGGCCCTATTCTCACTCCCTGTCCGACGACGAGATCCTGTACAAGCCACCGCGCGAGCGTGAAGAGGAGGCCAAACGCGATCCCGTGGCGACGTTCCCCAAGCGTCTGCTGGCCGACGGCGTGGCCACGGAATCGGAGATCGAGGCGATCAAGGCGCAAATCGAAGAGGAGATCCAGGTGGCCGCCGACATGGCGCTTGCCTCGCCGCAGCCCAAGGCGGAATCCGCGCTCCTCTGGGTCTACTCGCCCGATGTCGATCCCGCCTCGGAGCAATTCGACACCGAGGACGACCCGCACTTCACGGGCGAGCCGACGACGATGGTGGACCTGCTCAACGCGTGCATGAAGGATGAGATGGCGCGCGACCCGCGCATCGTCGTTTTCGGCGAAGACGTCGCCGATGTCAGTCGCGAGCAATACCTCAAGGAAGTGAAGGGCAAGGGCGGCGTCTTCAAAGTGACGTGGGGACTCCAGCGCCAGTTCGGCAGCGATCGCGTCTACAACTCACCGCTTGCCGAGGCAAATATCGCCGGGCGTGCGATCGGATTGGCGACGCGCGGGCTCAAGCCCGTCGTTGAGATCCAGTTCTTCGACTACATCTGGCCGGCCTATCACCAGATCCGCAACGAACTGGCGACCCTGCGCTGGCGCTCGAGCAACGCCTTCAGCGCGCCCGCCGTCGTGCGGGTGACATACGGCGGCTATCTCAAGGGCGGCGCCGTCTATCACTCACAAACTGGTGCCGTGGTCTTCACAGCCGTGCCGGGGCTGCGCGTCATTTGTCCGTCGACGGCGCTGGACGCCAACGGGCTGCTGCGCACCGCCATCCGTTGCGATGACCCCGTCCTCTTCCTCGAACACAAACACCTCTACCGCCAGACCTACAACAAAGCCCCCAATCCCGGCCCCAACTTCATGATTCCGTTCGGCAAGGCGAAGGTCGTGCGGGAGGGAACGGCGGTCACCGTGGTGACCTACGGTGCCGTGGTGCAACGGACGCTCGTCGCGGCCAAGGAGCTTGAAGAGAAAGAGGGCGCCAGTGTCGAGGTCATCGACCTGCGATCGCTCTCTCCGGTCGACTGGGAGACGATCGAGGCTTCGATCAAGAAGACGAACAAGGTGCTCGTGGCGTACGAAGACGCGTACTCCTGGGGTTACGGCGCCGAGATTGCGGCGCGCATCGCAGATCAGTGCTTCCCCTGGCTCGATGCGCCGGTCAGGCGCGTCGCGTCGATGGATACGTTCGTGGGGTACGCCCCCGACCTCGAAGACCATATCCTGCCACAGGTGGAGGATCTCGCGAAGGCGATACGCGAGCTGCATGCGTTCTAAGCCGGCACTCGCCTACACAGTTCTCTTCTTCCTGTCGGGCGTCACCGGGCTCATCTACGAGCTGCTCTGGGTCCGCGTTCTCTATCAGTCGTTCGGCTCTACCATCCAATCCGTGACGACGGTCGTGGCCGCCTACATGGGCGGCCTCGGCCTCGGCGCGTGGTGGCTGGGCCGTGCTGCGGACCGCTCGCAGCGGCCGGCCGTGCTATATGGCTGGCTCGAAATCGCGATTGGCGCGTTCGGCATCATCTCGCCGCTGGTGCTCGGCCTCGCGCACTGGATCTACATCGGTACGGCGGGAGCGCTCTCGCTAGGCGGTGCGGCAAGCGTCGCACTCCGGTTTGGCTTGGCCGCGCTGGTCCTCATGATCCCTACGACGCTCATGGGCGGAACGCTGCCGGTCCTCACTCGCGCGCTCATGGGCGAGGATCGCGGATTACTCAAACCGTCACTTGGCCGTCTGTACGGCTTGAACACCCTCGGTGCGATGACTGGTACCGCGCTCGCCGGGTTTTTCCTGATCGAGTTCGTCGGCGTGCGGGCATCCCTTTGGGCGACCGCGGCGATCAATCTTGCGATCGGCGCAGCGGCGATCTCGCTCGGAAGACAAGAGAGCGCCTCGGGGACCCCGCCCGCGCCGCCCGCGCCGCCCGCCCCGCCCGCCCCGCCAGCCCCGCCAACGGCCGACCACCTCCGGACGCTGGCGCTCGTTCTGCTGGC
>WNFX01007960.1_pt1 | contig 11381 bp, 9 predicted proteins | sample 5400111 | NCBI WGS metagenome assembly WNFX01 (sample SAMN13153363, study PRJNA577476) | soil metagenome | isolation source: 40 cm soil or saprolite under grassland replicate 1 | place: USA:California | collected 2016-06-15
TAGGTGTTTTGGGGACATATCGGTGATCAAGGCTTTGATCGAGGCGCAGATTGCTGAAGAAAGCTGAATATTATCCTATTTTTTACGGAAAATGGTTGCAGTTCCTTATTAGAGCGTTGGTCAAAGGTCCGCTAGTATCGTAGCTTCGACCGGAGGATTCCCGCATCTTATAATGCTGAACGGAGCGGATTTCAAAACCAATGTCCGAGACTCTGGACATGCACCGTCTGAAGGCGGAGCATATGCTTCGCAGAGCAAGACTGGCGGCGTTAGGAGAGTCCTTCGTTATTCTCACACTGCTTGTCTGGCTGAGCCTAGAATACCAGAACAACTTCTACATGCAACAGTGGTTAGCGGCGCATTTCTGGCCCGCCCAATGGTTACTCAACGGAACACTTGTGGGAGTAGCAACTGGATTGTTGGCGGGCTGGGTCTTGGCTACGTGGCAGGGAAAACGTTCTAGGGAACAGAAGATCCTGGACGATCTAAGGAAGATCGTCTGACGAGAGGCTGATTCTGAGATCGATGAGGGAAGAGTCCGGACTAGAACAGTTTCTTCACTCTCCACTCACGAGCTGGAAGATAGCAGGACTGATAACGCGAGCACTTAGGAAACGAGTCTGGTACGGATTGCTAGATCGAGTCGTCTGGAAGTTCACAACTTCTGCTTGGTTTTTCACGGGAGATTCAGTCCTTAGTCTCAGTTACACTGGTGTTATAACCGTCGTATTCTCGTTTGCGACCCTGATCACGAGGATAATAAAATGGAGTTGCTGAGGTACCTATGGCAAATGTCCTCGTAACGGGCGGTGCTGGCTTCATCGGGAGCCATCTTGTAGACTTCCTGGTCAACAAGGATTACGAAGTTACGATCCTTGATAACCTTTCAACTGGCAATGTTTCGAACCTTAAGCAGGCATTCATGAAAGACCGTGTGACTTTTGTCCAGGGAGATGTAAGAGACTTCGTAACGGTAAGTAAATGCGTTAGAGAAAAGGATGCTGTGATTCACTTAGCGGCCCTCACAAACATACCTCGTTCGATGGAAAACGAGACAGAGACGTTCGACGTGAACACGAAGGGAACGCTCAATGTTCTCAAGGCGTGTGAGTCAAGTCGGGTTAACAAATTCATTTTCGCCTCTTCATGCGCAGTATACGGCGAACCCAACTCCATTCCAACCAACGAAGACCATCCAATCCAGCCTAGTTCACCATATGCGTCCAGCAAGGCTAGGGCCGAACTGCTCTGTCAAGAATTCGCCTCGCATCGGAGTCTCAACACTATTTCTTTTCGTCTCTTCAATGTCTATGGTCCAAGACAAAATCATGGGGCTGTTATTCGAGAATTCATCGACAAAGTTGAACAGGGCGAAGCTCCTGTGGTTTTCGGAAATGGAGAACAAACCCGGGACTTCGTGTTCATCGACGATGTAGTACGCGCCATTTCTTTGGGACTTCAATCCAACGGCTTGGGTATGCATTACAACCTCGGCTCTGGTCAGCGAATTTGCATTAACGAACTCTTGCGTCAGATTGGAATCATCCACGAGGAAGACTCGGTGGATGCGGCATATCAGCCTCCTAGAAAGGGGGATGTGCGGCACAGTCAGGCAGACATAACCAGAATTAGAGAAGAGCTGAGTTTTGAGCCCTCTGTGAACCTCGATAAGGGCCTTCATCTCATGGTCCAGTCGCTTGCTAAAGGAGACCTCTGAGCTGCAACACTCAGCCGAAGATAGTGGTCCCTGGAGGAATGAAGAATTTCACTTGGTGATCGGAGTACCTGCCTTCAATGTGGAGAAGACAATAGCGAAGCCAGGGACTCGCAAAATCGGCATTAAACTAATTACCAAACTCACTACGAGTATCACCAGTCAACAGGTTACAGATGCACAGAGCGGACTAAGAGCATACGGAAAGCGGGCAATATCGTCACTGAATCCTGGCGAACAAGGAATGGGCGCAAGCACGGAGATTCTGCTCTTGGCCGAAGACATGGGTTTGAGAGTCCTTGAGGTGCCCACAACCATCAACTACCGTATAGGAAAAACGTCGACCCTCAACCCGATGCTTCATTTTGCTGATGTAGTCTCGAGCACCATAAAGGTCGCTTCGATTAGACATCCCCTGATGACCTATGGGACTCCGGGCATCGCGTTTCTATTGCTCAGTCTTGTTTTTGGCGCTCGGACCGTACAAGTGTTCGCGAATCAGGGCCAATTTGACACTGCCGCAGCTCTGGTTTCTATTGCCGTTGCCATCATAGGAACCATTCTATCGATTACCGCGCTATTGCTTTTCGTGCTCGTCACGGTCATCCGAGAAGAGAGACGTAACGACACCACGCCATGACCATCCTTTGCTTTACTGTTGGGAAAATCCAAGAGCAGGGACAACTTAATGAAATGGAATAGGAAGAGTGTGCTTGTAACTGGTGGCGCTTCGTTCATCGGCAGCCACTTGGTTGAGGAGCTCGTGAATCGAGGAGCAAGCGTTGTAGTCGCTGATAATTTCTCTAGTGGGGTTAGGTCTAACCTCAGTTCCGTCGCGGACCAAATCGAAGTCAAGGTCGGAGATCTTCGAGATCCGGCCTTCACAGAGAAAGTGATGCAGGACGTTGATGTCGTTTTTCACTTGGCGGCGGTTCATGGAGGGCGAGGCTTCATTGCAACTCATCCAGCTGACTGCGCCCTAAACATGGCTTTGGATGGAACGGTCATGGACTATGCCCACAAAGAAGGCGTTGAAAGGATCTGCTTTGCGAGCTCTGCGTGCGTTTACCCGAAATCGCTTCAGACCGAAGACAGAACGACTCTACTTCTTAGAGAGGATATGGCGGATCCATTTCATGAGGGAAAAGCGTTTGCAGACGAGGAATATGGCTGGGCCAAATTCATGGGTGAAATGACTCTTAGAGCTTTTCATCGTCAGTACGGAATACAAGGAGTAAGCTGTCGAATCTTCACATCCTATGGACCGCGGGAGAATGAGACTCATGCAGTTATTGCATTAATCGCAAAATCGTTTGCACGAGCTGACCCCTACGAAATATGGGGAACTGGAGAACAGGATAGAAATTTCACATTTGTGTCGGACACTGTCGAGGGATTGATCCGCTCTGGTGAGCGCATTGACGACTGTAGTCCCATCAACATAGGGACAAGCGAACATGTAAAGATCAAGGAAGTTGCGAATACAATTTTCGAGCTTACCGACTTCCATCCGAACGAGGTTAATTTTGACACTAGCAAGCCACAAGGTGTATACTCTCGAGCCGCCGACAATACAAGATGTAGAGATTTGTTAGATTGGGAGCCGAAGACTAAGCTCGACGAAGGACTAAGACAGACAATAGATTGGTATTTCGCGACGAAAGAACGTCGCCATGTTCAAGAACACATAGAACAACTCCTTTTCCAAAGATAGAGCGGGTATGTATTCAATAGTCCGAGGAAAGGTTTGACGTCTGTAAAATTCGGAGAGAAATCGTCACCGACTTCTGCTGCCCACGGACGGCTCACGAACAATGACCTTCGAGCAGCCGAGGCACGGAAGCGTTCTAATGAACAACAGACGGCGTTAACTGTTGCACTTGTTGGGGACACTAACTCTTACACACTTCAGCTTTCCAAGGCACTCAACGCTTTGCCAGCATTGAACTGCATATTCTACGGTCCGAAGAAAAGATTGAGCGGCCCGACGAAGGGCAGCGTTCGATTCAAGGGATTCAAAGATTTCAGGGCCACATGGACCGAGAGGCTCTATCCACTACAGATTCTAAGACAGGCTTTGCGCGACAAACCAGCCGCCGTACACATAGACTACACGATAACTGAGTTCAGTAGCCAATATCTCAACATGCTCTACTTTCCCGTAATGGTTCTTCTGCTCAAGGCCCTTCGCTTCAGAGTCGTATTGACAATTCACGACGTTTTATCCAAAGGAATACTAGAGGAATTATTCGGGACCTGCTCTCTACGAGCTCGGACAATCCACTTCGGACTCCTGTGTTACTTCCAATTGCTTTCAATTTCCGATACTTTGCTGGTTCATCTTAATGTGCTTCGGAATACCCTCATGAAAGAATTTCTCATCAAGCCGAATAGAATCAGTTTGGTTCCGTTCGGTGTAGCAGAACTGGGTCCTAGCGATGTCCTCCCATATTGGAAGGATAGACTCGGTTCCAGGCAAATTGTTTTGGCACTTGGAGTAGTGGCACCACGAAAGGGGATTGAATATCTCATCGAAGGGTTCTCTAAAGTTGCTCCAAGTCACCCGAACTCAATTTTTGTCTTAGCCGGCCCGAGAGATACTAGACGTCCTAACTATCTGGATACCATCGTAAGAATGGCTAAATCTTCACTAAGTCGAGATCAGTTCCTCTATGCTGGATATCTTGACGAACCCGTAGCGAATTCGCTTATTGCAATGTCTCGAGTAGTTGCTTTGTCATACCTTTACGCGTGCGCAACCACAAGCATGCTCTATTGGATAATGGCTCACCGAAAACCCGTTGTTGCTTCGGCCATAAGCACGCTACGGGAAGAGCTGGAAGGATACGATCCGATGATGTTTGTCGAACCAAGAAATTCTGCAGAAATTGCAACTGCACTTGATCGCGCTCTTACCGATGATGACCTTCTAGCTAGGGCCGCCCACTTCATTGACCTAAAGGCTTCCAACCATGCATGGGATCGAATTGCACCGAGCGTTGTAACTGCATACATGTCGACTTCCTCTCACTTCCTCAAGGCCGATTCTCGGGACATGGCGTCTCGAAGTTCCGTGTAGTAGGAGTCCTCCTCCTAGGTCGAAACATCATTGCTGAAGCGCGAAAAGCTAATTTTCATTGCCTACAGTTTTCTCGGTACAGCTATCGTTTCGGCTATTATTTTCTGGTCATATGACAAGTTGGGACTTCTAGACAGCAACATTGTGTTGGGAGGCTGGGACTCGCCGTTTTATCTTTGGCAGGCCCAGACAGTCCTTAGGGCAGGTCCTGTGTACTTCATGAATCGCATGACGTATCCTATGCTTTACCCGCAATTTCTCGCGGGAGTTAGCCTTCTCACTCGTAATATGGTATGGTCAGAGAGAATTCTTCCGGAGATCATGGGCGGATTCCTCATAGTAATCTATTCAATATTCACTTACAGGATTAGTCACAACATCCACATTGCAGGAGTAACTTCGATCTTGACTGGATTATCGCCCGGTTTCCTATGGGTTGTAGGCGAATATCATCGGACTAACCTTGCTCTAATTTTTGCTTGGCTTGCCTTCCTGTGCGTAACCGATCGTTACTGGACGAAATCTTATCGCAAGGTACTGACCATGGTTTCGCTTTTGTTTCTTGCTGCGTTTACAGAGTTCGAAGTATTCGTTGTCATGTCCTTGACTATTATAGGATACTCGGTATTCACTATGAATCGCAAGTCCTTTGCTATTTCTCTTGCCCTCTCTCTTTTACCAATATTTGCGATCATAGCTCCCTACCCACAATACTTCTCGATTCACTACCTGAATCTAGAATCAGAGTCTTATGTAATTCAAAGACCATGGATCTATTCCGATCTAATTTTTTGGGGCATTGGAACCATAGGCATCTTGCCGGTAGTCATGTTGGGTGCGTTCGCTCTCGCGAAGTCTGCGCGAAGGGAATTCAGTCCTGAGTCTTTGATAGTGATAATATTCACACTCATTCTGATCGTTCCAGCTGTGGCAATTAGTCAGACGACTCTGAATGGATTGGGGATTCGAGCCTTCTTGGTTGCCCCGTTTTCAGTCTTGATCGCTCTGGGGGTTGGTTTTGCAACATCTTGGTATGGAAGCCTGTCACGTCTTGGACCCCTCTCAAATCGTATAATTGTGGCCATTACTGGAATCCAAAGACGAGCTTTGATTGGGATCGCGCTCTCAGTCCTCGTGGCAACCACATTGGGTGTGTCCAGCATAGAAGCTTCGAACATAGAAATGGTGCCCTTCTTCCAAGTATCGGGCTACTCCAAGGTTCTTCAGGCGGATCAATATCTTAGGTCTAATCATCTCTCAGTTCCGATCTATGTGTTCGCAGGATCGAGTCTGTGGAGCGCCGACGAGTACCGCGCCTACATTGGAGCAGATCTTGGAGATCATTTGGCGTATTTCGGTGATATGTCAAACCTGTTCGACTTCCGGCCTACTTGGTCCAACCTTCCCTATCCCGCAGGTAACATTGCTAATTTCACTTCACTAAAATACCTGCGGGACTTAATGGGAGATCGTGGATATTTGATATATTTCCAGAGTGAGTCAGTCCGTACGTATGCCCAATTGTTGGAGCGTCCGGTTGTATTCGTTACTCCTGAAATCTATGACGCCCCAGTCCCATTCTACGCGAGGCAATTCGACATTGGAAATGGCGTCTATGTCATTCCCTCGCTAGCCCTTGTCGCTTCTGAGGCGGCCCCCTCTATGACACTTCAGAGTCAAAACGGAACCCAAGTTGTTTACGGTTACGTCAACGGTTCAACTGTGACCGTAAATCTAGGTTCCGGAAGCTCATACTATAATTTGACCCAGTTCCCCACTTATCTCAAGCCTTTGGAATTTTTGCAAGGTGGTTCGATTAACTATCCAGAATATGAACCTCGTCGTCCTAGCGGCCAATCCGCCACAAGCGCCAACGACGTCGCGGACAATATCCAGAATTGGCAAAGCCTAGAGGCCTCTTTCGCCGTTGACAGCTCATATCAAAAAGATGGAAATGCTAGTCTACTAGCGACTGGGAATACGGACGCGTGGGGAAATCTTTGGGCGTCATACCATCTGCCTGTACCAGTGAATATGTCATCCTCTGACAGCATATCATTTTGGGGATCCGTTGATGAGAACAGAGCTCAATGGGTTGTAGTTTTGCAAGATTCTTCTGGCGTACAGGCTTCGTATTGGAACAACCTTGGGAGCCCTGTTAACCCTAACACAGTCGGCGTTTGGGGTAGAGTTATGACTAATTTGAAGTCGCCAACATCGATGGGAACAGGGTTCAACTTCAGCAGTGTGGTCTCGGTCAGTATTGTCATTGCGTTAACAACAGCTCACGCCCCCCTCTCATTTCACGTGGATGACTTGATTCTCGATTCACAATTACCGCCGAATCAAATGTTTGAGTCGCGTGTTAATTCTCGCGAGCAAGCAGAAGCGGTCTTCCTCGCCAACTAAAGCTATGCGACTAATGCACCGGGTGAAATTTTCTGGGATTCATATCATTATGTCATCAATGCATCAGTTCCCTGGCTACTTCCACCAAAAGCCGAATTATGTCGGGACGATGCAATGAGCGAGGTGACAGTGGGTGTGGTATTGTCCCACCCGTTCCACGTGGGCCTTGGAACCGACTTTAGACTCTTCAATCAGATATACCCACTCACCAAGTACGGACTCCGTCTCAAGATAATCAGCCAATTTGGGCCGGGCCTTACGGCTCCACCAAAACCTATCCAATACTATTGTCTGAATAGTTTCCCAGCCATTTTCGAGCAAGGATACAAGATAACTAGGTATTTCTTGAACAAACCCTTTCTAGCTCGTCAAATCCTTCGCTCGACATCTTATCTTGAGAGAACGCTGGACTCTTTTTCGAGAAGACTCGAACGCTTCCTAGCCCACCAAGACATCGATGTTCTCCTTGCCATACATCCTCTTGCGGCGGGAGCGTGTTCGAAGGTCCGCTCAAAGATCCGACCCCCTATCGTGACAGACATACACGGTATTTGGGCTGACGAACTCATCGAGTCAGGATCCTTAGAGCGAGATTCCAAGCAAGCGGCCATAGCCGCTGCATTTGAGCAAGATTGCCTAGAGAATGCCGATACTATAGTTGTAGTGAGCCAAGAGCTTGGGGCCAGGTTGACGGAAAAATATTCGATATCTCCTGACAGAATTGTGGTCATCGATCCCTGTGTCCTGCCCAGGGCAAAACAGGCGAGAAAACTTACGACCCTTTCCAAGATTGTTTGTCCCGCCACGAGCACCTACAGAGAAGGACTGGAGTTACTCTTGAGGAGCATGTCGCTTGTACAAAGAGACTTTCCAGAGACGCAACTATTTCTCACAAGAAAAGGAGACACTCTTTCGAAAACCAAGCAATTGGCCAAACAGCTGAAGATACGAACAGATTACTTCTACTTCGCCGATATTATGAGATTCTATAGGTTTCTTCAACAGTGCGACATCGGCATAGTGACTTCGTCGGAAGGTGTCACAAGAAGAATCTCTTATCCTGCGAAGCTGTACGACTATCTGGCCGTTGGACTCCCAATAGTAGCTAATGACATTGGCGGATGGTCGCAAGTAATTCGAGATTCGGGGGCCGGCATCCTAACTGACTCTAGTCCAGAAGGACTCGCTACCGGAATATCCTCGCTCATTCGCGACCCCCAAAGAGCATTTGAGCTCGGAAGCAACGGCCTAAATTATCTACGTTCAGAATTAAATCCTGAAAGCCGTTTAGAAGCTTTCAATCAAGCCCTGACGAGCGCATAACCCGTGCCCCGGCAAGTCCTCTATGGTCGCGAAGGTTCCAAGATGACTCCAACGCGATCTCAAACTTCTAGTTGTCGGCACGGTGCAATCCAAGAGTCCACTGCGAAGAGTGCTCACTTGTATCCATCCTGCGGAAACCTCGGATACAACCATCTGAAAATGAGTCGCCATGGACAAGTGACTCTCGGAAAAAGGGGCTCATGCATGAAATCAAAGATATCGGAAATCGAAAATTGAGGAAGCCAATTGCAGTTGGGATCGTTGGATCCGGCCCGATATCTACGGAACGACATATTCCGGGCTTTCAAAAGCTTCGGCGCGAAACCCGTATCGAAGCGGTTTGCGACATGAATGAAAACCTCGCGAAGAAAACCGCAGATCAGTTTGGGATACCCCGAAGCTTCGGCACCCTTTCTGAGATGCTAAAGAGTTGTGACCTTGACATTGTCGATGTGTGCGTGCCACCGAGAGCACACAAGGCAGTCGCGAATCAAGCAATGGAGAGCGGTTGCCATGTTCTGGTTGAAAAGCCCATTGCTATTTCGGAAGCTGAATGCGACGAAATGATTCGCGCGTCCGAAAAGTATGGCGTAAAGCTGAGTGTAGTGCATAATCAGATATTCTATCCGCCGTATGTCAAAGCGCAGGAGCTAGTCAATAGTGGCAAGGTTGGAAAATTCGCCGGAATGCGAGTAATCAACTTCACACACCAAAAAGGTTATCTCAAAAATATGAATCATTGGATTCACAAACTTCCCGGAGGAGTCGTCGAGGAATCAGGACCACATGCAATTTACATGTCTTTGCCGTTCATCGGACGGGTACACGACATTAGCGCAACGCCTACCAAGATTCTTAGTTACCCCTGGGTCTCGTTCGATACGTGTTCCATTGATTTGAAAGGAGCGAACGGTTCAAGCTCAATAATCATTTCTCATGCAGGTGACTACTTTGCAACAGAGGTTGATCTCTTTGGTACTAAGGGAATGATCAGGTTGGATCTTCAGAGCATGCTCCTGGATGTGCAACAACGGAGAAGTCTCGAATATACCACCTTGGCGACGACGTCCATCAAGACCTCCGTTAGAATGGGGACCGGAGTGCTGTCTAACGCAGTTTCATCGATGCTAGGGAAGAGCTTCCTAGGACACGATGTCATAATCCAAAGATTCGTCGATTGCGTTAGGGATGACTCGCCACCTCCGGTTTCTTTGGAAGAGGCAAAGGAGACAACCCGCGTGATGGAGAAAATATCGTCTCTGTGTGCTCAATTCTCACTCGAGGCAAGTCGACCAAGGGCTTCACTTTCCCACAATTCTTCCCTGCCACTGGTTCAGAATGGCATGTCCCCACATGAGCCACCGATTGACTCAAAACATGGGGAATGATTAGACGATTCAGACTCAACTCTCAAACCTTATCATCTGAACTCCTATGCGGAAAACAAAGGAGTGTGTCAACTCTCGCCAATTGCGAGTTCTGATTTCTGGGCCGAAAAGGAGGTCTTAGTCACCGGCGCTAGCGGATTCGCCGGAAGAAACCTATGTGTCCACCTGTCAAGATTGGGCGCTAGGGTCCGTTGCTTTGCTAGGAATAAGAACGACCTTCCTTTAGACCTGCATAACGTTTCATTAAGGATCGGAGACGTTCTAGATTATCAAAGCTTACTCGAAGCGCTAGAGAATGTCGACATCTCTTTTCACCTCGCTGCCATCACTCTGATTCCTGAAACACGTGCAAAGATATTCAATACATTCGCCACCAATTCCCTTGGCACACTAAACTTCCTTATGGCCGCAAAGGCACGAAGCGTTTCAAGGATGGTTTATGTGAGTACATGCCATGTTTATGGAAGACAAGCCAAGTTTCCGATAACAGAAGATACTGCTCCAAAACCGATTGACATATACTCTGCGAGCAAGCTGTCGGGAGAGAGCTTAGCCCTATCCTTCGCCGAAATGTATGGAATGAACATTTCCATATCTCGGGCGTTCAACCATTATGGTCCTTATCAGCGCCCTGATTTCTTGGTCCCATCGATCATTCACAAGATTCTCAGGCATGAGAAACTCGCGATGGGTAATCCCACGCCTACGAGAGACTACTGCTTTGTAGACGACATAGCCGATGGTTACGTGTTGCTAGCTGAGAAGGGAGCGACATCTGAAATCTATCACTTCAGCAGCGGAATAGAGAGGTCGGTCAAGGAGGTCGCTGAGTCGGTCAAGAAAGCCAGCGGAGTCGAGTCTGAGATCGCTTGGAATCCGACCGCGCGTCCGGTTGACATTCCTAGAAGTGTGGGAGACTCTTCGAAGGCAAGACGAGATCTCGGCTGGAGACCCCACACTTCATTTGAGGACGGTATGAAAAAAACGGTTGCTTGGTACAGAAGTCAACTAGAGTCACGAAGTACTGAGATGATCCATGTCCCAAACGCTTGACCGGATAAGGCCGTATCTCCGAAAACACTTCCAGCTCAACAAGACAGAATTCGTCCCTGGCAAAAGCCGGATCCCTCTAACCGTACCCACGTACGGCTCGGAAGAGGTTGAGGAAGCCGTTGACAGCCTACTCTCAACATGGGTGACGATGGGGGCTAAGGTGAAGAAGTTCGAAGAAGCGTTCGCCGAATACAACAGCTCGAAACACGCAGTAATGGTCAATTCAGGCAGCTCCGCGAACCTCCTAGCCCTCTCAGTCCTCACAAATCCAATTCTCCCAGACCATATCGAGAGAGGGAGCGAGATCATTACGCCCGCCGTCACATGGGCGACGACCGTCTATCCTATCGCAAACGTCGGCTGCATACCAGTTCTTGTGGATGTCGACCCTCGGACCTTCAACATTCTGCCTGAA
>WNFX01016308.1_pt1 | contig 11379 bp, 11 predicted proteins | sample 5400111 | NCBI WGS metagenome assembly WNFX01 (sample SAMN13153363, study PRJNA577476) | soil metagenome | isolation source: 40 cm soil or saprolite under grassland replicate 1 | place: USA:California | collected 2016-06-15
TCCAGCCGAAGTCACTTTCCCGGCCTTTCCGGCTGAAACCTTTCAGGGCAACGTCTTTAAGATCGATCCGAACATCGACCCTGTGACGCGCACTTTCACTGTCTACATACAAATTGAAAATCGCCCGTACATCAAGGCTGCCAAGGAAATTTACGAAGTGCCTTTAACGCTGCGTGCCGAAGATTATCGCTTGAAGCCCGGGTTATCGGGGTTCGCGCATATCCGTCGCACTGCCAAAGATGTGACCGCCGTACCTAGCGTGGCAATACTGAATCCGTCGGGGGACCAAGCCTCGGTGTTTGTTGTTGACCGCAGCGGGCATGTGACTACGCGCAAGGTGCATTTAGGCATTGTGGCCAACGCCATGACTGAAGTAACATCCGGGCTGAACGAAGGGGAAAAAGTCGTGACAGTCGGTCAACTCTACCTAAAAGAAAATGACAAAGTTCACTCCACATCGAAATCTGTTTTTGGAAAGTAGCTCGATTGGCCTCCTAGCAACCCTATTGCTAATCTTATCTTCGAGATTGCAAGCAGGAGAAGTAAGGACTTACGGGCCAAACCTTCCACGACATCCGCTCACGCTTCGCGATTGCATCGCTATTGCGTTGGGAGAAAGTCCTAAACTGGAAGCCACTCGCTTCGATTTGCTGGCAGCAGGTGAGGAGATTCGCGCCGCCCAGGCCTCACTTTGGCCAAACCTGACTGGATCAGCCACTGGGGAGGCATTTTCGGGCGATCGGACTGGCAAGTTTGGCATTGTGAACGCTGGGACAAGTGGAAGCGGAATCACTGCGAACAAGCACGTGAATCTCGCCGGGATAGGTGTTTTTGGCCTTAAGCTCGAGTATCCCCTTTTTAAGGATGGGAGTATTTTTGGATTCAATGATGCGCCGGCCGTCGAGGTTAAGAGAGCGCAAAGAAACGCGCTCGCCTGGACCGCCAATCTTACTCGCGAGGACGTCATCTATCGACTCACGCAAGTCTTCGTTAACACCGTTTCAGCGGAGAACCGCGCGGAGCCGTCCGACCGTAGAGTAGCTCTGCTGGAGCGATCTGTCGATATCCACAGAGAAGAACAGCAGAAGGGATTGCTCCTTCCGATCGATGTCGAGGTTGTCACAAAACAGCTCAATAGCGCTCGATCTCTTTCGAAAACGATTCACGAGCAAGCCACGGCAGGCTACTTAGGGCTGGCCCGGCTTCTAGGCCTGCCATCCTCGGCCCACATCCGCCTGGACAGCACACTTCCACAGCCGCCTGCGCCGCCGGACGCGGCACAGTTGTTTCACACGATGCTTGCCCGACATCCGTCGCTTCAAGTGCAAATTGCAAACATCAAGAAGGCAAAGGAGGATTACCGGCTGGAAAATTTTCGACTCTATCCCTCCGTCAGGCTGCATGGGTCAGCGGTCGATGTCAGCGATTTTAGCAGCGATGCCCACCTCTTTGTCGGTGGAGTCACTGTCGACATCCCGATCTTTGACTTCGGGGCCCAACTTGATACTGCGCGCGCGCGCAGGGACACTTACAACGCGGAGCAAGCCCAGCTGGGCGCTGTTGGCAATGATCTGGCCAGTGATCTCGTCAGAATTTATCGGGAAATCTATACAGTGAGCGAAAGGATTCTTGACCTGGGGGTAGAGGCCGGGAAACTCGACCGGGATCTGCGCGTTGCTCAATCTCAACAGCAGCAGGGCATCGCGCCACCATTGACTGCAATTGACGCGGAGCTGGCACTTGTCGGTAAGCAGGAGGAGGTGGAGATACATCGAGCGAGGCTGCTCCTGCTTTACGCCGAGCTGCAGAAGGCGATGGGCGGCACGTGGAAGTGGCTTCCATGAAGCAGTCGCAGCGGATTGTAAAAAACGCTTTTTTTGGAATTGGCGGTTCGCTGATCGGTGGCCTCGTTTATCTGGCCACAATCCTGATCATCGCTCGCGCGGTCAGCGTTAGAGAATTCGGCGAGTATTCCTTTGTCCTGGCCTTTGCCATGTTCGTTAACAACATCGCCGACTCCGGATTGCCTCGGATGCTGATCCGCGAAGTGGCGAAGGACCGCGAAGGTTTTGTGCCGGTGGCCGGCGCCACCTTCTCGCTTATCTGGGTCATCTCGGGCGTGATGGTTCTCCAATCTCACCGCTGTCGGATTATTCAGCGGGCCTTATCGAATTAGTATGGCTCTGCGGATGATCCCACAAAGCTTATCGTTGCCCCTGTTCCCACTCTTTTCCCGCACCGCCCATTTCACTCCCACCCGATTTGAAGAAGTCTACCGGATGAGTCTCAAATTCTTTCTGCTCATCAGCATTCCTATGGCCTCGTTTTTCATGGCGTGGACTGGACCAATCCTTAGACTAGCGCTGGGGCAAAAATATTTGCCGGCCATTCCAGCCATGCAGCTTCCTGGCTTGGGCCTGATCCCATTCTTTCTTTCGACTCTCTTCCAATACCTTTTCGCAGCGCTTGACCAGCAGAAGCGTTTTCTCGTCAGTACATGTGTCGGATCTGGTCTGCGCCTTCTCCTCCTTTTTCTTCTCATACCTCTCTTTGGATTTATCGGTCCGGCGATTGCATTTGTTTGCGCTGAAACTGTGACCGTCAGCATCTGGATAGTGCAGCTGGCGCGACTCGGTTTTCCGGCACACATCGCCAGCACAATATGGCGACCGCTTTTGGCAGGAGCAATCATGTGTGCTGTTCTCTTTTCCGGGCAAGGCACGCCCTCCATCGTTGCGCGCCTCGGTGTCGCCGCACTTGCGATAAGCGTTTACATCATCGTGCTTTTCGCTCTAAAGACTTTTTCAAGCAAAGAGCTGCATCACGTCCGTGAAGGGATGGGCTTTGTCTCGCCCTTCATTGAATCTTGGACAAGGAAGCTTAGACGTGACACATGAAACTAACGAGCCGTGCTCTAGTTTTAGCCGATGCAGCCGCGCGCTTTTGGATGACGCATTGGTTACTGATCGTGGGCAGTGTTTTGGTTTTTGCTTCGGCAATCCTGAAATGGGTCAATTTTCCTTTCAGCCGTCACCCTGTCGGCTTGCAGGTGCCCCTCCTGCGAAACCTCGAAGTCATTCCACACTTTTCTCTTCTCTCCTACGGAATAGGCGGAATCGCTGTTCTAACGATTGGCATTGTTTTGGTTTGGCGTTCCGCCACACTTCCTGCGCTGGCTGCGGCCGCCCTCCTAATCACGTTATGGATGGCAGCGCCATGCCGGATTGCTTTTCAGCAGCCGGCTTTGCTTGGCCGGCTCGTTGCCGAGACCCAAGAGCTCTCGATGATCAGAGGTTTTACAAAGACTTACCTCCCCGTGAATTATGGTACCGCTGAAACGTATTCGAAGAAGTTCGAATTTGATACCATTTGGGACCGCTTTCTCGCCGCGTATTCTTTCCTCGGTCTTGGATGGTATTGTTTTGGGATCGGATCGTTATTGATTGCGATCTCTTTAATCGCGCGGCTTCCCGCGGGTGAAAGAGTAAGGGCGCTGGCGCTGAGCTTAATTCCAACAGGGGTAGTTATTATTCTGTTAACCCCGTCGCTGATCGGCGAGCATTATTTTACCAAGGCCTGCATTGCGCAGGCTCAAGGCGCTGCGGAAAGGGCAATCAGGTATTATCGTACAGCGATGTGGTTCGACCGATGGCACGCGCAGGACATCAATATCTACGCGGCTATTGGAGATCTTAAAAGAGTGTCACCCTCAAGCAAGGATTCGCCGGAAGCGCACATCAGCAAGGCTCGGGAACTTAAAGAAGCAACGCAATATGACCTCGCACTTTTCGAGCTAGCTCGCGCTGCAGACTGGACTGGCCCCATAGCATCAGTCGCGAAACGTGAGTCGGCGCGCACTCGCGTGGAGTTCGGCCTCGCTCTCTACCTTGGCGGAGGTATTGGGTCTGCCGTAACTCAGTGGCAGCAGGCGCTTGCCGAGGATTCGGTGCAACAACTAGGAGTCACTTTCCTGATAGCTCGTGGAAATTATGATCTTGGCCGCTACCAAGCGTCACTAGATGTCCTGAAAGAGGTGATTCGGGCAAGCGCTGATATCCCCATAAGGGCCAATGCTTATTCCATGGCAGGAGATTGTTACGCGAAGCTTGGTCAGGACTTTGATGCCCGCACGTCTTACAAACTTTCTCTTAAAGAGGACATGGATACGAATTTCTGGGGAATGAGTCGGTTGACCGGCAACTAGGAACTATCATGATGGGCGCTTTCTTGCAGCCACTTCGAGATTTACCGCCGCGCACGCGGCGGTGGTCATTGGTGTTGGTGCTGTTTTGTGGAGCGTTGCTTGGTTACTTCGTGCTTCGCACGTTCGCCAGTCCCGCGCATCGGCAGTATCAATTGGACTTTGGCGCTGCGCAGTGGATAGAGCCTGCCGAGTTTGCTCCGGTGGCTTACTTTCGAAGGCAAATTTTTCTAAATGCTGCGCCCGAGCAGGCCTGGCTGGAAGTCGCAGCAACGGACTCCTTCAAAGTCATTATCAATGAAGACATCGTCGGCACTGAAGACAATCTAAAGACGCGGGTAGCTCAAATCTATGACGTCAAAAGATTTCTAAAGCCTGGCACAAACGTCATTGCTATCTCGGTTACTCGGGATACCTATCCAGGTTCGGCGCAGCTTCTGGTTTGTGGCGGCTTTAAAGAACCAGGCGGTAAAACGGAGACCCTTATTTCGGACGAACGCTGGAGGGTTACTCCAAGGACCGGCATCGTACAAGGTACAGAGGAATGGATGTCTCCCCTGGTGCAGGAAGAGGTTTGGCCGAGAGCGCGTCGAGCCACCATCCTTGAACACCCAATCGACATCACCTGGGTGGACACGAATCCACTTTTGCTTCGACTACCGCTCTCTGGCAGATGGATTACGGCAGAAAATGCGTCGCGAGAGGCGATCTTTTCTAATTCCGTGAACGCCGAAAGAACTCATCCGGAGACATGGATTCAGGTGGCCAGTTCAGGAAGCCTCGATCTTCTCGTGAATGGTAAGCTCATCACCGGCGTGGCGACCTCCCACCCCAAGGAACCGAAGGTGCCTCGTTTGCCAAGGCTGATGACTGAGCCGTTGGAGAAGAATCGATGGCCGCTTCGTTGGAGAAGCCGACTCTTGATGCGTATGACATCAGCTACTGGATCAAAAAAGGCTCTAACACAATTGTGGCCGCGGTCCGCGATTATCAGGGGCCGCCAAGCTTTCTCGCGAGCGGCTTCATCGTTCGAAGAGATGGTAGCACTATCGGATTTGAGACGAATGCAGACTGGCAAGTGGGCGATCAGCAAGGCGTGCAAAAGCAGCGCGCTGTGGAAGCCGGTAGGAACGGATCCGCACCGTGGGGTTACCTTACGCAACGGCTAGGGAAACCGCCAAACCTTTCTGACTTTGATGCCGTGGTCAAGCCTGTCGCTGTCATTTTGTTAGCTACGGTGGGAACCATAGCCCTGTGGTTGCTGGCTTCACGGTTTGTGGCCGTTGCGAGAAACGAGCCGCTTCGATACGCTCTCGCTCGCGACGCGCTATTCCATGCCCCGATCACCGTCGGCCTGCTTTTCCTAATCCTCCCAAAATACGACGTTCGGTTTCCGATAGGGTGGCCATTCCAGCCGAAAATTATCGCGCTGGCAGTTGTCGCGCTTCTTGCAGGTCGTTTGCTCCACTTCATCCCGCGCCGGCGGACAACAGCAGATCTGGGCGCACGAATTCGGCAAATCAAAACTGCCGTGGCTGGCGATGTCGTGCCTTATCTTCTTCTGGCCGCGATCATAGGATTGGGCTTCGCGTTCCGTTACCATAATTTCGGCGCCATGTCGTTCGACCATGACGAGTACGGTCTGGTTCAGAAATCGAAAGGTATTTGGGAACTTGGTTTCCCATTTAACAGGATTGCGGGAAAGATCAAGCCAGCCACTACCTATGAATTAGTTCCTTACCCACTGGCCCTTACGGGCTTGGTCTTTGGCATTTCCGAGTGGTCGATGCGATTGCCCTCTCTCATCATGGGCACACTCTGCATCGGGATCATCGCGCTGATGGGTCGCCGGCTTTTCAATTGGAAAACCGGCTTGATCGCCGCGCTCGTATACGCCTGTCTTCCACGAAATATTTTGTGGGCGCAGAATTGCTTTCACCCGCAGCAATGCCAGTTCATGGCGATGCTTACCTTCTGGCTGTTTTACGAGGCGATCAGAGGTCGCCCGTTCAATCACAAATATCTGACCGCAGCCGCGGTCACGTTTTGCGCAGGTTATCTGTCATGGGAGGGAAGTGTCTTCATTCTCCCAAGTCTATTCCTTGCGTTGCTCGTTGTGCGCTGGGGCGAATGGTGGTGGCTAAAGGACTGGCATCTTTACCGTTGCGTCTTCTTTATAGCTGTGCTGGTGATCGCGCAGCTGTGCTGGCGCTCGCTTCCTTCGTCCACGTATCTGCAAATAGGCTTCGGGCTTGCCGCAGTCGCTGGACCTTCACTGTTTTTTCTACAGTATGGATGGCAGCCGATGTTTTACGTCAACCAGCTGCTCTTGTCGGAGAACCATGTCTTTTTCACTCTCATGACTCTGGTCGCAATCCCATTCTACTGGCGTCAGCCAGCCTTCCGCTATGTCGTTACGCTGATTGGTTCCCTGGTTTTCTGCCACACGAACTTGATTGCAGTTCTATCGCCGCGCTACGGCATCTATTATCAACCGCTCCTTATTCTTTCCGGAGTAGCTGCGACTGTCGCCCTGTACGACCGCCTGCTCCTACTTGCCCGCCGCGAAGCTAACTCCACCGGTGCCATCAGTTTTGCTCATACGGCCGGAGTAGCCATGCTCTTTCTGCTGTTTATTCAAAGCAACGAGTGGCTGATGCGGGTTTATTCACTCTCCAGCCCCGACGCCTCCCCCGGGCTCATGACACGCCTCGGCACGTATCGTTATGACTACCGCGGCGCCGCGCAATACGTGAGAAGCCACTTCCAGCCAGGTGATATCATCATCCCGGTTATCCCTCATGTCTTTGAATACTACGCCGGCATGTCCGGTGATTACTATACCGATACCGTTTTAGCCAAGAAAATAACCTACAATGAGAAATTCGCCGAACCCCGTTTTATGGACAAGTTTCGTGGTTTACCCGCAATTCGTAGTTTGAAGGAGTTGCGTGAAGTAACTAGCCGGGGCCGGCGCACGTGGCTAATTGGGTCGTATGGAGCGACGTTCAGTCCAGAAGCGAATGTATATTTGAATGAACATGCCAAGGTTGTCTTTGAGTCCTACCGCACCAAGGTCCTGCTCATCGGCAGAGAGAGCCAGCCAGTGAACCTGGCGGCAGGCTACAACGCCGAATAGGCTCTGCTAATCGCTTTCCTGCCGGCCGAACAGATTAAAAAACGCGCCGAGCTGAAGCGGTCCTGGGTTCGCGCCGCTTGGAGCTCACGAACGATACGACTGACTTCACCGGCGTTTTTGGTGACGGCGTCCTGAAAAAGTTTGGCGGCGCAATCATAAAGCTCAATGTCGAAACGATTTCGCTCGGCAATTAGGTCGAGAGCAGATTGCGACAGGTCTCTCTTCTTGGGGCGCGTCCGAGTAACATTAAAGCTGGAGTAAGACTCGAGCTTCCAGCCAAAACGCAGTTTCATTAGTGCCAGGCTTTCCTCAAAACGCTCCGTAAGACCTATCACACTGAAGTATTGGAGATTTTCCTTCGCTTTCGCTAGGATCTTTTCTGTACAGGGTGCATCGTAGTCGGCTCCCGCGATCATTTTCGTTTGCACGTTTTCTCTTGGCGAACGCCGCACGAAATCCTCCAGTGTCCAGCCTTCTCGCCTGAATTTCCAATAAGCCGGATGCAACACATAGTTATTCATGAAGTAATAGGCGGAGAGAACCCGTTCCACAGCTCGGCGGAGCACGGTGATATAAGTGGCTGGCTGGGGAAGGATTTCGTGCAGTCCAAACGGCATGTGACCCTTAAATACACTAAACAGCTCTAGCCGCCTCTTGCGTAGCCGCCAGAGATGTGCGCTCGACCATCCAAAGAAGTAAGGATCAACGGAGTAGATCTCGAGGAGTGGATATTCCCATTCGATAAGGATTAAGTGTTGTGCCTGCAGCTTTTGGTACGTGAATAAAGATGACCGACTCCTGGGCTGCCATCACAATGAAGCGGACGGTACTTTCCTGATATTTAATGAAACACTTTTTAAACTCTAGAGTCAAAACAATAATCGGTGCACGTGCGAAATGCAGCATCATGGCACACGGATGCAAGGATAATGAAAAAGTGCTGCGCCTTTGCTGATTTTCGCGACTCTCTTCGGATTCGGACCTATGGGCAGCACACGAGGGCAGGCCAACCCAATCGGAAAACGCAGTACAGCAAATCAATGTCTCAGAAACATCCGCATGATGTAGGGAAATTTAAAGTATGGCTGGAATTACCTGAAAATTTACAACGCTGACATCGTGGGATTGCCGAGCGTTATTCACTACGCGCACGGGTTGCTGACGCAATCGTCGCCAACGCCAACACCTACCCCCACCGCGACTCCTATCCCAACCCCTTACGCACCTACAAACCTTCACGTCGTACCGTGAAATAGCGTTGATTCTTCGGAACTGGGCGATTCGCCCATGATTGACGCTTCTCACGTTCTTTCAGGCAAGAGTCAACACACGCGCGCAAAGCCGCTTCATGTGAACTGCCGCGTCGCAGCACTCGAGCTATAAATCAACATCATCGAAAAGGCGAGTCGCAAGCGTTAATGCCGATGCGACCTTTTGCCGTCTTCTTCGGATCAGGTTCACGGTTTTTCATGTTAGCCTATCCGGGAACAGGCTAACTCTGTCCAGGTGGTGTCCGCGGGTAGTGACCCGCTGTCCCATTTTCCGACGGGTGAACCCCGGCTGAGCGCTTCAACCGATTTCTGTGGATGGAGCAGTACACGCCGCGATGCTACAGGGCTTCATTCAATGTAGCCCAGAGCCTTGCTGCGCCTCCGCCGCGGCCTCTTCAAACTTCCCCTGAAGGAGAAATGAAAGACCGAAGCCGGCGTGTTCCAGAGAAGAATGTTGACCGGCATCGTCGCAATGCATCACGCGTTGCGCCATGTTGATCCCGGCGCGCCCGCGACATTGGCCCGACCGTTCACATCCACTACGTCATTGACCGGCCGCTGTGCACGCCCATTTGCACACTCGGCACCGGGTCCTCTTTCAAAGCTCGGCCGATCTAAGAGCGCGCATTCGACCGGCGCTTCGGGCTGTTTGGAGCGAAAAGCAAAGTTTAGTTGCCGGGACAAGCCATCAAAATGGATCGCAGGAAACGTTCGTACTCCCTATATAGCTTACGCCTTTACACATAAAAAGCTTGACGTTATTAGAAATATTTTTGAAGATCCGGCCGTGGAGGCACCTGCCGAACAAATTCACGAAGTGCTCAATAACAAAAAGTCGTGCATGATTTTTGAGAGCGAACTGCAAAGGGTTTGGCCCGGTGAAAAGGAAAAGCGGTGAGAGCGAGAGAAAAAAATTCATGCCTTCGCCAAAGCCTACGGACTCACAGCGAACATCTGGGATCGATGATAGTAACCGTGAAACGAAATTCGGCGGGTATCCAACTTTACGTGCTACACTGCCCAGAATTATCGAAATGGAATATCGCATGGTGAGCGAAATTAAGGAGGTAGAACGACACGTGGTCCCTCGCTTGCCTTCGGGCGCGGTCCAGAAGATTCCGCGGATTATATTTCAGACGTTTGAAACCAGAAGAGTACCGGCCGGTCTATTTGGAGCGACCAGGTCCTGGTTCGAGCTGAATCCGGAGTACGAGTACAGATTTTATGATGACGACGACCGTAGGACTCTAATAAAAGAGCACTTTGGAGAACAAACGCTTGCTTGTTATGAATCGCTAAGCAAAGGCACCTTTCGAGCAGATTTCTGGCGCTATTGTGCGCTCTATGTACATGGAGGTGTTTACGCGGATGCCGATACGCTCTGCACTAGGCCTCTCCGCGAGCTGATTCGAGAAAATGACGATTTCATAGTTCCCCGTGGAACCATTCCTCGTTTCCTCTTCAACGCATTCATATGCAGCGTTCCGCGTCATCCGTTCTTGAAAAATGTAATCGATACGGCAGTGGAACGTTTCAAAACGGGGGATTTCGCTCATACCTTCATCGTCGGTGCGGGAGCGCTTGGAATAGCCGTAAATAAAACCCTAGGGCGCGACGTCTCTTCGACATTTCGGGTTGGTAATCACAACATTGCCGGGTTCTCGTTTCGGATCTTGCGAAAGGTCACCACTCCATGGTTGTCCGGTCGGCGCGTTCTGGACGGATTTCGGACGATTTTTATGTGCCAGTACAATGGATATTTTGATGATCTTAAACAGGCAGGTGTAAGTCATTGGTATACGGACAGGCCATCACTCGCCGCCCGCCTGTGGCTGCGCCTGACGAGTCGACGCGCTATGAACAGGATGTGTGGTCGCGATCGGCGATGAGGACGAAGAAATATCCGCGCCGGCACGGCTGACGCTTCTTGTCCGCGCGCCCTTCAGGTTGCACCAACACATCCGTCGCGTCGGTTGCGATGCAGAAGGCTGTCCCTTAGGCATCGGCGCGCGCCGCAGCGAACACCGTCGCATCGAATGTGGCGCCGGCATCCTCGAGCCACCGCGCCATCGGGCCGCGAATCAGCCTGCCCAACGCCTCCTGATCCGGCGCCAAAAACTCGGAGATCCGCAAAATGTCTGGCGGGAAAAAGCTCGAACAAATTGAGCTGGAAAATACGGAAACCGGCGAACGCCGGCTGGTTCAAACCCCGGCTGTCTTTTCGATGATCGGTGCTCGACCGTGCACCGAGTGGTTACCGCCGGAAATCGAGCGCGACGACAAAGGATTCATCAAAACCGGCTCGACCGTCGCCGACGCGCCAGCCTGGCGCGCGAGCAAACATCAACCTGGTCCGCTGGAGACGAGCTTGCCGGGAATTTTTGCAGCGGGTGACGTGCGCTCCGGCTCCGTGAAGCGCTGCGCGGCTGCAGTCGGTGAAGGCGGTATGGCCGTTGCCGGTGTTCAAATGAGGTTAGCCTCGTCGTCTTGAAATCAGATCACGAAGCCAACAAAATATCTGCGAAATATTGAACTGAACGATTTCTCGGTCGCCCTGGAGATCCACGCAATGGGATTCCTCGTCACACATTCCTCTGTCCTCAGGCTTCAGTTTGTTCGACCTTGTAAATGACCATCCCGCGCGCCTGATAGTTCGCGAGCGCCTGCGGATGGTCGCGATTGCACGCGTGCACCCACACGCGCGCGGGTGCGATCCCACCACGGCGGGACCACGCTTCTTCGATTGCGCTCGTTAGCAACGCGCCGCC
>WNFX01006963.1_pt1 | contig 11378 bp, 10 predicted proteins | sample 5400111 | NCBI WGS metagenome assembly WNFX01 (sample SAMN13153363, study PRJNA577476) | soil metagenome | isolation source: 40 cm soil or saprolite under grassland replicate 1 | place: USA:California | collected 2016-06-15
CGCGGGAAGTCCACTTCCAGGAGAACGAGATTCGCGCGCGCGTAATCTTTAAACTCCGATTGCGAGAGAATTTCCTTGTCCAATTTCTTGCACCAGCCGCACCAATCCGAGCCGGTGAAATCGATTAGCAGAAACTTGTTGCCCGCTTTGGCCGCCTGCTGCGCCGTTTTGTAATCACTAAGCCAGCCGGCCCCAGCCCGGGCACACGGTGGAACAAGAAAAAGGAGAGCTGAGGCGACGAGAAGGATCAAGCGAAGTTTTTTCATCGGGGTAACTTCGACCAGACCAGAGTCCAGCGCAAGACGGTGAAGCGTATCCTCCACCGGAATTTATTCCGCATCGTTGCCGCAATAGCCCGGCGCGGAGCGCCGGGCTATGAACGGGTCCGGGATCTAGCGAATATGTCCCGAGACGAGCTTTGTCATCTCAAACATGCTCACCTGACTCTTGCCGTTAAATACCGGCCTAAGTGAGTCATCCGCGTTGATCATGGTTCTTTTCTTTTTATCCTGGCAACCATGCTTCTTGATGTAGTTCCAAAGCTTTTTGGTAAGCTCGGAACGCGGCAGCGGCTGCGACCCAACGATGGCAGCAAGCTTATCGTCGGGTTGGACTGGTCTCATGAAGGCGGGATTCGGTTTGCGTTTGGAAGGTTTCTTTTTGGTTTTCGGCATAGAGGCTGATTAACGCTTCGCTCGCAAGAGGGCAATACTAATTTTGACGAAACGAAAAAAATATTGCTAGGCCACTCGGCGGACAGCCAGAGCGGCCATGTCATCTGGCAAAGCGTCTTTACCCTTATCTGGCACTGCTTGATCCAAGATTCGCATAAGCAGCGCCTCGGCATTCGGCGCAGAATGATCGAGCATTTTCGCCAGGCGCTCCGGAGCGAGGCGCAGCCGTTCGCCTTTTGCCGCGCCAAATAAACCGTCCGTGTAAAGAAGGAAAGCATCACCCAATTCAAGATCGACAATTGTTTCTGTAAATTCGGGGAGTTCGATCAAACCCAAAGGAGGCGCGATCGATGCGATCGACTCGGTCGCGCCGCTGTGTCGTGCGATCAGCAATGGAGGATGACCCGCGCCAACCACGCTCGCCCGCCCTGTCCCCGGGTCGACGGCGACACACATCGCAGTCATAAAAGAACGTGCGCCAAAAATACTGCGAAAGTCATTGTTAACTGCTTCCATGATCCGGGCTGGTGTGTCGTGCTCGACACTGCCATGATGAAAAAGAAGTTTCGCCAGGGTGGTAAGCAGCGCTGCAGCCGCCCCGTGGCCGGTGCCATCTGCGATCCAAAACAACATTCGTCGATCTTTCATGCGGAGCCAGCCGTAGATGTCGCCGCCCACTTGAATTACGGGCCAGTAGCGCGCGGCAACCTCCCATCCTGGCAGCGTGGGCGGCCTTGGTGGAATCAATGACTGCTGCGTCAAGCGGGCCGCGGCGAGATCGCGCTCGAGATTGCGACGCCATTCTTCGAGCTCATCTTTTTGTCGCTGTAACTGGCGCCGCATTGACCGCAGCCGAAGCTGGGTTTCAATTCTCGCGCGCAATACTGCGGCGTTGATCGGCTTGGTTACGAAATCGTCCGCCCCAGCTTGCAAGCAGAGCACCTCACTCTCTTCGCTGCCGTGTCCCGTCAGCATGATAGCGGGAATTTGCGCGACGGCAGGATCGCTATCCGCACGCAGACGTTTCAACACTTCGGCGCCGTTCAGCCCCGGCATATCAAAGTCAAGAAGAAGAAGCGAAGGCTGCTCGGCGCGCATAAGTTCCAATGCCTTGCCCCCATTGTCGGACTCGTGGCACTCGTAGCCGGCGGCCACCAGCATTTGCGCTAGGATTTTGCGACTCATCCCGTCATCATCCACGATCAAAATCTGTCCGTTTGATTTCTTCGACATCTTTTCTTTGGATTCGGATGAAATGCGGCTCGCCATTGTATTGATGTCGATCTTTGCTAGAAGCGCCAGCGCCCTAATGAGGAAGCGATTTAGTGATTGGCAACGAGTTGGACTGCGGATAGGTTTGTGACAGCATTCCCACTTATGAAATTCTCACTGCCGTTTGCTCTGCTCACCGCCTTCTTTGTCGCTTCATGTAGTGAAGAGCCGCCACCGCAATCTAGCCGTCATCACGCTGCCAGTTATCCGCCAAACCAGCCTGAGGAATATCCGCCTCAGCAACAACCATTCAATCCTAATGGGCCCGTTCAACCCCAGGGGAGCCCGCGGGAAGAGGTTGCAACTACGCCCGTTCCAACGGCTGCGGCGACGAAAGTAGCGAAGGGAGATTATCCATATGGGATTCCTGTTCCGGGTAAACCTCACCTTGTGGAGAGCCCTTTTTCGCCCGGTAAATACGTTGACGTAGAGGGTTTTCCCCCAGGGACGGAAGTGAAGGATCCGTACACTGACAAAATCTTCCTCGTTCCGTAACTAGGCCACGCACTCGGCGCGCTCGCAAAATTGAGCGTCAGACGCGTGCCAATTGCATTTTGCCGCCGCGAAGGAAGCTGGACAACAGCGTGTTATATCCGATGCTGATCTTCGCGCGCCAACAAGGCGGCGCGGCGATCTTGCCGCCGCAAGAAATTTCAGAATTCTATGGAATTACGGGTTAAACGAGCGCCTCGGATTGATATCGAAATCACCGTTCCAGGCGATAAAAGCATCTCGCACCGCGCGGTCATCATTGCAGCTTTGTCCAACGGCGTATGCGTCCTAAACGGATTTCTCCCGAGTGAGGATTGCATGCACACGGTCAACGCGTTGCGGGCTCTCGGTATTCAGATCGAACAACCCGAACGGGACACGCTAGTAGTTCACGGAAAGAGGCGTGTGCTTACGCCGCCCAAAAAGGAAATCGATTGCGGAAACTCTGGGACGACGATGCGGCTTCTCGCTGGTTTGCTCGCAGGACAAACATTTGAGAGTCGTCTCGTCGGTGATTCCGGGCTCTCTCGACGGCCGATGGACCGCGTGGTCGCGCCGCTTCGAAAAATGGGCGCCCACATCCTTGCTGAAGGGCCGGAGCAGACGCCACCACTCTGCGTCCGTGGAGGCTCGCTGCATGGAATTCATTACCGCTCGCCAATTGCGAGCTCGCAGGTGAAAGGTGCACTGCTTTTTGCTGGTCTTTTCGCCAAGGGCAAGACCACTGTCGTTGAGCCCTCGATCACCCGTAGCCACACGGAGCTACTGTTTAATTATTTTCTCGTGCGCACGGCAAAGAACGGCGACGGCAGTATCAGTGTCTTTGGTGATCAAGTGCCGGAGTCCCGCGACTTTACGATTCCGGGCGACATTTCCTCGGCAGCTTTTTGGTTAGTCGCTGCTGCGGCGCAACCCGGAGGTCATCTGCTCGTGCGCGAAATTGGTTTGAATGATACGCGAACAGCAGTGCTCGGCATCCTACTCCGAATGGGCGCGCAAGTACGCGAAGCCGTCGAAGGCGTTGATCAACTTGAACCGCATGGAATCGTCGAAGTTACTGGGATTCCGCTCAAAGGCACTGTCATTCAAGGTAAAGAAGTGCCGCAGGTTATTGACGAGCTGCCGATACTCGCGGTGGCAGGTGCTCTGGCAAATGGCACAACGATCATTCGGCATGCAGAGGAGTTGCGCATCAAAGAGACCGATCGCATTGCCGCGATCGCGCATAATTTGCGTGTTATGGGCGCAAAGGTCGCTGAAATCAATGATGGCCTCGAAATTCATGGACCGGCTGCTCTGCATGGAGCGCGCGTGGCGAGTTTTGGAGATCATCGCATCGCGATGGCGTTTGCCGTGGCGGGTCTCTTTGCCGAGGGCGAAACGATCATTCAAGATGCCGACTGCATCCGCGAATCCTATCCGGGCTTCGAAACAGTGCTCGAACAGTTTACCAATCCGAAGCGAATGCAGATAAGCACGCCCGTGATCGGTTCGCTCTCCCCCGCGCGCGCCGAGCGCGTCGAGGAAGCCTGATCAACAAGGCTTCGCGCACCCGAAGGCTTTCTGCGTCTACGTAAGTTCAAATGCAATAATTCGGGCATGCGCAAAGGTTCTCATCGCGTCATTGCAATTGATGGGCCTGCTGCCTCGGGGAAAAGCAGTGTTGCGCGAGAGCTTGCGCGGCGGCTCAGGTTCGTTTACGTGAACTCGGGCGCGATTTATCGCGCGATCACGTGGCACATTCTGCAGCGTGGGATAGATCCTCGTGACAGCGCGCACATAGCGCAAGCTGTCGAGTCCGCCAAGCTCGCTTGCGATATTGTGAACAACGAGTCGCGCAGCTTGATCGCTCGTATCGATCCAACGGATCATTTGCACGACGATCTCGTAAACGAAGGTGTTTCCCACGTCAGCAGCGTTCCTAGGGTCCGCGGAGTTGTCGTCCAGAAAATGCGCGATTACGCGCACAGTCATAACTTGGTTATTGAGGGCCGGGACATCGGATCGGTTGTTTTTCCAGACACCCCCTACAAATTTTATCTCGATGCCTCACCTGAGGTGCGTCTGCGTCGCCGTGCGGCGCAAGGGCAGCGGGACGAAATCACCATGCGTGACCACGCCGATTCTTCACGGCTTGTCTCACCGCTCGTCGTCGCGCAGGATGCCCATGTTATCGATACGTCGCTGTTGACGATCGAAGGAGTCGTCAAGGAGATCATTGACCGGCTCGAACAAAAGGGCCTCCATGTGTCCTCCTGACTCCTCTGGTTCAAAGATTAACGATGAATGTTTATTACTGGCTCGGGTACAATTTGTCTCGGTTGGTCGGCCACATTTTTTTTCGCCTTCGGATAATTCATCGGGAGCGTATGATCCAAAGTGGTCCGGTGATTCTAGCGATGAATCACCAGAGTTACCTCGATCCGCCGCTTGCCGGCATCGCGTGCGACCGCGCGATCTATTTTCTGGCGCGGAGGACGCTGATGGACTTGCGATTGTTCCGCTGGCTCTTGCCGAAGCTGAACGTTATCCCGGTTAATCAGGAGGGAATCGACCGCAGCGCGCTCAAGGCGTTGATTCGAGTTCTAAAGTCGGGAAACGCAGCGCTGGTTTTTCCAGAAGGTGCGCGGACGCTTGACGGCAACCTGCAGCCTGCTCAGCCCGGGATGGGACTCGTGATCGCAAAGACGCTCGCCCCAGTCGTGCCAATGCGGATCTTTGGTGCGCATGAAGCTCTGCCGCGTGGAGGCGGCGGTTTGCACCTTGTTCCAATCACGGTTGTCGTTGGAGAACCGATTTTTTTCACGGAGGCCGATCTCCAATCCTCGGGTAAGGATCTCTACGGACGACTAAGTCAACGTGTTATGGACGCGATCGCAGCGTTGCACTTGAATTAACCTAGGTTTGCGCGCCCACGCTCGACGTCGATACTTTAGGGATGAATTCACCGCAGCCGGCTCGCGACGCTCCGCCATCGTCCCAAGTTCCAAAGAGCGGTGTAGTGCTCTTGCTGGTAATCGTTGTGGCAATGGCGCTGCTGGCGCTTTACGCCAATCTCCAGCGTTTTCGGCGTGATCAGGTCGAAACTGTCATCGTAAAACCCGCACCTTTGCCATCGGCGTCGCAGTGAGTTGTTCCGTTGACGACATCGCTCTTAAGTCCCTCGTCCGAATAACGAAGAGAGTCATGGTCTATGCCTAACAAGAAAAGATCTTTGCCCGGAAATCGCTTCACCGTCACCATCGACCACGCCGTAGCGAGCCGGAAGTTGGTCACGCGCTGTGGCTAACATCGACCAGCGAATTTGCGTGTTGCGCGGCGAGCTCGCGGGCGTATTCGAGCGTGTCGACGGAATCGACATTTTTGTCGCGCCGAATCGCTTTGATCCGGGGGAATCGCAGGGCGAGTCCACTTGCGTGCCGCGAGCTTGGCTGGATTGAATTGAACGCGACTTCGAGCACGATATCCGGTTTCACTTCCCGATAACGGCCCCGATCGATAATCGTGTTTTGTTTGAAGTGCTCAGTCAACTCTGCAATCTCTGCGTCGGTTAATCCGCTGTAAGCTTTGCCGATCGGCAAAAGGTCGCCGGTAGTTTCATTCCGCACTGCAAATGTGTAATCGCTCAGGACGTTGTTGCGCTTGCCATGGCCAAGTTCTGCGGCGACGACCACCACATCCAGCGTGGCCAGCTCCTTCTTTAGTTTGAACCAGAGCATTCCACGAGTCCCTGGTGAGTAAAAGCTCTCCGGATTCTTGATCATGAGGCCTTCGTTTAAGCGCCGGCGCGCCTGCTGGAAGATTTGCTCGATCTCGGCCGCGGAATGCGCCGGAAGCACTTGGGCCGTCTGAAACTGCCGCGGTAGTTGCAAGCCGCCGAGCCTTTCGCGCCGCTTGCGCAACGGTGTTTTCAGCAAGGAGCGTCCGTTTAGCCAAAGGAGATCGAAGATAATAAATGCGACTGGCACATTTGCCGCGACGCCTGCGAACAAATCGACGCTATCACTCTTGCGCCCGAGCCGCTTTTGAAGGTCGAAGAACGTGAGCTTGCGATCTTGTTCGTAGGCGACAATTTCACCATCGACAATCAACTCTTCCTCGAACTTCTCTGCTTGCGCCGCCAGTTCTGGAAACTGATCCGTAATGCGTCGCAAATCGCGCGAGAAGATTTCTACCCGTTCTGCGTTGCGATGAAGCTGCGCGCGGATCCCGTCAAACTTATCTTCAACGTAAACTGTAGCTGCATTTGTAGATTGTTCGTCTGCAAACCGTTGCCATACTGCTTCTGCCGTTGGCTCGGGAGTCGCGAGCATGCATTTGATCGGACGAAAGATCGACAACTCTGCACGGTGCAATTCTCTTCGCAAAGCGAGTGCCGCAGTTGCGCCGATATCACCCAGCAGCATATTTGCTTCCTTCACCTCACCGAGCGGCACCTCGAAGGCGCGGGCGATTGCGTCTTCCACAAGGCCCTCCCGCAAACCGATGCGCAAGTCTCCCGTGAGAATCTTGACTACGTATTGGCCTTCACGCGCGGAAAGTCTTGCCAAACGTGATTGTAATAGCTCGGTTTTTGCAACCGGACCTCGGGCTTTGTGCAACGCCTCGAAGAAATCGTGCGACTGCACGAGGGTAAATGGTTCGGGTTTGGTTCTGCCGCCGAGTGCTTCGAACGCAGTTTTCCCGGCGTCGCCGTGGCTGTGTGCGATGCGGTGAAATTCCGCATCGCCTAATTCCGCTGCACCCAAAATTGCGCGATAAATGATAGATCCTCCCACTTGCAATGTTCGGAGGTCGCTCTGCGCAAAAGCTCTCCCGGTAAAGTAGGTCGTCTCAATCGGAAGCTGATCTTGATCAAGCGTGCGCAAGTGATCGGCCAACAGGCGAATCTTTTCCAGCTTCGCCGGCGTAGCGGCAATCGCTTCACCGACCGTAGCAAACGTGCCGAATTCGGATTCGCGAAGGACTAATGTGCCCGCCGTACTGTTCCGATTTGCGGGCGACGCATCTCTGACATTTTTTTTCGGCAGGGCGAGCTCCATTTGATTGTCTTCGGTCAGCGCCCACGCCTCCACACCACGGTCTCGCAGATCGCGCGCGAAGTCTGACGCGAAACCGTGGAGCGTGAACACCCGTTTCGGCTTCACAAGATCGACATATCGAACTAGGTCGTTGTAATCAGCATGGTCCGAGAGAGGAAATGCAACGTCAACTTGGTAGCGATAGACTGCATTCGGGTCGACCGCCCAACCGCTGATCATCGCGACGCGTTTACGCGGAATTTTCTCCAGCATAGGCGACCGATTCGCGCTCGGCGGGCAGATCAAAACTTTTCCCCCAACGTCGTTCGCATTGTAGCGGACATATTTGCAAAATGATTGGTCGAACTGCTCGTAGATGCGGGTCATCTGGTACACGGAGCCGTGCAACATGGGTGTGAGCCCAGCTCCGTCGAGCGAGCAGAGAATTTCCTGCGCTTTTCCTAACGAGTAACCGAGCAGCACGGGCACTTCCCCCTCCTCAATTGTTTCGCGACAAAAAGCGACTACCTGATCGATTACATGTTCGGTTGGCGGAAATCGGTAGCGCGGCAAGCCAAAGGTCGTTTCCATGATTAATGTATCGGCTTGCCGCCATTCCGCCGGCTCGGCGGATTTGCCTGGACGCAGTTTGAAGTCGCCGGTGTAAAGCAACGTTTCTTCCTTAGTGAAAAGGAGAAATTGCGCCGAACCAAAAATATGACCGGCGGCTAACAGCATTAGATCGACATCATGCACGATTCGTCTTTCACGAAATGGTAGTACATGCTCCGTTCGTTTGCCCGGCAGTCGAGCCTGCATCAAACGCGCGGTTCGCTCGGAGACGATGATCTCATCGTGCAGGGCGATGTGATCGCTATGCGCGTGCGAGACAAAGGCCAAGCGCTTCGCGTCCCAAGGGTCGAGCCACAGGTCCTGCTCCGGCAAGTAAACACCGCGGTCATAACGGATATCGATCACCGGAAAAGTTATACGCGAATTTTAAGAGGAAAAATGGTTTAGTTGAACACACGAAAAGCGTCGTCCCATTCTCAGGTCCGGTCCTAGTTTCTTCGTTTTCTGATGTTGTGTTGATAGCCGCAGCATTGACACGCCATGTCAGAACCGGTTTTATTGAGTCGATGAAGTTTGCCGCACCGCTCGGCTTGATCTTTTTTGCCTTAACTGGTTTCAGCGTAGGCGCGGTCGAAGAACCCAGGATTCTCGAAAAAGTGACGCCGCTCCCCGTCGCGTTGAGCAACGATTTCCAGTTCCGGAAAACGAAGCTGTTTTTCTTGAGCGAAAAAGCACCCGAACGAGCCCAGGCGCGACAGACGACTAGCACCCTTTCACCTGGATCGCTTTCAGGCAGTTCAGCGCCGGCTCAGAAAACGCTGACGCTTCAGGACGTGCCGATCACCTTTGAGCGTCAATACCGTCTCTTCGGCGCAGTGACGAGGCTCGATCAACGCCAACGCTATGGCGATTACTTCGATTTTTTTTGGCATGCCCGGAGGGCGGCCAATCTGACCGTGCGCTTGGAATATCGCCAGGAGAAACTGCACTCCTTCGTCCAAGCGCAGGAGATTTCCTATCCAAACGTTCACGGGACTCATAAAACGGAATTCAAAGTCGTTGGCGATGATTACTTTGACGACGGACGGGTGATCGCCTGGCGTTGCTTGCTCATTGAAAATGGGCGGATTGTGTCGGAGAACCGCTCCTACATGTGGGAGTAAGCGGGAACGGGCGGTTCTAAGATAGCTTTTCCAAGGTCTCAGGTTCAACACTGCGTGGAAGCTTCCAGGTTTGACAGCGTGCCTGTCGATCTTGTATCTTCTGTAGAGTAAACGTGGAGTCATCGATTCAAGTAGGGGTAAACGGTCCAGCCGTATGGGTGAAAGTAGAGGGTAAAGGAAATTTCCTGAACAGCGGGAACCTGAAGGAGTTTGCTCGCGCGATGCTGGACCGCGGTTATCGCGAATTTGTAATCGATTTGGCAGATTGCGCAATGATGGATTCCACCTTTATGGGTACGATGGCCAGCGTGGCGCTGCGCTTGAAGGAGCTCGGCCGTGGCCATCTGCACGTCGTTCACTGCGGGAATCGCAGCCGGGAACTCCTCTCTGGGCTTGGTCTTGATCAAATCTTCAGCATTCATGTCGATGGTGCGGCGCCGCCTGAGTGTGAGGCGTTCCAACGCCGTCCCTCCGCCGAGGTGCCAAAGGGAGAAAAACAGGAGCAAATGCAGACGATGTTGGAGGCCCACGAAGCCCTTTGCGAGGCGGCGCCGCAAAATCTCCCCCGTTTTAAAGACGTCCTCGATTATCTAAAACAAGACCTTCATCACGAGACGCCTTCGAAGTAAGCTGGCCCTTGCTCATGTGGCCGACCCTTCTCTTCGGACTGCTTCTCGCGTCTGTAGCCGGGTGGATTCTTACTGCCTACTCCCAAAGGCAGCGGATTCGCACGCTGGAACGCTCTCATGAGGAAATTCAGGTCGAGGAAACACTTGTTTTCGATTTTCTGCACGGGCTCGGCGAAGCCTTTAGCGAAACCATTCGACCTCATGAACTGCACCGGCTCATCGTCGAGGGCGCGACGCGCATTCTCGACGCACACGGTGGCGCACTTTATATGGCCGATCGTACGGGAGGAAAGCTCACGCCGGCGTTCATTTCCAAAGGCTGTCCTCCGCTGGTCGATGTTCCGCCGAACATTGTGCAGCAAGCGGCCGCCACACCCATCGCGCTCGAGAGTTACTTGCGGCTGCACGCGATCGCTCCAGGTGAGGGGATGATCGGTCGGGTCTGGCAATCAGGGCAGCCAGTTTGTTTGAGCGAATTCTCCGAGGCGCCGGAGTTGGCGAATTTGCGCAAGAGTGCTTTTGGCACTGTGTCGGTCATGGCCGCATCGCTCTCCTACGGAAAACAAGACCTGGGTGTCCTCGCCCTCGCGAATGGCCCGATGGGCGCGCCGTTTTCGCAAGGCGACTTTGTGGTTTTTAAATCGATCGCCGAGCAGTCGGCCTTTGCGCTCTATAACGCCATCATCTATTCGATGGCGAACGAAAAGAAGCGGCTGGACCACGATCTTGAGATCGCGCGTGATATTCAGCGTATTTTGCTTCCGGCCGAAGCGCCAGCCATCAACGGATTTGAGATTAGCGGCATCAATGTGCCAGCCCGCCAGGTGAGCGGCGATTATTTCGATTACATCCATGCACGGAATCCTTCCCCGGCGAATGTCTTGCAAAAAGTAAACCGGCAACTTTATCCTGATATCAAGGAGGACATGTTTATCAGCATGGCCTACCTCATTCTCGATCACGGGCACAATGGTGTCACGCTCGCACGCGCCGGGCATGACGCGCCATTGCTCTACAAACGCCAATCCCAAAGCGTTACGCCGATCAAACCGCCGGGAATGGTCGTTGGAATTGACAGTGGAAATGTGTTCGATAGGATTACAGGCGATTTCGCCGTCCCGCTCGAGCGCGATGATTGCCTCGTTCTTTACACCGATGGCGTGACGGAAGCGCTCGATACCGAAGGAAACGAATTCGGTCTTGAACGCACGATCCAATCGGTCCGCGCCAGCGCGACCGAAAACATGAAAAAGATTCCTGCTACTGAACGACGCGAAGAAACTGAAAAATCGGCATCGGCAAAATCGGCACCTTCATCCGCGCCGGCTGCGTCCGATGTTGAGCGAGGTGAAGCGGATGATCCGATGGCCGGTTTGCAAGCGGACCTCGACAGGTTTCGCGATCTCGCGTTGCGCAGCCAGGCCGATTTCGAGAATTACAAAAAGCGCGCTGCACGCGAAAAGGAAGACGCGATCAAGTACGCGAACAGCTCGTTGCTGGAGCGACTCGTGACCATTGTCGATAATTTCCAGCTCGGCCTCGAAGCCGCGCGAG
>WNFX01006232.1_pt1 | contig 11376 bp, 9 predicted proteins | sample 5400111 | NCBI WGS metagenome assembly WNFX01 (sample SAMN13153363, study PRJNA577476) | soil metagenome | isolation source: 40 cm soil or saprolite under grassland replicate 1 | place: USA:California | collected 2016-06-15
CGGCTACTCGGAATTCGGGGCGCGGCACCGCATCGTCGGGTCCGCGACCTATACCAAGTCGTGGTCACCGACCCTCAAGACTCGTATCGGGCTGTTTCTGGAAGCGGCCCAGGGAAACCGCTTCGCGGGTGCCGGAGGCAACCGCTACTCGTTCATCTACTCCGGCGACGTCAACGGCGACGGCCAGGCCGGCAATGACCTCATCTACATCCCGCGAAGCCAGAGCGAGATCCAGTTCGATCCCTGCGCCAGCGGGTGCGGTGCGAACGTCACGCCGGCGCAGCAGTGGGCCGCCCTGAACGCCTTCATCAGTCAGGACGGCTACTTGAGCTCCCACCGCGGTCAGATCGCGGACCGGTTCGGGGAGCCCAATCCCTGGTACAACGACGTGGATCTACGGATTCTGCAGGAATTCGCCTTTCAGGGCGGCGCGCAACGTCACGGCTTCGAGCTGAGTTTCGACATCCTGAACGTGGGGCATCTGCTGAATTCGTCGTGGGGCGTGCGCAAGGTCGCGAGTGCCGCCGCGACGTCGCCGCTCAAGCTGGTGCGCTTCGACTCGAATGGGGCGCCGGTGTTCAACTTCACCGGCCCGTCGCAGACGTTCATCGACGACGCGAGTCTGCTATCGCGCTGGCAGATGCAAGTCGGGCTGAGGTATCTGCTGAACTAGCTGGTAAGGTACGGCCCGGGTCTCCCGCAGCGACTGCGTATTCTTGTCGCGGAGGGAGACCCCGGCCGTACACTGCCTTAGCTCACAGTGATCTGCTTCGCCATCCCGTGCACCAGGTGCGGCTTCCCGTCCTTCGCGTCGGGCCAGAAGCACAAGACCAGATAGTTCCCAGGCGCGAAGGTCGCGGTGAACTGGGCGTGCTGGCCTGCCTCGAGCCCCGTCACACCACCCAGCCACCGGCCGGTGGGCAATGGGCCTTTCTCACCGCCTTGCTCCCAGGCGATGAAGTCCTGCAGCGTTTTTCCTGGCGTGAGGGCAGTGATCACGATCTCGTGGGCTTGGAGGCCGGCGCTTTCGACCCGAATCGTGTGCATGCCAGCAGTCAGCGGCTGGGAGAACTGGTAGTCGTAGTCGGTGAGCTTCACCACGACGTCGGCGGGCGGCTCGGGCACTGCGACCGCTGCCGGGCCGACCACCGCGATCGGCCGCATCATCCCTTTCATGATGTGGGGCGCCCCGTCAGCGCTCGGGATCCAGCAGGCGAGCACATACAACCCGGGTGCGAGCGCCTGGGTCGCCTGAGCGGTGTCACCCACGGTCACAGCGTTGGGCCCTCCGGCGAAGGAAATCCACGGCGGCGGGGGCGTGTGGTTCTGCATCGCCGCCTGCAGCCCGGCTTGGAAGTCGGCGATGGTCTTGCCCGCGCCGAGCCGGACGAGCGAGACGTGGTGGAGCTCTTTGCCTTGATTGACGAGGCGCAGCGTGGTGAGCCCGGCGGGGATGGTGTCCGGCGCGCTGAACGCGTAGTCGGTGGCGGTGATCGTGACGACGTTCGGCGCGGCGGCCTGAGACGCCGGCCTGGCACAGGCGGCGCACGCTACGAAGCCGGCGACAAGCAGACAGGATCGCATGGTTCAGTTTCCTTTCGACGGTGCGGCGTTGCGCCGTGGGTCAGCGGCGTCCCAGCAGCGCGATGCCGGAGAAGCGACGGAACTCTTCCCGCTTGCGTTTCGGGTACAACCGGCCGAGCAGACCCCACAGCCAGGCCAAGCGCATCGTCCGTTTGAGTCGCAGTGATTCCTCCCAGGTCGAGCGGAACTCGGTCTCGCGCCAGCCGAACGGCTCGAAGAACCGCGTCCCTTCGGAAGGGGCGAACCGAAACGGCGCGTTGCTGGTGACGGCGCGACCCCACGTCCGCTCCATCATCTTGAGTAGCCCGGGCGAGGCGAGGTCGATCAGCCACCACCCGAACGACGCCTGCGCGGCGAGATCGCCGGCGAGCGCCCCGACTTGCTCGCCCGTGAGATAGATGAGCAAGCCTTCGCTCACCACCAGCACCTGCCGCGCCGCGCCGCCGATCTGCGCGAACAGCGCGCGCCGGCGCGCCGCATCCGTGAGATCGACGCCGACCTGTTCCAGCGCACACACGGGCCGCTCGCCCGCCAGCTGCTCCTGCTTGTAGGCGATCACGTCGGGGAAGTCCACTTCGACCCAACGGAGCGAGGGCGCGAGCGGCAGCCGGTACGGTCGCGTGTCCAAACCGGCGGCGAGGTTGAGCACCGTTCCGACGCCGGCGCGCGCGATCGCCCGGAGGATCAGCTCGTCCATCACCGCCGTCCGCACGATCATCGCCCACGCCCAGGTCCGGCCCTTCGGCATGGACGCGAGAATCTGCTCGCCGCGCGCCCCGGCCAGCCGCCGCGCGTAGGGGTCGTGGAACAGCGCGTCCGGCCGCTCGGACTCCATGGCGCGATACAGCGCGACCCAGCGCGCGGTATCGGAGACGTGCTGGATGGTTCCGGACGCTTCGCTCACGCTGCGCCTCGACAATCGCGGGCCGGAAAGCTACAGCGGCTGGTGCGCGGCGTCGAGCGCCGTACCTTTCGTCGCGTGGGTGATCGCGCAATCCACTTATCGGTCGTCGTGCCCGTGCGCAACGGGGCGGATCGCCTCCCGGCGCATCTCGCGGCGCTGCGGTCGTTCGCGTGCGCTCAGGACCGCCCTACCGAGCTGGTCCTGGTCGACGACGCCAGCGAGCCCGCGGCCGCCCGCCTGCTCACGGAGTTCGGCCGCGACGCGGCGGAGGTGGCCGTGCTCCGGAACGAGGCGAACCGGGGCAAGGGCTTTTCGGTCGCCCGGGGGATGCTGGCCGCCCGAGGACGCTACCGCGTGTTCACCGACGCCGATCTGGCGTATCCGGTCGACGAGATCGCGCACATGGTGCGCCAGCTCGAGACCGGGAGCGACGTGGCGATCGCCTGCCGCGTGCTTCCCGAGTCGCGCTACCTCATGAGTCCGTCGTTCTTCCACTACCTCTACACCCGGCACGTGATGAGCCGGGTGTTCAACCGCGTCGTGCGGCTCGTATTGTTGCCGGGCATTCTCGATACCCAGGCCGGCTTGAAGGGCTTCACGGCGCGTGCGACGGAGCTGATCTTCCCGCGGCTCACCATCGCCGGCTTCGGCTTCGACGTCGAGCTGCTCTACATCGCCAAGCAGCACGGCCTGACGGTCGCGCAGGCGGCGGTCCACTATCGGTACGACGACGAGCCGAGCACCGTCCGCTTCGCGGCGGACGCGGTCGAGATGCTCGAGGACCTCGTGAAGATCCGCTGGAACGCCTGGCGGGGGCGCTACGGCTGACGCGCGGCGCCTCGTCGTGAACGCCGACGACTTCGGCCTCTCGGCGGGCGTGAACCGCGGGATCCTGGAAGCGCACTCGGCGGGTGTGGTGTCCTCGGTCTCGGTCCTCGTGAACACGCCGGGGTGGACCGACGGCGCGCGGCAGCTGCGCGACATCGGGCCCGGGCTCGGGGTCGGTTTGCACCTCAACCTCACGACGGGCCGGCCCGTCTCGTGGGGTGGAAGCCTGAGCGACGCCCGCACCGGCTGGTTCCATCCGTTGCGGCGGCTCGTCCCGCGCGCGCTCGCGGGACGCATCGATCCGGGGGACATCGCGGTCGAGTGCGCAGCGCAGATCGCGCGGCTGCGCAACGCGGGACTCGTTGTCACCCACCTGGACAGCCACCGGCACGTGCACGTGCTGCCAGGGGTGTGGGGGCCGGTCGTGGAGACCGCCCGCCGGGAAGGGATTGGAGTCGTCCGAGTGCCGCTCGAGCCGTATAGCGTCAACGTGATGAGCTGGCGGGCCTTGCTCAAGAAAGCGACGCTGCGGCTGGCCTGGAGCGTTGCGGCAGGCGAGGCGGCGCCGCCGCTGCGCCGCCCGGACCGCTTCGTCGGCATCTCACTCCAAGGCAGCCCGCGCTTCCTGCCGTGCCTGCTGGCCCTCCTCGACCACCTCGAGCCGGGCACCACCGAACTGATGGTGCATCCCGGCCATCCCGACGGGGAGCTCGCGGCCTGGGACGACTACGCCGCGCCGCGCGCCCGGGAGCTGGCCGCGCTCATGCGCCCCGAGGTTCGGGAACGGTTCCGGCGAGGGCGCTTCCGGCTGATTCACTTCGGAGCGCTGTAGCGAACAGCTCCACCTGCATCGCACACCACGCCACGAGGCAAGGAATGCCCTTGATGCGGTAGGGAATCAGGATCTCCGACTTCACCCACCGCGGCACGATGTCCACGTCGTGGACCACCATCACCAGCAGCGTGAGCGCGAGGATCGCGGTCTTGAGACGGCTCGAGGCGGAGCTCACGCACCAGACGACGATGCCGGTGTAGGCGATGACAAATGTCGCCCGTTCCGATTGATGGTTGAAGAGCACCACGTAGACGAGCACCGAGCAGAGCACGAGGCGCCGGAACGCCGCGTCGCTCCAGCGCCCCCTCCGCCGGCCGAGCGCGAGCGGGGCCACGAGCAGCGCCGTGCCCGCGAGCTGCACCGGCCAGTTGGGCCAATCGGTGCCGAGCGCCATGTAGAGATACTGCATCAGCGAATAGCCCCGGTTCAGCGTGTCCGACGCTTCGATGGCGCGCCACGAGCGGTACTGGGCGATGAGCTGCGGCGCGGGCACGGCGAGGAGCGGCAGGACGACGAGCGCCGTCGCGACGCCAAGGAAGAGGAGACCGAACCGCGCGCGCCGCGGGTGGAACACCGCGACCGGGAGCAGGGCCAGCGGGAACAGCTTGATCGACGCGCCCAGCGCCAGCTCGCTCGCCGCTTCGAGCTGGCGGCTGCGCTCCAGCGCGACGAAGGCCAGCACCATGAGCGCGGCGACCAGCGCGTTGCTCTGCCCGTACTGCATCGCGAACAGCACCTCGAGGTACAAGAGCCCGAGTGCGAGCGTGGCCTGGCGCTGCGGCAGGAGGCGCTCGAGCGCGTACCAGAGGAGCAGCGCGTTGAGCAGGCTCCAGCAGAGGAACGCCAGGGCGAACGGCAGATAGGCGAGCGGCGCGAATAGCAGTGCGAACGTCGGGCTGTACTTGTAGAAGTCGAGATGCTGCTCGGGGTGTGCCGCGTACAGATCGCGACCGGCGAGGAGGTTGAAGGTCGCCGAGCGGAACACGCGAAAGTTGTTGGACGGGCGGAGCACGCCCTGCTGCAGCGTGACGAGCAGGGCGCTCGCCACGTACAGGCCGAGCAGCCAGCGACGGGGACGTGCCATCCTGGGGAGCGCCGGACGCACGGCGACGGCTACCGGGTCGAGACCGGCCCCTTCAGGTATTGATCCAGCCAGTCGATCCAGCGCCGGTACACGTCCGTCGTCCGCACCGGATCGCCGGGGAAATGACCGTCGACCGGGTACGCGACGAACTTGACGGGCACGCCGTTGTCCCGCAGCGCGTGGTACAGCTCGTAGGACTGCGTGACCGTGACGCGCGCGTCGCGCACATCCGAAAGGATCAGCGTGGGAGTCTTCATCGCGGCGGCATACGAGATCGGTGACTGGTCGCGATAGGCCTGGAGCGCCTGCCCCGTCCACGGAGAGCCGAAGCCCGCGAAGCCGTACCGTTCCAGCACGTTGAAGTCGGCCATATTGTACTGGTCCACGAGGTTCGTCACCGCGGCCCCGGCGACGGCCGCCTTCCACACGTGGTAGTGCCCGATCAACCAGCTCGTCATGTAGCCGCCGTACGACCATCCGGAGACCGCGATGCGGGTCGTGTCCACGACGCCGAGCTTCACGAGCGCCGCGATCCCGGCCATCACGTCCCGCCCCGGGCCGCCGCCCGCGTCGTTGAAGATGGCGCGCTGGTAGGCGTTGCCGAGGTTGTCCGAGCCGCGGTAGTTGGGCGAGAACACGATGTAGTCGTGCGCGGCCACGGCCTGGCTGAACAGGCTGAACGCACGCACCGAGGCCGCCGTCGGCCCGCCGTGGATGATGAGCACGAGGGGGTACTTCTTGCCCTTGACGAAGCCGGGCGGGTAGGTCACGACGCCATCGCTCTGGAAGCCGTCCGGCCCCGGCCACTCGAACCGCTCCATGCTGCCGAGCTGGCGGGCGGCGACCTCGGCGTTCAGGTTCGTCAGCCGGCGCGGCGGCGCCGCTGCCGACGCGAGGTAATACAGCTCGGTCGGCCGGTCGGGGGTGCTGCCCGCGAATGTGATCGCGCCGTCTTTGCCGACCGAGACATCGATCCAGAAGCCCCACGCCGGGCTGACCTCGCCCAGGTCGATGCGCTTGGCCGCGCCACCCAGCGGCATGAGCCACAAAGCGGTGCGCGTCCCGTCGTGACCGCCCAAGAGCAACGACTTGCCGTCGGGCATCCACACCGCGCGCACCAGGTTACGGTCGACGGCGCGGGTCTGAACCGTCCCGTCGCCCCCGGCCGCGGTCGTTACGTGAATCTCGTTCACATTGTTGGGATCGCCGTCGCGCGGGTACCAGTACGCGATGCGCGAGCCGTCGGGCGAGTACGTGGCGTAGCCTTCGAACGCCTTATGCGCGGTGAGCTTGCGACTCTCACTCGTGGCGACGTCGAGCACCATCAGCACCGACTGATCGGCGTCGCCGAAATGGGGCGTGGCCTGTTGTGTGAACAGGATCGACTTGCCGTCGGGCGACCAGGCCAGCGGCGAGGAGGGCGGGCCGGGGGGCTGGCTCTTGGCCAGGCTCCACGCGCCGCGGGTCAGGCGCCGCGCCGTGCCACCCCCGGCCGGCACGATCCAAAGGTGCGACGGCGTGGGGGCAGCGGTGGAGAGATATCCGTCGTCCCCCACCTCGAAGGCGTCGTTGTGCGCCTCGATCTCCTTCTTGTTCTCGGCGTCGTCGGCGGTGACGTAGGCGATGTCGGCTCCGTCGGGCCTCCAGGCGTACTGCTCCACGCCGTTCGCCGCCTCGGTAATCTGACGAGCCTCGCCGCCGCGCATGTCGAGCACGAACACCTGCGGCGCCGCCTTGTCCCCCGAGCCCGCGGTCGCGATGAACGCGAGGCGATCCCCGCTGGGGGACCAGCGCGGCGCGGTGATGCCCTTCCGATCGTATGTGAGCGTGCGCTGCGCGCCCGTGGCGATGTCGACCAACACGAGATTCGCGTCGAACCGATCGTCGGTCCAGTTCACGCGCGACACGACACAGGCGATCGATTTCCCATCGGGGGCGATCTGCGGGTCGGAGAGGTTGACGAGCTTCTGTAAGTCGGAGAGGTCGATGCGCTTGGTCTGGGTCGCCGCGATGCCGGCGGAGCAAACACACAGACCCAGCGTGAGGAGCAGAGGTGGCTTCATGGAGCCAAATCTCGGGGCTCGATCACCGCTCGGCTAGAGTCACCCGCCGACCGGGAAGCTGCGGTGCTACAGGGGAGGCCAGCCTGCCGACAGCGCCGCGACGTTGAGCCGGGTGAGGTGGGTGAGCCAGCCTGACACGGTCCCGCGCGTGGTCAGAAACCGGGCCGCGGTGCGCCACGCTTGCTCGAAGGTGCTGGCCACGGCCGCTTCGGCTTGCTCGGGGTCGACCAGTGCGGCGTAGGCGGTTGCGTAGAGGGTGCTGCGGTAGCGCGCCAGCAGCTCGCGGACCGCACCTCCGTCCCCCGCCGCCATTCGTTCCACGACGGCCCGATCGGTGGTGTCACGAGCCGGTAACCCGGCACGCCACGGGTGTGGTCGCATGCGTGCTAAAGAGCCTGCCGGTCCAGCGGGCGTAACATGCGTGACGGAGGCCACGCCCGCGGCGCCCACGCGGTCAGGTGGTGCAAGTACAGACGGCCGGGGAGGTTTGCCACCACGGCTGGTTGACAGCGCCCGGGCAGGCTTGGTAAGGTCCGTTCCAGTATGCTGAGCACCCGTATCGCCACCCGCTGTTGTCCGTGCTGTCGAGGGATGTGTGCGCTCCCGTGGGGAAGCGGACGCATGGGCGATGCACGGTGGTGCGGTACCGGACGAACGTGAGCTAGTTCCGAGACGACGTGCAACGCAATGCGGGCCCGCTTCCCGATTCGGGAAGCGGGCTCGTCGTTTTTGTGTGATCGATCGATCCAAGCAGGGAGGAGTGAGGATGGCCGACAAGCACGCGGATGTGAGCGCCGTCGAGAAGATCAAGCAGGCGAGCCACGGGCTGCGCGGCTCGCTCGCGCCGGAGCTCGCCGCCGACACCAGCCATTTCGAGGACGAAGCCGCGCAGCTGCTCAAGTTCCACGGCGTTTACCAGCAGGACGACCGGGACACGCGCCGGCAGCGGAGCGATGCCGGCCTGGACCCCGCCTACGCTTTCATGGTCCGCTGCAAGATCCCGGGCGGCGTCGTCACCGCCGAGCAGTACCTGGCACTCGACGAGCTGGCGGGACGGTACGGCAACGGCACGCTGCGGGTCACCACGCGACAGGACAACCAGTTTCACAGCGTAGTGAAGGGCGACTTGAAAGCCACCATCCGCGCCTTGAACGACGCGCTGGTCACGACGCTCGGCGCCTGCGGCGACGTGCAGCGCAACGTGATGTGCTGCCCGGCGCCGCTGCCCGGTGGATTGCGCGATCAGGCGCTCGCCGTGGCCCGCCACATCTCGGCGCGCTTGCTGCCTCGGACCCGGGCCTACCACGAGATCTGGCTCAACGGCGATCAGGTCGCCGAGGGCGCACCGGCGCCCGAGCCGATCTACGGCCAGCGCTATCTCCCCCGGAAGTTCAAGACGGCGATCGCATTTTCGGACGACAACTGCACCGACGTCTACAGCAACGATCTGGGGTTTGTGGTGATTCCCGACGGGGACTCGGTCGCGGGGTTCAACGTGCTGGTGGGCGGGGGGCTCGGCATGACCCACGGCAAGAAAGTCACCTACCCCCGACTCGCCGACCCCTTGGGGTTTGCTACCCCGGAGGACGTGGTCGCCGTCGCGGAGGCTGTGATCACCCTGCAGCGCGATTACGGCGACCGCAGCGACCGCCGTCACGCGCGCCTCAAGTATCTGCTGGACGACCGGGGGCTCGATTGGTTCCGGGCGCAGGTGGAGCAGCGGCTCGGCCGGCCACTGCCGCCGCCCGCTCCGGTCCGCATCAGCGACGTGCACGACCACCTGGGGTGGCACGATCAGGGAGGCGGCAGCTCGTTCTACGGGCTGTTCATCGAAAACGGGCGCATCCAGGATACGGAGGATGTGCGGCTCCGGACCGGCGTCCGGCGCATCGTGGAAGTATTCCGGGCCGGCGTCCACTTCACGCCGCAGCAGAACCTGCTGCTCACGGGCATCGCCGAGCGGCGCCGGGCCGCGCTGGACGCGATGCTGGCGGACCACGGCGTGCACCCGGCGGGCGTCATTTCGACCGTCAGGCGCTGGTCGATGGCCTGTCCGGCGCTCCCGACCTGCGGCCTGGCGCTCGCCGAAGCCGAGCGGGCGCTGCCGGGCGTGATCGACGAGCTCGAGGGCGAGCTGGAGCGTCTCGGGCTCGCGGACCTGCGGCTCACCGTGCGGATGACGGGCTGCCCCAACGGCTGCGCGCGCCCCTACACGGCCGATCTCGCGTTCGTGGGCCGGTCGGCGGACAAGTACACGATCTTCGTGGGAGGAAGCGTGCTCGGCACCAGGCTCGCCACGGAGTACGCCGACCTCGTGCCGCGGCACCGGCTCGTTGCCCGGGTGCGGCCGCTGCTGGAGCGCTACCGCGCCGAGCGCCTGCCGGGCGAGGGCCTGGGGGATTTCTGCTGCCGCATCGGCAGCGACGAGTTACGAACCGGCGCCGTCGCGGAGGCCGCGCCGTGACGCACTTCTATCCGGTGTTCCTCGACCTGCGCGGCCGCCGGGCCGTGGTGGTGGGCGGTGGCGCGATCGCGGAGCAGAAGGTGGTGGGGCTGCTCGATGCCGGCGCGCGGGTGACCGTCATCAGCCCGAGTGTGTCTCGGCGGCTCGACGATCTGAAGGCCGCGGGGACGGTCACGATCGAGCGGCGGCCGTATCGTCCTGGTGACCTAGCGGCCGCGTTTCTCGCGATCGCGGCGACCGACGATCGCGCCGCGAACCGCGCGGTGTGGGTCGAGGCCCAAGCCCGCGGCGTCTTGCTCAACGCGGTGGACGATCTGCCGCACTGCAGCTTCATTGCCCCCGCGATCCACCGTCAGGGCGACATCGCGGTGGCTGTCTCGACCGCGGGGAAGAGTCCCGCGCTCGCCGTGCGGCTGCGCGAGCGGATCGGGCGGCTGATCGGACCGGAATACGCGACACTGCTCGAGCTGTTGGGCGAGCTGCGGGCCGAGTTGGCGCGCAGAGTCCCCGACGTGAGTGTGCGCACCCGGCTGTGGTACCGCATCGTCGATTCCGACGCGATCGAGTCGGTGCGACGGGGCGACGTCGCGGGCGCCCGACGCCGCATCGACCAGCTGGTGGGGGCCGCGACAGGCAAGCGCGCCGGGCACCCCGCGCCGGACGGCATCGTCTACCTCGTGGGCGCGGGTCCGGGAGAGCCGGGGTTGATCACGCGGCTGGGCCTCGAACGTCTTCAGGCGGCCGACGTCGTGGTGTACGACCGCCTGGTGCATCCAGATCTCCTGGACGAGGCGCCGCCGTGGGCGGAACGGATCTTCGTCGGGAAGCGATCGGGTGGGGAAGGGCATCCGATCGCGCAGGAGAAGATCAACGCCCTGCTGATAGAGCAGGCCCGGCGTGGCAGTATCGTCGTCCGCCTGAAGGGCGGAGACCCCTTTGTGTTTGGCCGGGGCGCCGAGGAGTGCGAGGCGCTGCGCGCCGCGGGCGTGCGGCACGAGGTCGTGCCGGGTGTGACGTCGGCGATTGCCGCGCCCGCCGCCGCAGGCATCTCCGTGACCCACCGCCACTACGCGTCGGCGTTCGCAGTCGTCGCGGGTCACGAATGCGGCGAGGCATCGGATCTCGACTGGGGCGCGTTGGCGCGGCTGCCGGCGCTGGTGTTCCTGATGGGACTGCGTGCGCTTCCAGAGATCACGGCGCGGCTGATCGCGCACGGCATGTCGGAGGAGACGCCGGCGGCGGTGATCGCGAGCGCCACGCTGCCCGAGCAGCGCAGTGTGATCGGTGCGCTCAGGACGCTCGCCGAGCGCGTGGATGCGGCCGGGCTCGAGCCTCCCGCGACGCTCGTCGTCGGGAACGTCGTGGCGTCGGCACCGCTCGTGGAGCGAGACTGGCCCGCGGCGGCCGCTTGTTTAAGCCCGGGCGCGATGTGAAGTTTGGGCGGAGTCCGACCCGGTAGCTCAGTTGGTAGAGCAACGGACTTTTAATCCGTAGGCCGCGGGTTCGATCCCCGCCCGGGTCATCCGCCCGCCGGCTGCGCCAGCCCGAGCGTTCCGCTCGGTTGCTCCACAGGCTGCTGAATAAGGTCTGGCACACGCCGTGCCGTGATGCGCG
>WNFX01010759.1_pt1 | contig 11374 bp, 18 predicted proteins | sample 5400111 | NCBI WGS metagenome assembly WNFX01 (sample SAMN13153363, study PRJNA577476) | soil metagenome | isolation source: 40 cm soil or saprolite under grassland replicate 1 | place: USA:California | collected 2016-06-15
TGTTGCCGCAGCGTTGGCACTTCAACGGTCACATAAGCGAATCCCGAAATCCGTAGCGTCCATGCGGGGAGCGGCAGTGGTTCACCGAAGCCGAGATCGAGAAGCTGATGACCACCGCCCGAAAGCAATGGTCCGATATCGACTGGGAGCGGGGGCTGATCCACTGTCGCCGGGTCAAGAACGGAACGAACACCGACCATCCTTTGACCGGCAGAGAGTTACGCGGGCTCCGAAAGCTCAAGGCCGAACAAAAGCCCCCGAGCCGCTATATTTTCATGACGGAAAGAGGCCATCCATTCACCCCAGACGGGTTCTACAAGCTCATGATCCGGCTGGGGGAGAGGGCAAAAATCGCATCGGCCAGACCCCACCGTTTAAGGCATTCGTGCGGATTCAAGCTGGCGAATGATGGTCGAGATACCCGGTCGATTCAGTTCTACCTCGGGCACTCGGACATCAGGTCAACGTGCCGATACACTGACATTGTCGCCACTAGGTTCGAGGGGTTCTTTGAGGATTAGGCGTGAACTCATAAGCACATAGCCATATCCGGACTCTAGGACTCGCAGGTGTCTGCTCTTGGTTGGTGGTCAAGGAACTCTGGGACGTTTCCATGAGCACATCCGATATTCCCGATGAACCCCATGAATTAGCACGGTTCGTGTTTGAACATTTCTATCTACCGGATGAGGCGATGATTGCGCCCTTCGACCGAGCGGCTGAGGGGCTAACAGGACACTTCAGTCTTGCCGCTCTCGTCTTTCGGACTAATCTATATTCGGCAACTTTGGCCGCGAGTATTCCCTGCACAATGGCCAGTGCATCGGTCGCGCAACAGAGGTTTGGCGCGTTCCATATTGCGGAAAGAATTAGAGCACTCAAGAAGGTCGAACCCAAGCAACCGCTAACCCCGGAGCTTGAAGGGGAAGCATACGAGATCGCTCACTCACGAATGGTCGAGTTCAAAGAGTCAGAGGAAGGCGTGATTTGGTTCCGAGATGCGATTTTGCGGGAATTGAACAAAGCTGGGAAAGAGCCGGATTTTAGGATTGCCAGCGAGGAATTGTTATTTAATACATTAGTAAATAGTTGGGGCACATTTGAGGTATTTGTGTCTGAGATTGTTCGCCTCCTGATAAATGCGAAACCAACTCTGGCGGCGGGACTACTCTCCAACGAATCGACAAAGAAGCACTTTCCGGGCAAGATTTTTTCGATTGAGGCGCTCGCCGTTCGAGAATTCAACGTTGCGGCATCTATGGGCGATCTATTACTGGAACACCGCAACTTGGATTCCCTGGGCGTGTTGAAAGACGTATTCAATGTGATCTTTCCCGATCATTCCGCTCTACGTTCGGCACTGGCAAATCCGGAGCTTTGGATGCTTTGGAAGAGACGCCATCTAATCGTTCACAAGCGAGGGATTGTCGATGCGAGCTACCTTGCCACAACCTCTGACACAACCGAATTAGGCGCTCGTTTAAAGATTACAGGCGAGTACATTGAGGATTGCCTTGTTCTTGTCCGGGACGCGGCTGCCGAGGTCACGCTCGCGCTTAAAAAAGAGTTTGCCGACTTGATATGAGAAGCTGTGGCAGCGGGGCGGAGCGGTGCAGTGATTCAATCCATCCCGAAGATAGCGGCAAGAACTTTGGAAGAAACGGGCTGACCACCACCGATCGATACCGTCAGTTCCCCGAGTCGATGCGCCGCCGGTAAGACTTCAAGGGGGATTCCATCAAGGCTGAAACGAACGGCTCGATCGGGACTGTAATTGACGATAACTTCCAAGGCCCTCCCATAGAACCGGATCGGGCTTCGTTGCTTCACCGCTCTGAGAGTTTGTTCGAGATACGAGATAGCAACTGTCCCGGGCTCGAAGTTGACGATCAAATGTCTGTCCGCCCCTGTAATCGCCGCGAATGTGATCTGCGTCGGGATACGGTGCTCGGTCAGGATGATGACATGAGGTCGGAACGCAGCACGGTAGGCAGCATCCTCGGCCTCACGTTGCTGTCGGGCGGTTTCAGCAACGGCCTCGTGGACTGCTTCGGCCGGGACATCGAGTGCAGCGGGCAATCTATCGATCAGCCCCCGAGCAGAATGTTACGTCGCCGGTCAGTAATTCATCCAGGCGGCGACACCCCTCGGCCAGATTGCGGTAGCCAGCCCTCTGCACAATATCCTGGCGCGACAGCCCAAGGTCACGACTTCGGTTCTCGATTAGGGTCTTGATAGGGGACATTCCCATTTATACCGATCCCCACAACACACGTCACCTCCCGTCCCATCCCCCGCCAAACCTGCCTCGCGCCAGAGCCAAGGAGGGCGTGGGGGGTAGACTTCCCTAATCAGATGCGTTGGGCTCTATGCTCAACTTCCTTATTTCTTCCTCGGTCGGCGGTTCCTTCCAGACAAGCTTGCCCTCTTCCATCCTGAGCCGAGTCACCTTCCGGGCATAGAGCCAAGGATTGTGCCCGCAGGAAATGGTCAGTCCGAATCTGTTCACTTCAGGCGGATACGGGTTCTGTCCAGTCGCCGCATTGAGCTTGTCGAGGTCAGTGTAACAGAGAGTCGCATAGAGCACTTCAACGATTTCACGAATCCGGCTTGCGCCTAGTCTGTAGTTCAGTAATGCGACGATGCGATTTGCAGGCGGTGCGGTGCCCTGCCACGTCACCACCCACGCGCTCTTGCCGGGTCGTTTCCGCATCTCTGTCTTGCCGGTATTTCTATTCCTGGGAGGGTTTGCCCTCTAAAGCTGTGAGTCGATCGTCGTGGTCTTGAAGGGTGCGAACTGCCTCCAGCACCACGCTTACCATCTTCTTCACCCTTCTGGTCCTGGATGGTGCTGCTACGGTCCTGCTCCTGCTGTATATTGTGAAGCTGTTCGGCCAATTCGTGGAGATATTGCATTCCCATGGCTCTCCTTTGCGGCTCCCAAATTCAGCCCATGCTATCCTTACGCATTCCGCTTGCCGACTGACCTTCTCCGGTGCTTTGCTCTTCTTTGCCGCCGGACGCTCAAGGGAAGTTGTTATAGAAGCTCGCCCTGGTCAGATTCGCCTAAACGGATCACCCCTAATAGCTGCCAAATGTGCGGACGTTTCGCTTGGTTTCCGATGGCGAAGACGATACCCTTTTGCGGATATTCGTCATTGAACGTGCCAGCCATGAGCTTTAATGCTTCTGTCTCGCCGTTAGCTTTCTTCCAACGCCAGAACATGGCATGCGTTTCCCAGTCGCCACATAGGTAATCATGCTTTCCGCTGCCGTCCTCGAATGTGAAGCCGAATTCGTATGTTGATGGGTCCAGGGCTAAGTCTTTGTCGAACATGTTTGGCTTGCGGCTCGTTTGTATGCATCGCGTTCTTTCTGGATTTGAGTTTGCTTCTTCGGCTTATAGTGAAATCGCGTATTCTTCGGCCGAATGATTGCCAACGAATCGCCTCGGGCCGTCGCAGCGTCACTTGAGGCTACAATCATGGGCGTGAGAAGGCGAACTCGTTCTTTCTCGGGCAGCGGCTTGCCATCAATCGCAATCGTTTCCTCATGGACGTGGCAGCTTTCTTTTCTCGGGTCCCGTGTTGGCCGCCGATAATCAAATCGAACCCAGTCCCATCGGCTAAAGCTGCCATCGCCGGTCAGGTGACGAAACCGAATAGGGAACAGCCGCTTCCATTGCCGGTCAGCCGTTACACCAGCGCAACAGACCGTCTCGCCGTAGGTCTTACTCGGCTGCGGCAAGGCTTTGACCAGGACGACTACCCGGCAGGAATTCACGGTGCCCGTCATGGCTGGTCGTTTCGTCCCCAAAAAGATGGAACGTCGCGAAGCCTTCTGACACAAGTCGTGCCGCAATCATAGACCGATGGCATGTGGCCGGGTCCCGCTCGAAACACATTAAGCAAGTCAAATTCTTCTTTGCGAGACTTGCCAGTGCTTCAATGCGTCTTGTGATTCGGGAGAGTTTAAGTGCCGCCGATAGATGCGAACAAAAGAGTGGCCTTCGCGTGCTGCCAGTCGCCCCTGTTTCGGATTCCCAAGCTGAATAAAATGCTCGTAGCCAATGCCCGAGGCTTCAAGCTGGTCGCGTAATGCAGTCTTTGAAAATCCTCTCTTTCGGGAGAGCGCAACGGCCCGAACATCGGCTAACACTTCGATTCCAGCGTCCTTCAACGTAGCGAGAAACCGGGAAACATCCAGCGCTTCGTATCCAATCGTGTAAATTCGATGCATGTTTCACCGTCCGGGCATTCGGGTCAACGGAAGATTAAAATCTCAACAAGGCGGCCGAAAAAAGTTGTCAACCTATGCATACCGCCGCTCGAACAATTCCGCCCGGCCTTCCTTCTGACTGTATCCGCGATTCAATACCTTCCACCACTTCGTTTGCTCAGGCTCATAGGCATCCGTCATACGCTTTGCCACGATGCCTTCCAGGTCGAGATCACATACTGCCTGGAATGCCGCTTTGCCTTCCCCGATGACCCAATCGAGCTTCTGGAGCCGGTAGCGTCGGACGATCTGGGTGAGTAGTGCTTTCCGATCTTTTAGCGGTAGGGCGGTTACATTCTCCCATCGGCAACCAGCACATCGAAGGCGACATAAACCGGTTCGCGTCTGCCAAACATCAAGTCTTTGAACACCGGCCGTCCATCTGCATCCAACGCGCAAATCTCCCTATCGAAAACGCAATTAGGGGGCAGGGCATCGAGTAAGTGTTGGAAGCGTTTCGGGCGGTTGCGGTTCTTGGACAGCATCCTGCCGTTCATCGTGTCGGCCAGTCCCCGGAATCCATCCAGCTTGAGTTCGAAAAAGCATGGTCGCAAACCAAGCAACGATACCGCCCAGATGCCAAGTCCGAACTGGGTCATTGCCGTCTGAGCCAGTGGCCCTGTGCGTCACGTTGCCTGGTCACTCCGATCGCCGGCTCCTGGGCCTCGGCAATGGTCCGGGTTCGCCAGTAGCTATCGATTTCCATGGCGGTCATGATAGCGCTCCTTCCGGGTGTTTCCGCAATCTCCAATCCCCACAATCCCCATCCGTCGTCATATTTCCGCCCAGGTTGAGTCCCTTTTGAGGCGGCGGCTAAAAAGCCAACGGCCAACGGGTCCTTAAAGCCTCAGGGACGAGGCGTCAGAAGGGGGTTACATGTCAGAAGATACCTTTAAACAGCAGCCTTTCGGGGATCCCGAATTCGTCGAAAATCCGGAGCCCCGCTGCCCAGTCGTGCTGGTCCTGGATAACTCCGGATCAATGCAAGGTCAGCGGATCCAACAACTTAATGCAGGACTCCAGACCTTACGGGATGAATTGTTGGCAGATTCGCTAGCTGCCAAGCGGGTCGAGGTTGCGATCGTTACCTTCGGGCCCGTGCACGTCGAGGCAGACTTCACCACTATTCAACATTTCCTCCCACCGACTTTATCGTCCAGCGGTGCTACTCCAATGGGAGCGGCCATCGAGAAATCGTTGGAAATGCTGCGGCAGAGGAAGGACTCTTATAGAGCGAATGGAATCGCCTTTTACCGGCCCTGGGTCTTTCTAATTACAGACGGAGCCCCCACAGACTCAGTGAGTAGAGCTTCGCAGTTGGTGCGTGAAGGAGAGGCCTCTAAGTCCTTCATGTTCTTTGCGGTTGGTGTGGAAGGGGCAGATTTCAACAACTTGAGAATGATATCTGACCGAGAGCCATTGAAACTCCAGGGACTGCAATTCCGTGAATTGTTCCAGTGGCTGTCCTCGTCTCTTTCCTCGGTTTCGAGGTCCAGACCTGAAGAGGCAGTAGCTTTACCCAATCCCTCTGGATGGGCGACAACCGCATGAGCAAGCCTCGCTGGACCTGGGCGAGCGCAAGATCAGTTGGTACGTCGCACATAAGAGCTGGGAAGGGCTGCGATGATTTCGGCGCTTGCCTTGAGGTGAGTGGTGCGTCCGACGCCGTACTGATTGCTGTTACATCGGATGGTGCTGGGTCTGCTTGCCATTCCGCTACGGGGGCGTGGATTACTTCCCGGGTGTTCACAGATTGTGCAGCCCGATTCATTAAGAGCGGCCGTCAAGTAGAGGAATTATCAATTGAGGTTGTAAAGGAGTGGCTCGATATCATTCGAGATCGCATAAGTCTTGCCGCAGATAAGCGGGAAGCTGTGCCTCGTGATTTTGCCGCCACATTAGTCGGCTCCTTGGTGGGAAGTGAGCGGGCGGCATTTATTCACATTGGGGATGGCGGTTCTGTATTCAAGGGCGAGAATGAAAGTGATTGGAGCATCGGCACATGGCCGGAGCACGGGGAATACGCTTCAACCACATATTTCGTGACCGACGATCCCGAACCTCACTGCCAATTCCTTGCTGTCGAGCATCCAATTAAGGAGCTTGCACTCTTTTCCGATGGGATTGAACGGATGGTGCTGAATTTTGCAGCTCAACAGGCTTTTGCCCCGTTTTTTAATCGAGTGTTTCAGCCACTCAAGCAGAGTGCTGCCGGCAGAAATCGACCCCTGTCCCGACATCTTCGGCGGTTTCTGGACGGGCCGTCCGTCTGTGATAAGACCGATGATGACAAGACCCTTATTTTAGCCAAACGGCTCTCCGGGTGCTAAATGTCATCCCTTCGCCATGTCCGTACTGCGGCCGGTAAGCAGGTCGTTATCGGCAAGGAATTGGGAAAGGGCGGCGAAGGGACTGTTTATCAGCTGGAGGGTGATCAAAAGATTGCCGTTAAACTCTATCACCAGGGACAAGCAGCTGAAAGACGAGACAAGGTCACTGCAATGGTGTCTGCCCGTTGGCACTCCACCACCCCATATGTTGCTTTTCCGATAGATCTGTTGATTAACCCCACTGGCAATTTCGTGGGATTTACGATGCGAAGAGTTGGTCACCAAAGACCAATTCATAACCTGTATTCCCCCACGAGTCGTCGGACTACATTCCCAAAGGCAGATTTTCGCTTCTTGCTCAGGACGGCGTTGAACATAAGTCGTGCAGTCGCTGGCGTTCATCAGACGGGTTGCGTCATAGGGGATGTAAACCAGTCTGGTTTCCTTGTCGGCGACAATGCGATGACCACTCTTATTGACTGTGACTCATTTCAAGTCCGGTCAGCTGGTAAATTGTTCCTGTGTAAGGTGGCTGTACCGGAATTTACACCCCCGGAGTTGTCTGGCAAACGCCTGGATCAAACCGCGCGGACCTCTAACCACGACTCCTTTGGTCTTGCTGTCCTAATATTTCACTTGCTTTTTATGGGCAGGCATCCGTTTGCCGGTCGGTTTCTTGGGAAAGGAGACATGCCCGTCGAGCGAGCAATCAAGGAATTTAGATTTGCTTATTCTTCTAGGACTAAAGAAACACAAATGGAGCCTCCTCCAAATGTACCCGTTCTGACGGATGTTCCAAAGAGCTTGGCAGATGCATTTGAACTTTCCTTTGGACAGGTCGGAGTGGGCTCCGGAAGGCCAAAGGCTGCGAACTGGGTGGACCTTCTGGAATCAGTCGAGAAGGAGCTTGTTCCATGCAAGAAAGGTAACGGGCACCACTACTTCCGAACGGCGCAGTCCTGCCCCTGGTGTCGGATGGAGCAGGCATACCCTGGCTTCCTGGCGTTTGTGCCCCCAGTCTTTTCCACAAAGACAACCGCTATCAATCTGGGACAGCTGATTGCCGCAATCCAACAAGTGCCAGATCCCGGTCGTGCCCCAGAGTTGGTTTCAACAATGCCCGCTTTTAACGGATCTCCTACCGGGGCGGTGACTAGCAGTGTTTGGACGAACAAGTATTTTGCGAGTTTGGCGGCCTCGGTCGCTGGAGTGATCGCTTTCCAGTTTAAATCACCGGGACCCGAGCTTGGCGTCCTGATGTTCGCAGGTGGTCTCATCACCGGCTTGAAAGGGACGCACGACTCCTCCCCTGCCGGAAAAATTCTCTTGCAGGCGAAAGGTGCATGGCAGGGCCTTGAAACTAAATGGAAGCAGGTTGCGGACAACACCCGGTTTCTCGAAGGTCGTCGTGACGCCGACGGGCTTGCCCGGCAAGTGCAAGCATTGCCCGACGAGGAAGCAAGTCGCCTTGCGGGGTTAACGGCCAAACAGAGGGATCTTCAGCTCAAGCGTTTTCTGGAGCGATTTTATATCGATAGTGCCAAAATTAAGGGGATCGGGAATACTCGGAAGGTAACTCTAAGGTCCTACGGCATCGAAACAGCGGCCGATGTGGAACGCTACCGGATCGAAAGGATCAGCGGCTTTGGGCCATCAAGTCCGATATCGCGAGAAAGAAGGCTGACTTGGAGGCCCGTCTCCGCCAATCGGTGTCTCAGTTGCAAACTGTATCCGACAACACCCGACCGGGCGGCTCTACAGGCCAATGCGGTCGGCGCTTGGAACGGGCTAAAGCAGGCTGAACTGGACGCCCAGAGCTTCGGAAAACGAGTTGTCACGCAACGGATTGTGGGTTTTGTGGCGGCAATTTCCCTGACCGTGCTTGGGGTCAACATCGTTGGAAAGACGCCGGAAACGATAAGCCACAGCAGCACGACTTCCACGCAGATCGGAAGCGCTCCCTACGTTCCACCACCGCCATCTCCAAGCGTCTCTCCACCCGCTCGGGAAAATACCTCGACTACTCAGCCAGTAAGCCCCCCTCCTCAATCGCCCAAAGAAATCGATCATACTTCCACTGGCTCAATAAAGGCTCCTGAGTCCACTCCTGTCCCAGCTCCCTTAGATCCTCCCATTGAAATCAAATCCGCACCCGCCCCCGTGGATGCTTCGCCGACTGCATCGCAGGAGAGCGCCAGTTCGGATAACCCCACTGCTTCGGCACCGCCTGGAACAAACAGGGCCCCCTTAGATATCGCACCTCCATCTGGGTCAGGGTCATCCGAGGGAGGACCCTACGTTCCACCCCCGCTTCCAACCCGGTCTATTACGAAGAGAGCTGATGTCCAATGGATCCAAATGCGCCTTAGCCATTTGGGATTTCTGAGGGTACAGCCAAGCGGTATCTGGGATGATGCCTCCCGGGATGCTTTGCAAGATTTTAAGTTTCTTAATCGACTCCCTCATGATTACGTCTGGAATATTCTAACAGAGCAGAAACTTAGCTCGACCAATGTCATCAGTGCAGATGGTACCTTCGTCGGTGTGTGGTCAGAATCACCCGGCTGCATCATGAAAACTTCCGACGAGACCCCAATTATCATCAATACACAGGCTGCACGATCTGGCGGGGGTGAATGCGATTTCACCAACATCAGTGGCGATACGTCACCATGGCGCATTCGTGCCAGATGTACGGTGGGAGATAAAAGCTGGATCGCCAATATCAGAATGACAGTTAAAGGAAGGCAGTTGGTGTGGTCGAGCGAGAAGGGTACCACCGTATATTCGAGATGTCGCTAATCGCTGTAGCTTAACTATAGGAACGATGGAGCCGCTGAATGTCGTCCTGCTTTGTCTGTGGTAACTTGATCCCAAAAGGACGGGATATTCGTAAGCGAGTGTACGTCGGGTCCGGTGTCAGCGGGTTTAACCTGACGTCTAACGTAGTCGTGAATTGGCTTTTGAACAGCGCATTGAGCAGACGTCGTGTAGGCATGAGGAATTATTACTCGGTGCGAACCGTTTGTATGAGTTGCTCCAGTGCCATTGATCAATCCGAGAGAAAGCGGATGTTCGTCTTATTAGCGGTGGTGATTGCTGCGATCCTGATATGTGCAGTTAGCCTCATTATCCTTCGGCAAAGCTCCTGAGTGGCCATGAAGGGGAAGCGACCGTGAACGTCCCGGACCTTGAGTTCATCGTGGTCATCCAGCCGCACACCGAGGCAGGAAGAAATTGGCTCGCCAAGCGGATGATGCCGAAAAACAGTATGTGCAATGGCGTGGTGGTCCGAGCCGTCGATAGTGCAAGTCGTCTGGGCGCTGAAGCGGTGGCTGACGGCTTGCGTACTCGGGTTTGGTCGACGTGTACACATTCGAGGAAGCCGGATCTGGCTTCGTGCCGGGCTAAGAGCCCGTCTCGAAACAGGTTCGCTGATGGGCTTGCTTTACTGCCCCAGCGCTTATGCGCCTCTTATCTTTTCGACTGGAGTTTCTCGCCAATGATGGCCGCCGCGCTCTCGAACACCTCGGTAATGTCGAACCAAAACTCCCTTTGATATTTCACCTGAGCCGCTTCTCTCTTCCCAAGATGCGCCTCCCGATCAAAGCCCGGTCGCATCCCAAAATCATTTTCCTCCCATTCCTTTTTCAACTGCTCCCAATGCCAATCGCTCCAGCACGTAACCGCGAATTCCAGCCGGTCATACGCTGGCCGCTAGATGTCAGTCGGAGCGAAGCGGTGCGGCGGCTCCGTCACCGCGAGCGCGATAGCAAGGACGGGGAACGGGGAACGGGGAACAAGCTCGGGACGCTGGTTAATGCCTTCCGGTTGTGTAAAGGCCCAGGGAATGGCAGGAACACCGGAGGGACAGGACGGGCATTCGTGTTCGGGTTTGGCTGCTCGGCGCACAAGGCTTCGGCCAGGGCACGAGCGAGCGCCCGATCGGCCATCTTCGTCAGCCCATGATCGAGGACGATCTCGTCCATGATCTGCTGCGCTTCGGAGGGTTCGGTCATCGCACAAGCCCAAGCTTCGGCCGGCCGGACTGGTCGTCGACCTTCGGACGCCGGGCATGGTGCTTGCGCAGTCCCGCCAAGATCCGGTTGATGGCGTTGCTGATCCGGATCGCGGCCTCGTGGTCGAGCCGCAGGGAGCCGAAACAAACCCGCAACGACCAACACAGGGCCTCAGGGTCTGGCCGGACCCACATACCGCTTCGGGGTCGGCTAGCTGGGAACGATTAAAGAGCCCTGGCGCGGGTCTAAATGACCCCGCGCCAACGAACTGATATGTCTCCCAGATATTTTGATGGCCCTGGCACTTTTTGACGAACGACGGCGTTTACGATGCGACGTAGTCAATCACTAGGAGGAAAACGATGTTACGCAAGACACTAATCGCACTCACGGCCGTTGGGGCCCTGGGGGTGAGCTCGGCTGCAATCGCGGCGCAAGGAGGTTGGCGCGGCGGAAGCGGTCCCGCGATGCGTGGGGGCGGTAGCCCCAGCGTGATGCGTGCTAGCCCCAGCGTGATGCGTGCTAGCCCCACCATGCGGACTGCTGGCACGTGGAGCGGGTCTTCTACCTTGAGAACTGCCAACTGGCAGGGCGGCACTTGGAGGGGGTCTAACTGGAGGGGCTCCACCTGGAGAACTGCCAACTGGCAGGGGCGGCACCACCATCGGTTTCGGAATAACGCCTTCTTAGTCGGAGTCGGGTTTGGCGCCGGGTTCTACGGTGGATACGACTCCTGCTGGCGTCTGG
>WNFX01009198.1_pt1 | contig 11373 bp, 9 predicted proteins | sample 5400111 | NCBI WGS metagenome assembly WNFX01 (sample SAMN13153363, study PRJNA577476) | soil metagenome | isolation source: 40 cm soil or saprolite under grassland replicate 1 | place: USA:California | collected 2016-06-15
CGGCCGCGTTGACGAGGCTGTTCAGCTCACCCCACCGCTCGTCGAGGAACGTGAACGCCGCCTCGACCTCGCCGGTGTCGAGGAGGTCGACCTGGAGGCCGAGCGCGTCGGGCGCCCCGGCGGCCATGAGCTCTTCCTCGGCCACGCGGAGGTCGGCCTCGCGACGGCCGAGCACCGCGACGCGGCAGCCTTCGCCGGCAAGGAGATCGGCGGCGGCGCGCCCCATGCCGTGTGACCCGCCGGCGATGCAGACGGCCCGGTCTCGTAACCCGAGGTCCATCGGCGCCCTTCCTACTGTCAGGCAGCGAGCTGGCGGGAGAGGTGCGTCGCCGTGAGAGGCTCGCCGGTGGCGCCCTCGAGGAGCTCGTCCCAGCGCAGCGAGGCGCCGGGGCGGAAGAGCTCGTCGACCAGGAGGCGGCCGGCTTCGCGCCGGCCGACGATGCCGCCAGCGCGCGCCTCGAGAGTGGCTTGCAGCTGCGAGGCGACGAGCTCGCCGTACAGATAGTTCTGGTAGTAGACGGGCGCCACGGTGAGGTGGATCTTCGCCGCCCAATCGGGCGCGTGGCGGTTGTCGGGTCGCCGCACGCGCTGGAAGCGCTCGACGAGGTCCCACCAGCGCGTGTCGTGGTCGGCGTCCGGATCGGCGTAGAGGCCGCGCTCGAAGTGGGTCATGACCAGTACCCAGCGCGAGAACACGAGCAGCGCCGCCCGACGCGCGTCGGCGAGGCGGGGTGCGAGTCCTTGGACCTCGTCGGCATCGACACCGGCGACTTCGACGAGCCACTGTGGTTCGCGGGCGAGCCGTCCGCACAGCATCGCTACACCTTCGGTGGTGAGCGCATGCGCAGGCTCGCGCAGTAGCCACGGGAGGGAACTGTCGAGCTCGCGGTCGTAGACGGCGTGCCCGAACTCGTGCAGCATCGTCTCGGTCCAACGCTCGTTCGGCTCGACGTTGCACAGCACGCGAACGTCACCTTCGCGGTCGATGTGGATGCAGAACGCGTGCTGGCTCTTTTCCTCGCGGGAGTACAAGTCACTGCCGGCGAGCACCGGCCGGACGTCGAGTCCGAGGCCGTCGTACGTGCGAACGGTGAGTGCTTCGACGTCGGCGTCGGCGAAGAACGGATCGAGGTCCACGGCACCGCCGGTGGGGGGATCCTGGAAGAACGGATCGTCGAGATGCCATGGCCGGAGGTCGGCGACCTCGCAGCCGAACCGCTCGGCCAAGGCCCTGTCGAGCCGTTCCTTCCACCGGATGAACGGTTCGGCGGTCGCCCGATCGACTTCGTCGAGCGTCGCGAACAGGCGGTCTTCGTCGAGCTCGCCGGTGGCGAGCGCGAGCGCGAAGTGGTCTCGGTAGCCCAGGCCTCGCGCCGCCTCGTTGCGGAGGCGAGTGAGCTCACGGACCTGGTCGGCGACCTCGGCGCCGACTTGCTTTCCCGCTTCCCACGCCGCGCGCCGTTCGCGGGAGTCGTCGCTCGTGCGCAACACCTCGGCGATGGCGTTGTCATCGACGCGGCGCCCGTTCATCTCCCCGCGGAACGTGTTGAACGTGGTCTCGACCGCGACTTCGAGCTCGACAAGCCGCTGGCGCAGGTCGGCCGATACCTGGTGCGGGGCGAAGGCGTCGTGGAGCACGTCGAGCTGGCGCGCGATCAACCGGTCGGACTGCCGGCGAGCGGCCGTGATCGCCGCGAACGCGTTCGCATTGCCGAGCAGCTCGCGACGTTCGAGCTCGAGCCGTTCGCGTCGCGCCGCGGCTTCGGGCGACGAAGAGTCTACGGGTGCTTGTCGAACGGCTTCGTGCCTACGGCGATGAGCAGCTGGTCGACGCGCGTGATCGGGTCCGGCAAGGCCGACTGTGCCGTCTCGATGACGCTCTGCCGGAAGAGTTGCCACTGCGTGTCATCGAGCGCGTCGCGGACGTACCGGCCGCGGAAGCTTGTCTCATACCCCGTGAGCATGTCCCGCTGAGTGACCTCGCGCCTGTAGGTCCGCGCGTGCAGCTCGACCGCGCGGAGCCCGCCGCCCTCGAGAGCGCCGCGGAGGTGTGCGGGATCGTTGAACCATTCCTCCCATGGGATCGCGGCCTCGATGTCGTCGGCGTCGATGTCGACGAAGCGCTCGGCCACTGCGCGCCAGATGGCCGAGAACTCGCGCTGGGCGTTGTCGTCGATGGGTTCGTCGTCGAGGGATCCCCACGCGGTCACGCCGAGCCTGCCTCCGGCGCGCAGGACTCTGACCATGTCGATGAGTGCGCCTTCGTAGCGGTCGAAGTGGGACAACACGAGGTTCGCGAGCACCGCGTGGAACGCGCGGGCGAGGAACGGAAGCCCGGGCGTCTCGGCGGCGACGAGAGCAATCGGCGCTTTCGAGCCGGCGACCATCAGCATGCGGACCGACGGATCGTTCACTACGACTGCGCCGTCGCGACCGACCTTGTGCACCGCTTCGATCGCGGCAACTCCTGTGCCCGTACCGACGTCGAGCACGGTCGCGCCCGCCGAGAGCCTGACGAGCTCGACAAGGTCGCGGGCGACGGGTTCGAAAGCGGGACGCCACACGCGGTCGTAGTCGGCTGCGACCGAGTCGTACGACTGCCATCCGTGACCGGCCACCGCGCCCGACGGTACTGGGGCATCCGCGACATTGACGTGGTGCCAGCCTACGTTGGGCGCATGACAACCGTGACGGAGGATCTGAAGGCCCTCACGGACGGCGAGTTGTTCGATCGGTTATCGGCGGCGATCCGGGCACTCCCGCCATTCAGCGATCCGGATGGCGAGGCGCGGCAACGCGCCTGGGACGACATGCGCCGATACCACGACGAGCTCGCTCGCCGGTACGGCACGAAATAGCGTTACCGCGTTCCCCTTCGGGGCCCTGACGTCTAGCGCGACCGGTTCGGGCGGGCCGCTCTCTCCGCTGCCGCCGCGGGCGTCGACGTGGGGGTCGTGGGGGTGGTGGCCGGCGCCGGCGCCACCTGCAGCAACGGCACGAGGCCCGGCACGAGCTGTTCGGCCACGTACCGGGCGCCGTCCGGCGCGAAGTGGCTGCCGTCCGGCCGCAGGCGGATGCCGTTGACGATCTCCGGGCACGGCGGCCCTCCGGGACACACGATCGGCATGAGGTCGATCACGCTCGTCGTGTCGGGATGCCGCGCCGCCTGCGCCGCGAGCAGCTGATCGAGTACTGGCAGTCGCTTGAGGCGCGAGGAGTACCCGTACTGCGGTAGCCAGCCGTGCGCCAGCGGCTGCGCCGGCATGAGCAGCACGAGGCGGGCTCCGGTCGCTTGCAGCCGCGTCGCAGTCTGCTCGAACAGCTGCTCGAACACAGGGTCGGCCTCGGGCGCGCCGAGCTGCAAAATGTTGCCGTCGACGATCCGGTCGGTGAGCTCCCAGTTGCTGAGCCATATCACGAGATCGGGACGGAGACTGCTCAGTGTCTCATCCTGAAGCTTGGGGACGTTCTCGTCACAGGCTGTGCCGTAGCCGGGCATGGGCGAGCCATTCGGCAGCGCCGGCAAGCCGCGCAGCGTTCCGCAGCCCGGATACGCCGCGATCGACAGCTCGATGCCGTGCGCGAAGGCAACCTGCTTGAGGCCGTCGTACAGGCTCACCGCGAGCGAGTCGCCGACGAGCAGCACCCGCGGCGCCCGCGTCGCGACGGGCTGGCTCTGATCTCCGACTGTGTGACTGTTGATGACCTTCTTGGCCGACGCGCGGTAGTAGTCGGGAAGCGGCGCCGCGCCCAGCGTCGCGAAGATCACGACCACTGCGGTCACGGCGAACGCCGCCGGGGACGCCACCAGAGCGAACCGGCCTCGCAGAGCTCGGCGCTCCTGGATGGGAAGCTCGACGATGTAGAAGGACAGCGTCGCGAGGACGAGCGTGAGGGTGACGCGCAACACCGTCAGTGAGGCGCCGTCGAGACCGGTCCGGTCCGGCGACACGACGACGATCACCGGCCAATGCCAGAGGTAGATCCCGTACGAGATCCGGCCGAGCCACACGATCGGGCCGAGTGACAACACCCGCCGCCACGGCGTGCTCTCCGGCTGGGTGACCGACGCGATGACGGCCGCCACGGCGAGCCCGAACACCGCATACCCGCCCGTGTACATCCAGGCGTCGGTGTCTGCGACCCGGGTGAACGCCCACAGGACGTACAACCCGCCCACCACTCCCAGCGTGTGCGTCGCGCTGATAGCCGACAGGCGCCGGGGTCGGAACCGCGCGAGCAGGATCGCGAGCAGCGCGCCGATGAGCAGGAGCTGGGCGCGCGCGTCGGTTCCGTAGTACGCGCGGGACGGGTCGGCTGAGTCGTAGAGGCGCGCCATCGTCACGGCCGACGCGATCGCACCGACGACGCACACAGCCGCGAGCAGGGCCCGCCGTCCCCGCGCCAGCCGCAAGCAGGCGAGCGTGACGAGCGGCCAGACGAGGTAGAACTGCTCTTCGATCGCGAGGCTCCATGTGTGCCGGAGCGGTGAGGCGTCGGTGAAGAGGGCGAAGTACGACTGTCCGGAGTGGATGAAGTTCCAGTTGGCGCCGTAGCAGAGCGTGCTGATCATGTCGCCGCGCAAGCTGCCGAGCTGCACAGGCCGCGCCTGCCACGTCGCGTAGGCGGCGACCGCGAGCAGCACGAGGATGAGCGCGGGGAGAAGTCGCCGCGCGCGCCGCGCCCAGAAGGCGGTGAGCGACAGCGTCCGCATCCTGTCCCACTCGGTGAGCAGCAGCGAGGTGATGAGGAACCCGGAGAGGACGAAGAACGCGTCGACGCCGAGAAAGCCACCCGACGCCCAGCCGGCATCGAGGTGATACGCGACCACTGCCGCGACCGCGAGTGCCCGGAGCCCGTCCAAGGACGGCTGGTATTTCCACCGTGCCGTGCTCGCCACGTTGCCCCCCGAGCCGTGCCGCCGCGGACCGGTCTTTCTCCGCAAATCGGACTGGCGGATGCTAGCCCGTCGAGAGCCCGCACCCCTGCAAGCAGCCGTCGGTGAGCGCGATATGGCGCCTTGCTTACGAGGCCCGTGCGGCCCGGGGCGCGACCTGTTCGCAGAAGCGTCGCGAGGCCGGCTCGAGGCGCGCCATGCCGCTGAAGTCGAGCGTGCCACGACCATCCGGGGTCCCGGCGACCGTGATCGGCCCGGGATTGAGCGCGTACGTCGAGCCGAGCACCGATTTGCCGTCTAGCTGCACACCCAAGTTCGCGAGCGCGGCGTCGTAGTCGATCTCGAGATTCGTCGGGTGACCGGGCTCGATGGTGTTCGCGGGGCCTGTGACATCGCGCGTGAGCCCCGGCGACGAGAACCACACGCGGACGCGGTCCCCGCTCAGGTACTCAACGCCGACGCGGTCTGGCCACTCAGCCGGTCCGGCCGTCAGGAGCGTTTCGCGCGTCCCGGCAGGCTGCTTCCTGAAGGCCACCTTCAGCGGGAAGTGGCCGGTCGCGGGCGTCCGCTCGACCGGCTGCCACGCCTTACCGTCCGACCAGTAGACGCCGTCGCAGCGACCGACGACGAACAGGGTGCCGCTCGGTAGCGCGTCCGGCAGCCTCGCACCCGCGCGCACCGCCGGTGACGTACGGCCCGGCAGCTTCGGATCGAAGTCGTACTGGAACCGCACGAAGGCGGCCCGTTCCGACTCTGTCGCGAACGGGCTGTACTCGCGCTGGTAGAGGATCGCCAGGCCGAAATTGACCCAGAGCGACGCGGCGGCGAGCAACGCGAACCCGACCACGGCCGCGCGCGTGACGGCTTTCTTGGTCGACCGCGTCTCGGCGCGACGCAGGAGCGCGTGCAGGCCGGCGGCAGCGAGGAGGACGAGGAGGGGGAGGAAGTCGGAGATGTAGCGCTGGTTGATGAACGGGATCGTGATGGCCCCGATCCCGCCGGCGAAGCCGCCGAGGACGGGAACCCGTAGCGCGGCGAGGCGCGTCTCGGGGTCGTGCCGCGGACGGAACACCGCGACGAGACCGACGACGCTCAGAACAAAGAGCAACGGCATCGATGCCGGGATGCTCGAAGACGGGTCGCGAACCGCGAACTTCACGCTGCCGACGAGCGTGGCCGGGGCTGGGAAGGTCACCCACGGGACGAGCCGGTCGAGGCCGAGCGCATCGGGTCGCAGCATGGCGACGACGTTCGTCGGTACGAACTTGAAGCCGAAGAGCTTGCCGCCGTTGTGTGTGAACACGTCCTTGCGAACCGGGTCGGTGAACGTCGCGAGCTGCCTCGTGATGGGCAGGTTCCATGGATGGCCGAACTTCACCCAGTTCACGTACATGTAGAACACGACGGGAACGGCGATGGCGACGGCGAGCGGGACGAGGTACCCGCGGTTGGCGTGCTCGTCGCCCAGACCCAGCCACCGCACCGGCCGCTCCAGGGCCGGTCGTCGCAATCGTCCGGCCACCATCGTGACGAGCCGGCCGAGTAGGACGAGGCCGAGAGCGATGATTGGGCCGATCCCGACCGAGCCGCGGGAGAGCAGTGCGAGACCGCTCAAGACTCCGGCCCACGCAAGCGCGCGCCGGTTGGCGCGCACGACGAAATCGAGGATCGCCGAGTATGCGGCCACCGCAAGTGCCGCCCCCCAGAGCTCCACCTCGTGGTAGATGACGGGCCGGCCGGCGAGGAACATCACCACCGAGCCGGCTGCCACGACGAGCACGAAGATCGCGATCGCCCACCGCTCGAGCCGCGCGACCGGCCGGTCGCCGCAAGCCAGCTCGCGCACGCGCCACATCAGGCGGCTTGTCCCGGCGAGCAGCACCACGAATGCGGCCAGCATCGACAGCTGGGTCAGGCGACCGTCGAGCCGATCCGTCACCGCGGCGATGGGCAGACGGAGAAAGGCCGGCCACGGCCCGTGGTACATGTACGTCTTGCCGTCGATGAGAAAGGCCTCGAACGCGAGTTTGCTGACGGGCACATCCCAGTGGCCCTCGAGCAGCCGATGCGCTTGCGCGTCGTACAAGCCGCTCAGCAGCCCTTCGTGGAGAAGGTCGAGGCGCCCGATCGCGAGCATCCATGTGAATCCGACCGCGCCGACAGCCCCGCCGAGCGCGCACGCTCGATAGACGTGCCGCCGGGCCGCGTCGGTATCGATGCTCACGAGCGGGACGTTACGCGGACGACCGCTGGCTCGGCGGGCGCGGGCGCCTCATCGCGACCACGTAGAGGCCCAACGCGATGAAGAGCACGACGCGGAAGCCGTACGTCATCGCGAGAATGCCCGAGAGGGCAGCGCCGACGACGGACGCGAAGCGGTTCAGGGCCAGTTCAGTCGCTCATCAGTCAGTCGTGGGAGGCTGAACTGATAGAACATGGCGCCACGAGCACTGAGCCGGCGCCCGACTGCCGCGCACACTTTGAAGACTTGAATCCGATGAGCGCTCCGGTCGGCGTCGCTCGGCGAACAAGTCGCGACACGTTGTTGCGAGCCGGGGGCGAGGCTGCTGTGGTTCTCATTGCAGCGTTCGCCGCCGCGGTTGCGACGACCTGGCCGCTCGTACTCCACCTCGGATCGTACGTGCACAATGGGATCGATTCACCTTTCCAGGCATGGACGATCGACCACGTCCAATGGGCCGTGACCGGCCACGGGTCGCTGTGGGACGCCAACATCTTCCACCCGAACCGTCACACCCTCGCCTACTCGGACAGCCTGATCGGGGTCGCGGTTCCGCTCCTGCCGTTGCGCTGGCTGGGCCTCAATCCCATTGCGCAGCTCAACATGGCCCTGCTCATCGGGCTCACTGCGTCCGCAGCCAGCGGCTACCTGTTGGGGCGCGTCGTCAGCGGGCGGCGGACGGTCGGTGCGCTGACCGCCGTGGCGTTCGCATTCGGCCCCTTCGAGGACGTCTCGACCGGGCACGTCCACGGAACGGTCCATGCCGGCGTCGCGCTCGCCGCCACCGGTGCTTGGTGGCTCGCCGATCGCGTGCAGCGACACGCGAGCCTCGTCGCGCCGCTCGCGTTACTCGTGGGATCAGTCGTATGGCAGATGTCCGTGTCCTTCTACCCCGGTGCATATGCAGTGGTCGCCGTGCTCCTTGTGCTCGTTGTCCGGGCCCGTGATCTCGGCCGGCGGGGACTGCTCGCATCCGCCGGCGGTTTGGTGGCCTGTGGGGCGGCGACGCTGATCCTGATGATCCCGTACATCCAGGTGGTGCGGGAGGGACGACCGTTCGCGCAGTCCACCGGGAGCGTGGCAGGCCTCGGAGCCAACTTCACCGCCGTCAACGAGCGACTCGCGCTGTGGGGCGGGATCCTGGGAAATGACAGGGTGCTGGCACCGGCCTTTCCCGGCGTCGCGCTGCTCCTTCTCGCCGCCGTCGGCCTCGTGTTCGGTTTGCGGTCGGCGGGACGGCAACACCGGACCGCGACGACCGGTCTGGTGTTCGTTGTCATTGGGGCGTTCCTCGCGCTCGGCACGGCTTCACACGGGTGGCGGTCGTATTCTCCGTACCGGGTCTTCTTCGAGTTCGTCCCGGGATTCTCGGCGCTTCGCGCTACATATCGCGCCTGGATCATCGGCCTGATCGGGCTCGGGCTCTTGGCCGGGCTCGGCTGCGTGGGGCTCGGCCGCTGGCTCGCGGCGCGAGAACGGACGAAGACCGTCGGCGTCGCGGTGGTCGCGGCCGTAGTAGCCCTGGCTGTCCTCATAGAAGGGTTCGGGTCGTGGGGCGATCGCCCGCGGGCTGCGGTGTCGAAGGTCGACCGCGCGCTCGAGCGGGAACCGCGATCCGGGGGCGTGTTGTACCTGCCCGCGCTGGTGCAGTCGGGACCCCTGGCGGCGGCGACGACGTTCGGTCAGGTCGAGAACGTGTTCGGGACCACCGCGCATCACCGGGACACACCGAACGGGTACTCGGGCCTGGCGCCGCGAGAGTTTCGGAGCTTGTCGGCTCGAATGCGTGCGCTTCCATCGTCACGCGCGCTGGACGAGCTGCGATCCCTCGGGGTTCGCTTCGTGGTCGTGCGCGGCTCGGTCGGAGGCACTCCCTGGGAGCAGCTCCTCGACCCGCCACGAGCCGCGCCGCTCCGACTCGTGGGTCACTACGGAAGCGACGTGCTCTACGAAGTGCCTTCGCGTTAGCCCGCGTGAGTATTGGCGCAGGCCCATGTGGGCATGGGGACTACTTGAACCAGATGCGCTGGTAGGAGCGGCTCTCGGGGTGGAGGAGCAGCGCGACGAGCGCGCCGTCGAACAACAGCGTGATGATCACCGGGAACTCGAACACGCTGAACCCGTAGTAAGCCAGCAGAAAGATGAGCTGGAGGATCGCAGCGACAACCGCAACCGCGTAGGCCCACTTCCACTCGTTGGCGATGCCGTACCCCCCGACGGCCAGCGCCACGACCATGAGTAACCCGGGAAGGCTGAAGACCGAAAGCAGGACGAAGACGGCGTTGACGTAGAGGAGCAGCGTGCCCAGGACGAGGGTCTGGGGCTGCGCCTGGTTCACGAACTTCCGCTGGTTCACCAGCCCATTGTGCCGCATGCCGGCGCTCGTCGGGGGATCACGCCTGAGATACGCACCGTCAGACCGTGCGCTCGTACGCCCGGTCCACGCGCGAGGTCGTGAACCCGAGCGAAGCGTAGAGACCCACGGCCTTCTGGTTGGCGGCGTCGACGAAGAGCATGCCCGTCCGCACGCCCCGGTCGGCGAGCGATGCGAGCCCGGCAACGACGAGCGGCTTCCCCAGTCCGAGGCCGGTGCGCGACGGGTCGACGCCGATGACGAAGATCTCTCCCAGCTCCGGGTCGTTGGTCGTGGGCGGGTGGACCTTGGTCCAGCAGAACCCGGCGAGCCCGTCGGCGTCGAAGACGAGGAGAAAGCCCTTGGGATCGAACCAGGGCTCGGCTAGGCGTCGCCGGAGCGTGTCCTCGGTCCAGCCGCCCTGCTCGGGGTGGTTGGCAAAAGCGCGGTTGTTCACCTGCAGCCAGGCGGTGTCGTCCCGGCCGGGCACGAACGGGCGCACCTCGACGCCCGGCGGCCACTCGGGCCGCTCGGCCAAGGGGAGCGCGACGCGCTGTTGGAGAAGGTCGCGCTGGTGACGGAACCCCGCCCGCTCGGCGGCGCGGTCGTCGGGCTCGTCGGGTTGCACGATCCAGAGCACGACGAGACCGCCTCCCTCCCCGGCAATGTACGCGGTCGCGCGGTCGAGCAGTGCGAGCTCGACGTCGTCGCTTGGATACTCGGGATGTACGACCACACCGACGGCCCGGTGCGGAGGGGAGACGTTGTCGCCGCGGTACACGTGCGCGTAGCCGACGGGGCGATCGTCGTCGACGGCGAGGACGCCGGCCGTTCCGTGTTGCGGCGCGCTGTCGAGGTCGCGCCAGACAGCTTCGCCGAGTGACGCGTAACCGTCCTCCGCTTCGGCCTCGTCGTGCAGCCGGGTCACGATCACGAGTTCCGCTGGCGTGACGGGCTGCAGCAGACGCGTCTGGATCACCGTCTGCGCAGGCTACTTCCGCGCCCGCGATATGTTCGGCCGATGGCCCGGCCGCGAGGGGCGAAGCAGCGCGCGGCAGAAGTCATCAAGCGTCTCGCCGAGGAGTACCCGGGCACGGCAAAGGAGCTGTGCGCGCTCGACTTCGAGAACCCGTACCAGCTCCTCGTGGCGACGATCTTGTCCGCGCAGACCACCGACGAGACCGTCAACAAGGTCACCCCCGCGCTCTTCGAGCGCTGCCCGACGCCAGCCGACCTCGGGCGCTCGAGGAGCGCTTCGGTGGCGAGGTGCCGCGCGACCTCGAGGACCTGGTGACGCTGCCCGGCGTCGGTCGCAAGACGGGCAACGTGGTCCGGTCGGTCGCGTTCGGGCTGCCGGGCCTGCCCGTCGACACGCACGTCGCCCGCCTCGTCCGGCGGCTAAAGCTCACGAACGAGACCGACCCGGTGAAGATCGAGCTCGACCTGAACGGCATCGTGCCGCCCGAGGAGCAAGGAGCGCTGTCGCTGCGGCTGATCCTGCACGGACGGCGTGTATGCACCGCCCGCAAGCCGCGCTGCGACATCTGCGTCCTCAACGACATCTGCCCGTCGGCGTTCAAGGTCTGAGCGCGGGAGGCCCGATGCGTCCCTGAGGGACGCCAGGCGTTGTGCTCCAGAGCCCGGACACGCCGTCGCGCATCATGCTGCCGATGGTGCCGCTCCGAGGTGTGCAGCTCGGGCCACCGCTGCCGTTGTGGCGCGCGGGAAGCCGTGCGCTGCGTCGCGCAACCGGGCTGAGGCGCCGCAGCCCTTAGCATCTGCGCGGTGGACATCGAGCTGCGCGTCCCGCGCCCCGACGACGTCGACGCTCTTCGCGGTCTGCAGCGAAGCGTTCACCAGCCCGCCCGAACGCCGCGAAAC
>WNFX01007383.1_pt1 | contig 11372 bp, 12 predicted proteins | sample 5400111 | NCBI WGS metagenome assembly WNFX01 (sample SAMN13153363, study PRJNA577476) | soil metagenome | isolation source: 40 cm soil or saprolite under grassland replicate 1 | place: USA:California | collected 2016-06-15
TCATCTCGCCATACACCTTGCAGATGCTGGGAGGCTCAATGAACTGGTTGCAGTCGTGAAGGATCTACGCTACCTGGCCCAAAAAACACTCGTGCGCACTGTCTATGCTGCCGAGGCTGACTTGGCTTTCGCTGAGCAACGAGTGCCAACTGATTTGCCACTGCACCTGCTCGCGTGCAACTTCGCCAACATGAGCCACCTGCTCAACCGCTGTCACACTTATAACGAAATTGCTGCTGTCCTCTATAGCTGGCTCGTGCAACTGCACGAACTCTCAGACATTTGTCAGACATTTGAGCAGGGCATTCCTCGTCCATACCTGACCTGTTGGCACCTGCAGACATACTTGCCAGACCCGGCTCTGATTCGCACGCTGAGCGGACATACAGGTGGGGTGAGTGGGTGTGCGATCAGTCCAGCAGGAGATTCCATCCTATCAGCCGACTGGAACGGTATGCTCAAGGTGTGGGATGTGCGTACAGGAGCGGAGCGGCGTACCTTGCATGGGCATATAGGTGGGGTGACTGGATGCGCAATCAATCCGGCAGGAGACTACATCGTGTCGGCTTCTGATGATCGGTCACTTAAGGTATGGGATGCACGCACCGGAGAGGAACGGCGCACGCTGTACGGGCATTCGGATGTGGTGACGGGATGTGCGATCAGCCCATTGGGAGACTCTATTGTGTCGGCTTCCTCTGATGACGCGCTCAAGGTGTGGGATGCTCGTACAGGAGCGTGTCTTAATACCCTGTATGTGAATGGTCCACTCAATGCCTGTGCTTTTCATCCTAATGGGGAGCATATTGTAGCGGCAGGAGATGGTGGTGTGTATTTTTTGCGCTGGGTGAGGTAAAGATCTGCGGCTTTGACGTCTGAGCATATTGCCGCTTAGTTGGGCAGCTAGCATCATTGGTCCGTAAAAGAATTTCTGGAATGTACCCTCATAGCTTTTCAGCATATCCCAAATAGGCTATTCCGGTGAACAGGTTCGAGCATCGATAATGCCGCCTGGAGGTGGATGAGACGGTATAGTGTAATCTATGCATATATCCACATGTACTGGACGATATGCGTCAATATAAATTAGTTGACGAAGCATTGCGACGTCAGGCTGGATACATGAAGAACGCAAGCCAGCAGGTGCGTCACCAGCTTCTTTCTCACTTCACAGGTGAACCCTTTTAGAGAAGGTCAGAGTGAGTAGAACAGTTTTGCCAGGAGTTAGACATATGAATCTCCCCGTTCCCCTTGAACAGCTCATCCAACGCTTCGACGCGCCTGGCGTGCATGCGCTTGTCTTGATGGGTAGCTACGCACGAGGCGAGGCCGGGCCGTTTAGCGATATCGATATCGCGCGCTTCACCGACGGGTCGGAACTTCCTGGCGCTGATAGCTACCTCATGGATGGACACCTGGTGGTGGTGAGCGATGTGACACCGGGGCAGGTCGAGCACTGGTTCACTGAACCAGAGGTGGCGACAGATTCGATCATGGGCGCGCGCAGCGCGCAGGCGCTGCTTGATCGCGATGGCTATTTCGCCGGCATCCAGACGCGGGCACGAGCCTTTGCGTGGGATCAGACCACGCAAGCACGCGCGAACCACCAGGCAAGTGCGATGCTGGTGGGCTGGATTGAGGAGGTGCACAAGGGCTTAGCTGGACTCCAACTTAACGATGTTGACCGCCTGTTAAACGCACGCCACGGCCTCTCCTGGGGACTGGGCCGTGTGATGAAGGTGCATCGTGGTATCCTCATGTCAGGGGACAATGCCTTTTACGAAGAATTGAGCCGGGCGATGGGCAAGCAGTCGGAATGGGTGCAATTGCTCCGCACCGCTTTTGGCATCGAGAGCGAAGAAGGGAAAGCACTCATACTCGGTGAGCAAGTAAGAGCCGGACTGCGCCTGTATATCCTGACCGCTGAACTGCTTGCACCAGTGCTGAGAATGGAGGATCGACCACTGATCACGCATACGGCTCAATTGATTCGTGAAACGCTCGATATGTAATACCCGGTCGTAAAGAGATCCCGCATGCTGATGAGATCGCGGCGATGCTGGGCATTGAATGGAGGGAAAAGGGCCACATGCGACTCACCATTGAGCTTGTTCCCCGACCATGCTCGTATAGCAACCTGCGCAGCAAGATGACTCGCGCTAACTGGGATCACTTGCGTACGCTCGTCTACGCCATATCTAATGATCGTTACCCCGCTGACATGCCTACTGGCATGTCAGCGGGGTAACGCTACATTGTCATGAGATCTGGCACTATGACGATGAGCACCATGTGCAGAGGCATACAGGCTTTATCGCGCTCTGTGAGATGTGTCACCATTGTAAGCACATCGGACTTGCAGGCATACGTGCCTCCGAGGGAACACTGGACTTTCAGCGCGTCATTGCACATTTCATGCAGGTGAATCAATGCTCATACGAGGAATATGAGGCGCACAGTCGAGCGGCGTGGGATACCTGGCGTGAACGGAACACGCATCAGTGGGTGACCGACCTGGGAATCTATGGAAATCTGGTGACGTAGCCATGAGTCACGTACCAACGATGTCCCCTGATAGCGTCAGCGACTATATCCATCTCAAGGAGCCGCTTTTCTCAGATTGGATACGATGCGTGTCTCGTCTGCCAGCAGGATCCTGCGGAAAATGTGTATCGCATTCGCATACCTGACATGGGATCGGTTGATCATGATGTAGCCAGGAAGGAATGTGCACAACAAGAGAATGAAAGCGGGGGGACGCAAAGAGAGATAGACCATGATAGCTCGCCATGAGATGGCAGCGACTACACACCACACTATCTGGCATGGTTGTTAAGAAAGGACGTACGAACTTGGCATTGATACTTTATCCTGATGGGACATGCAAGGAAGTTCACCCTGCCAACGGCGATCACTTCGAGATTGAAGAGTTGATGCAGATCGTTGAGGGAACGATTCAAATGATCCCTCTCCCAGATGGACGCATCATGACGCTGAACGAGGAAGGCAGACCTGATGCGGCAGCCGGACGTGCGGGCCTTCCTCCCAATGAACAAGCGACCGCATTAGCCGGGTTCCCTTTCAATGAGGGCCCCCTAGCCACACTGCGAGGACTGGGGGTTGAATCGCCCTCGTACGCTGTAGGACCTGGCGATCTGGCATACATCCCAGGGACGGTGCTGGTCTCGACCAAGCAGGAAGTGTCGTGGACGGAATGAGTTGAGAGAAGCATGTGCTCTATTACTGTTCTTCAGTAAGAAAGCGAGTGACTGTTTCGGTAAACTCTTGAGTGTGCGTAATAAAACTGAGGTGTCCGGCATGATGAAACACATGAATTGAGGGATTGACAAACAGTGCTGCGGTATTCGCTCGTTCTTGCGGGGTCACGTCGCGTTCGTCATCGGATTCGAGAATCAGCGCTCTGCCAGGCCAGGAGGCAAAGCTTTCCGACGAAATGCGCCAGTGCTGGACAAAATCAAGCATACAGCGGTAGTGAGTCGTCATGTGCCGGAAGGTATTTTCTGCTTCCTTTCCGGTCAAATACGCACGCCAAAAGTCATCAGGGTAGTCTTGTAGCAATCGTCTGAACTGGGATTTCACCACACGAGATGTTATCCATGCTGGAAGCCGTACGACCAGGGATAATGCCCTTTTCAACGATCGCGTATGAGCAGGTGATGGCAGTGCAAAGTTTGCGATCACGACCGAGCTCACATGTTGTGGATAGGTGTCCAGGTAACAGAGGGTCAACAGCGATCCCAACGAATGCCCCAGAAAAGCCGCTTGTTGAACGTGTTGCTCTGCCAGCACTGCATGTATTCCGTCAATCAACTCTCTCACCGTCTTTGCTTGGAAGGGATACCCAAAGGAAACAACGCGATACCGTTGTTCCAATGAAGAGATCACAGGAAACATCACTTCTGCTCCAAGAGCACCAAATGCTCCTGCTCCTGGTAACACAACAACGTTCTGGCTACCGGCCCCACCGGCATACCAACACCATTGGTTACCGGCTATAGTTGTCTGGCAAAGATGATGCGTGCTTCGAAAGGCATCAAGCGTTTCTCGACTGTTCATAGCATGCTCCTCAGAAAACAGTATAGCAGAAGCAGAAGACCTTCCTCAATCACAGAATGCTGCTCTTCTTTCGGCTTTCAGCGCCAGCTTCGGTTGTGAATGCCTGCCAAAACGGTGTACCTGGCTCACGCTAGCCCTGCATGGCCAGTGCCAGTGCCTCCGCACATGCCTGACTCTCTTTCGTCCAGTCGTCGATTGGCGCGTACTGCTCTCGCCGCCACTGGTAGGGCAAATTGACCACCATGCCGGGGCGAGGTGCGGCACGTGCCATCGAGAAGGCATTGTGGAGAATGGTGAGTTGCTGCAGGTGGTTCCCAGGCTCACCGAGTGCATGACCAAAGGGCCAGTGCAGGAAGAGCATGCGCGGCGCTTTGACCGCGACAGCCAGTTCGTGCACGAGGGCAAGCGCGACCGTTGTGACGCCGCAGGCTTCTATTTCACGCGCGAGCAGTCCCACGGACCGCGTGCAGATCGGTCAGGCAGGCACCAGCAGCACGAGATCGACGTTGGCTTGCGCCAGGAGCGTGCCGACCTGATGGCCTGGGAGAAGCAGTTCATGGGGATTATCGGTAAAGCCGAAGCCATAGTGGGTTTCGGCGACACGTCCAACAATGCCTTTGGCCTCTAGCTCAAGCAGGCGAGGCAGCGGGAAAATGAGATTGAGGTCGCGTGCGGCATCTCGCCGGTCATAGTGTTCATGGGTGATGCACAGATCGGCACTCGTGGCCGTGCGAGGAATGGTGCGGTATGAGGCATCCGACTTGAGCACAAAGGGCGTCTCTGTGCAGAGATGGACGCCTCCCGTCGTGACCAGGGCCACCGTTGCCTCAGCCAGAGGTCGCTTCAAAGGCGTCCAGGGAATGTCCGTTGGTGTTCTGACCTTCCAGCGCAGTTGCAACCCACCGGGTACTTTTCCCATCCAGCGAGCAAACCGGATTCCCCAGGCTGTATCATTGGTGATGCGCAAGGCCCATTCACGAAATGGATTGGACGGCGTCACACGCGAATCTTGCTCTTTGTTCATGGCTCTGCTCTTCCTTCCTCAAGTGGGACAAGCACGCGCCGCATGGCATCGACGACCTGAGCGGAGACGTTGGCAATCGCCTCGCGATCAAGCTGCTCCCAGCGCTCAAGCAACCAGGTATCGCTCGCGTGGTCGAGCGCAGCCATCCAGTCGAGGAGCAGTGCAACTGGCACATCGCTGCGAATAAGCCCTAGTTCCTGCCCTCGTGTTACACATGACAGCGCATAGGAAACAATGTGCTGCGCAAGAGTGGCCAGCGGCTCTTGCTTGCGGGCATCCGAAGACAGTTGACCCGCTGCACGGATAGCCGCGAAAAGCCAGGGCTGTTCGAACGAGCGCAGCAAGGGCTCACGGTGTGCTGTAGCAACGGTCGGCCAGAATGTTTCGGGGGTGAGGGTTGCCACATCTAGCTGCGTATCGACCAGCTTGAGCCTCTCCATCGCGTACCGGATCACTGTGCAAAACAGATCGACTTTGTCTTCGAAATAATAATAGGCGGCACCCTTGCTCATGTGTGCTTTATCCAGGATGCGGTTCACCGAGGCATCAGCGAAGCCGTACCTGGCAAATTCCTGAGCAGCACTCTCTAAGAGTTGTGTGCGCTTCTCGACAGCAAGCTTGTTGAAGCGTGGATAGGGCATGATCTGCTCACTCACAAAATGATGGAACGTTCAACGAATTAGACCAATTGGTTAGACTAACTGGTCTAATTATAAGAGATCGTCGTATATGTGTCAATACCACCATCATTGCCTCCTGTTGACAAGCTACCATGATTATGTCATTTATAAGGAATGATAAGATGATAGTTACTAGAAGGAGTGCATCATCGATGGCCAAACATGATACATCAGACAACACGCAACAGACCTATCGCTACCTCCATCTCACTCCTGAAGAACTCGCACACGTTCCACCTGCCCAACTGCTGCAGGCGTGCCTGGAGTCCCGGAGTCTGCTTCAGATCATTACGGGGATCCTTTTGAGTCCGGACGCAAGTCCTACCGAGCGCATAGTGGCCTGTGATCTGATCTATACCCAGGCGATGCGCATGGCGAAAGAACCAACGTTTGATCAATCCAAGGAAGTGGTCGCCGACATCAAAGCAGTCAGTGAGCGATTGGGGCTGCGACCCAGTGCTGTACGAGCAGCCTATGAAGCGTTAGCCGAGCGCGGAGCAGTGCGTATCGACGAGCGGATTCTGCCGCAACCGCGGCACCAACTTTCACTACCCCTCGACCAGGGTAGCAGCGCGGATGCACACAGGAAATAAGAACTGCATGAGCGTTAAGCACATTCATGATGTGTTTTCACGCGTGTATCCACTCACATGATTGGATGTTGAATCATTGCTATCTTCAGCCTCATTTCGTTTCTCTTACACGCATGGGCGCCTACAGTCCGGTGTGACTTGAGCCGGTCAGTCTATGGATAACGTACGTGACACATCCCTAGATTTCGAAGTCAGTACGAGAGGAAACCTCAATCGCTGGATAGGCAGGGTTTTCTGATTTGAGAAACATCTTCCTGCCGTTGATGACCTGCAAACGCTTCAAGGTAAAATCTTCGCCCAGCCTGGCCACGACAATCTTATTGTGTGTCGCGGTGATCGCTCGATCGACCACGACAATGTCTTGATCAGCGATACAGGCGCCATTCATCGAGTCGCCTACTACCCGCATATAGTATGTGCTGATGGGATGGGGAACAACCAGATCGTTGACATCGAGTCTTTTCTCCCGCCAATCGTCGGCCGGAGACGGGAAGCCCGCATGAATCGGCCCTGCCAGAAACCGCACATTCCGAAATTCAGTTGGGTGCTCGTTCATCTTTTCCCCCTTCAGAGAACTGAACCATTGCTTTCATTACTAAGTAGAACCGACGTTCTCGTAAAAATGGGGGACAATGAACATTTTGGCGATGAAATCGTTCTTACCTGTCGTGCCGATTCAAAGAGGTACGACGTCTTGGAGATGCGAAAAGCCTCCTCATCTGTTTTGCCTTCAACATTTTTACCCTCCTCTTGCTCATCACTCAGGATCAGGTGGCAAGCAGTTTCTTCCGCAGACGCTCAATCAGCATACTATAACCTGAACTGCTTGTTCTACATCAGTGACTGGTTGCTATGAGTTCAGGTACACTTCTTTGTTAAGAACGTATGTTCTCATATTTTTGATGAAACGATCTATGTTATTTTTTGCTACTCGATGTGCGAGAGAAGGATGACGACTGTTCTGTGAGCTGAAGTGCTTTGGTACGGCTCCTCAACTCTATATCAATCTTGTTGGGACTTGCTTAATGCTTTGTTTTGGTTGAGTGATGGTATGAGCAATGACGTCCTGTGGATGCCTCCATGTGCCACGAATGGTGTTTTCCTCTGTGTACAAACGGGTGCTGTGAGATAGGCATTGCTGACGAAACGCTTATGGAAGCGATCTCCATGCTTCGCGCTCCAGCCAGTGCCTCTTCTCACTCCTTGCCAATGAAATCATGAAGCAGACTGTCTATGCGCTGGTGGATTGTAATAATTTCTATGTGTCGTGTGAACGGACCTTTAATGGTGCATTGCACAGCCGACCGGTTCTGGTGCTCTCGAACAATGACGGTTGTGTTGTGGCGAGGAGCAACGATTATGTGGAATGGACCTCAGCCTTACCGAACTCAACCGGTCCGGCACATTGATCCTTTCTACCTTTTTCGACGGACCTGTTCAAGAGGGATGACGTCGTTTCTTCCCTGTTCACCAGCACCGAGCTGCTTCGGTGTCGGGCCAGCAGGCGTGGGAATATCTGCGAGCTGCTGGCATAATTTTTCCATGGCTTCGATCCCGTCCTCAACCGCTGCCCGTTCGTCTTCCGTGAGGGGGATCTCCTGGAGCATTCTCTGCAAATGGGCTTTGCCCTCAAGCATGAGCGCCTGGCTTGATCCCTTGGGAAGGTAAAAGGCGCATTTCGCACAGGCCATGCGATGGGGACATTGATCAAAGAAATCATAGGTGCAGTAGCCGTGTCCCAAATCATAGAACTTCCAGGACGCACCGCTCGCCGCCGCTCCGCTCTTGACGGCATCCTGGTCGATCAGCACTTCAATGGTCCGTAAGTTCCGTTTGAAGTACCCGGCATCGGAGAACGATTTGGCCAGCTTTGTCGGGGAGATCAGGGCGTAGTTTTGTGTGGAAGAGAGCCACCGATGCCCAAGCCACTCCTTCAACTCCATTAAGCTCATGGGATCTTTGGCGTTGTAGAGCTGGGAAGCAATGGTGGAACGAGCCCGGTGACTCGTAATGTTGCCACGGGTATCTCGTTCCTCAACTCCCGCCTTGCGGCACAGCATCGGGATCAAGCGCTTGTTCAAATAGGCGAGGCCGACACCTCTTCCTCGATAGAAGAATAAATAATGGATCCTCGTCCCTGTTTTTGGGTCGATCCTCGGCGGCTGCGCTGGGCGGAGGCGCTCCCACTGGTCAATGGCTTCACCCACAACTCGATCCACCGGCTTGGTAAATGCGGCACTGGTTTTGTTGACTGGAACATCGAGGAGGCAGACCGCATCCTTTGGGAGGACCTCGTCTGTTCCGGCAATGAGCACGTCTTCCCGCTGCCAGCGGATACACCCGAGAGGTAAGCGGAGAATTTCGCTGCGGCGGAGGCCGCAGAAGAGCCAGACCATCACCAGCGCTTGCACCATTTCTGTTGGGTAAAACAAGCCCCGCTGGCCGTTCTCTCCTGCGTAGATCCCTGCTGGAATATCGCTTTGTGTGAGATTGAGGCCCGCCCAGAGCAATTTGGCCCAGATATCATCAGCAATCACTCGCGGGTTGGGGCCAATCTTGGCACGCACGGAGCGCGGCAGTGCGAGCGTGCGTTGCGGGCTGAACGTGCGAGGGATCCAGCCCCATTCTTGACAGTCTCTGAAAAAGACGCGCATGGCCTCCAAGGTGGAAGCCTTTGATGAAGCAATCAAGGGTTTTCCCACCTGGTCAGCATACCTGGGACCTGGCTCCGTCCATTGCCCGATCGTCATATGATCGACCATGGCCACGTATTCGGCCGCCAATTCGCGTGTCCACTGCTGTGGACTGGTGATCTCAGGATGGACTTCTGCCAGCCATCGTCCAGCCTGGAAGAGGCGATACACGGCACTGACCCGGCTGGATGGCTGCCGGGTGGAGGTATCATACCAGCGCTGACACCACTGCGCCCATTCTGTCGGCACTCCCTGGATCGCTCGCCGGTTCTGAAGCTGTTCTGCTTTTTTCTGGTTTGCCCATTCAATGGTGCGCGGAATGAGCGCACGGTGATGCAGCACCAGGGAAATCATCACCAGTCCTTGCTTCACGTGCATGGGGCCGCCTGCATGATACAAGTCCTCGAGGACGTCGATCGTGAGATCCTCCACATACGGGCTCCGGTTTGCCAGGAGCGTCCTGGGGATGGCCTGTCTGACATAGATGGACGAGCGCTTTTTCGCATATCCCCATTGCTCCAGGTCCTTCTGGATTGAGCGGATCGCCCCGTCAAGGAGTTCTGGACCAAAGATTTTTCTGGCCAGGGCGTAATATTCAATTTTCCCCAAGGCGTGCAGGTCCTGAAAACCACAGAGCAGGTAGCTCACGGCAATGAGATGCTGACGGCAGCGAGCACTCTCTCCCTGATTGTCGACATAGGCGTAGTAGTCCGTCCCCAGCAGATCAAGCCACTGCGCCTGGGTAAAGGCCCAAAAGGAAACCTGCTGGCGATGCATGGCCCGCACCATGACGCCAATTACCGTCCCGCGCAGATTGGAATGGCCCTGGAAGGGCTGATGCGCATTGATGGCGGCGATGATATCGCTGAGCGGCCGCAACAAGCGCGGCAGAGCAGCAGAGGCTGGATGGTACCAACTTTTCTCTTTGCGCTCAAGTCGGCGAACGAGCGCAGCCAGTTCCCTGACTTCGATGTCGCTGAGGTCCGGACGCTGATCATACTGGGTGGGATCAACCGGCCACTGCCATGGCTTCGCAACAGGAGAACGAAGCTGAACAGTCATGTGAACTCCTCCCCCATCATGGCCATCCGCCAGCGGTGGATCGATTGCATGCCCTGGTACACTTTGTCAGCAAGATCGCGCCCACTGAGATGGATATACAGCATGGTGGTCTCCAGGCTCCGATGACCCGCAAAGGTCGCGATTTCGTGCAGCTCCCATCCGGCTCTCGCCAGGTCTGTCCCAGGTTCCGATCGGATTCGGAGAGAAACAGCGGGCCGCGGCTGCGACTCAAGGTCTGACGCTCCTGGAGGTAAGCGGCGTAGAGGGTTCCTGTTTCTGCTGAATACGGAACGGAGCGCTCTGCCATGTTTTTGGTCGTTTCTGCGCGGATCCGCAGGATGCGATGCGCCGGGTCAATGTCATTGGTCGCTAGAGCACAGAGTTCTTCGCGCCTGAGCGCCGCATCGTAGGCGAACGCGAGCATCAGCCGGTTGCGCGGCGACTCTTCCTTTGCCGCCTGGAGGATCGCTTGCCACTGCTCTTCCGTAGGAATCCAGGGAAGTTTGTGGTAGCGAGGCAGGAGTCCTTTTTCGCGCATTCCCCCAAAGCTCTTGCCGGGCGTGTATCGGCCTCTGCCAACAGGGTTGTCCTGACGGAAGCCTTCTTCAAGCAGATAGTCATACCACAGGCGAATGGCGGTCAGGCGCTGTTGCAAGGTCGCATTGGCTAGCCCGACTCCCGAGTCGAGAACACGGACCTTTGCGCCATGCGGATTGGGACGAGTCGTGAGATCATGGACAAACTCAGCGACCTGTCCCTTAGTCGCGACTTCCGGTGGAAAGCCCTGTCGTTGACAAAAGCTCAGATAATCCTCCAGGGCACGCCCGTAGGCATCGATGGTGTTCTGGGCTAAGCCCAGGTTCGCTTGCAGGCACAACCAGGAGTGTGCTAGCGAAAGGTGTGCTGTGTGTGGGTATCGCTCCCATTGCACCTGGCTCATGTGCGCGTCCTTTGCGCGAGACGACCGTTACCTGCTTGCAGTGTACCATCGTGCTGCAAGCAGAGCAGGAGGAGGATGTGCAGGGGAAAGCTGCCCCCCGTGCGGGTTGCCAGGTGTACCACGGGTGTCAAGGCCAAGGCGAGAGCGCCCTCACATCCCACCACCTCACCTGCGCGGCCTTGACATCCCGTGGTCTGTGAGAAGTAACCCGCACGGAGGGGACGCGGAGCGGGCTGCGGCAGACGGCAGAGAGGCACACCACCGCGGGGCCTGGCTCACGGTCGGCAGGAGAGAGGAACGAGG
>WNFX01013351.1_pt1 | contig 11371 bp, 11 predicted proteins | sample 5400111 | NCBI WGS metagenome assembly WNFX01 (sample SAMN13153363, study PRJNA577476) | soil metagenome | isolation source: 40 cm soil or saprolite under grassland replicate 1 | place: USA:California | collected 2016-06-15
CGGGGTCGCAGCCGCAGTGCTTCTGCACCACCCGCTTGACCGCCTCCTCCAGGCCGTACTCGCGCAGGCAGGGCCCGCACTCGTCCAGGTGCTGACGGATCTTGGCGCAGTCCAGGTCGGCCAGCTCGCCGTCTAGGTAGCCGTAGACCCGGTCCAGCACCTCGGTACACGGCGTCTCGTGCGGGTTTCCGCAGCTCATCGCCCCTCCTCGCCGGATCCTGAGGCGTCTGAAGCGGCCCGTGCCAGCCCGCGGTCCGCGGCGTAATCCTGGAGCAGTTCCCGTAGCTGCCTGCGGCCGCGATGCAGTCGTGACATCACGGTCCCGATCGGCGTCTCCATGATGTCGGCGATCTCCTTGTACGCGAATCCCTCCACGTCGGCCAGGTAGACCGCGATCCTGAACTCCTCGGGCAGCGCCTGGAGCGCTTCCTTGATGTCAGAATCCGGCAGGCGCTCGAGCGCCTCCGCCTCGGCCGACTTGAGTCCCCCCGAGGTATGCGACGCCGCCCGCGCCAGTTGCCAGTCCTCGACCTCTTCCGCACCCGACCGCTGCGGCTCGCGCTGGCGCTTACGGTAGGTGTTGATGAAGGTATTGGTCAGGATCCGGAACAGCCACGCCTTCAGGTTCGTGCCCTGCTGGAACTGGTGGAAGGACGCATAGGCCTTGGCGAAGGTCTCCTGGACCAGGTCCTCTGCATCCGCCGGGTTGCGGGTCATCCGAAGCGCCGCGGAGTACAGCTGATCCAGGAAGGGCAGCACCTCCTGCTCGAAGCGCTCACCGCGCTCTTCGAGAGTCTCCGGAACGGGACCCACCTCCTTGCGGTAATGCGGCACTGGCCCGCTGGTGTGCGAACCGTATGTGCGGGAGGATACCGTGCCGGACTCCGGAGGTTCCGTCAGCATGCCACGAGGTGGCGCAGCGACTGCCATGCCGCGTTCAACACGACGGGGTACCCGCTCATTCCGCAACCGGGCCGTTCGCTAGCTTAAGGCCAGCCTGGACGGGAAGGTAACACGTAGGCGCCCGGTGGCAGCGCATGTCCGCCAGTGCCTGTCCGGGAGGGGCGCCGAGTCAGGAGTCTGGGCCCGTGCAGCATGCGGCCAGCGCGATCACCGCGCCGGACACCGATCAGCTCCCTATCTACTGGCAGTTCCACGAGGCGGTGACCCGCGCCCAGCTGACCGAGTGGCTGCCCACCGGCCGGCACCTGCTGGTCGACGTATCCGGCCCGCGCGCACCCGGCGCCGAGCTGGCCGCCAAGGCCGGGCACACCGTGGTGCGCGTGCTGGATGGCGCCCGCCGGGGACGGCCGCCGGAATCGGTCGGACCCGGGCGCATAATCCAGGTCATCGCGGACTCGTCGCGGCTGACGTTCCTGGGCGACGGGTGCGCGGACGGGATCATCGCGGACGACCGGGCGCTATCGGTGCACCTGGCGGCCGAGGCGATGATCGCCGAGATCGCCCGGGTGCTGCGCCCGGCGGGACGGGTGATCGCCTGCGTCGATTCGCTGGTGCTCGGCATGGCCGTGCTGGCCGACCAGCACCACTGGGCGCACCTGGTCGACCTGCCGAACGCCGAGGTGGTGCTGGTCCCCTGGCCGGACGGCCGGATCACCAGGTGCTACGGCCCGGACCAGGCACGCGAGCTGTTCACCGCGGCCGGGCTCCGGGTCAACTGGATCCGGTCGCGGACCGTGTTGTCCGAGTCGGTGGTGACGCACTGGCTGCGGCGCGACCCCGGCGGGCTGCCCAAGCTGGTGCGCGCCGAACTCGCGGCCCGATCCGACGAGTCGCTCGGGGCGCAGCTGGTGATCTCGGCCAGCAAGCCCCGCTGGCCCGGCCATAGTTAGCGGTGGCGCTTGGCCCACTTGGACTGGCAGCCGACGCAGCGAGCCGCGTCGGGGCGGGCGTCGAGCCTGCCCTCGGGTATCTCGTGGCCGCAGTCCACGCACTGCCCGTAGCTGTCCCCGTCGATGCGGGACAGCGCGGCGAGCACCCCGTCACGCTGGGTGCGAGCGGAGTCGAGGATCGCCTCGGTGCGGTCGGCCTCGGAGAGCATGGACCCCGCGTCGGCCGAATCCTGCGGATACCCCGTGCCCGCCACGGGCCCGGGGCGCTCGCCCTGCAGGACGGCGATCGTCCGGTCCAGGTCGTCGCGCATCTCCTCTAGGCGCTTTCGGGCGACAGTAGTCTCCACTGGTGTCCTCGCCTCCCGTCCGCGTGCGGTAGGCAGCGCAGGCTTGCGTGCTCTGGCATCAAGCCATGGCTGCGGGCCGCGGACTCAGAACAACTCGCCGGGCGGCCTCTGAATGCCAGCGGACGCCTCGCCTGACCCATCGGCGCTCTCGAGCGGCTTGATGAGTTCCGGTCCGTTGTTCCGCACGGTATTGACGGCCATGGATACGGGATGCGACGTCAGGCCGCCCGCCATCGCGGGCAGCATCGCCGCGTGAATCTGGCCGGGCTCGGTATTGGCCGGGTCGAGCCAGTCTGCCCAGTGTTCAGGGGAGATCACCATGGGCATGCGATCGTGGATCTGGCCGACATCGTCGGTTGCCTGGGTCGTGATAATCGCGGCCGTCCACAGCCAGGCGCGCTCGTGATCCTCGGGGAGCGAATCGTCCCGCCAGAGCTCGTAGATTCCGGCGAAGGCGAGGTTTCCCCCGTCCGTTCGGTAGATAAAGTACGGCTGCTTACGCTTCTTGCCGCCATCGGAAACGGCCTGCCACTCGTAGTATCCGTCGGCCGGGAGGATGCACCGGCGCTTGGTGAAGGCACGCCGGAAAGCCGGCTTGACCGCCACCGTCTCGGCCCTGGCATTGATCATCCGGCTGCCGATCGAGGCCTCCTTGGCCCAGGAGGGCACCAGGCCCCAGCGGAGCACGCGCAGCTCACGGGCCTGCGGCTCGTCATCGCGGGCCGGCCGTTCGAGGACGGCGAAAATCTTCTTGGTGGGCGCCACGTTGTAGTCGGGAGCAGGCTCCGGGTCGGGCGAGGCAGCCACCCGGTCGCGCTCCACGCCGAACTCCTCGAGGAGCTCAAGACGCTTACGCGCCGAGACAAAACGACCGCACATGCAATCTCTTCCTAAACTGGTTGCTACCTGGACAGGTCCCGTTAAGCCTGGATTGGCATTCATAACCAGAATCCGGCCGGCCAAACCCCAGGGGGTTTGGGGGGCTGGGCAGGCCCCCAAGAGCGGGGGTCTTGGGGGGTCGTCCCCCCGGCTGGTTCAGTAGGCTCGACGGTATGCACGTGGTTAACAACGAGGACCGGGCCTGGGCTTCCCCGGCCGCGGCCGGGCCGGTCAGCGCGCGGGTCCGGCTGCCGGCCTCCAAGTCGGTGACCAACCGGGCCCTGGTGCTGGCCGCGCTCGGCCACGGCCCGGCTGTGATCGCCAACCCGCTGCGGGCCAGGGACACCGCGCTGGCCGCCGGCGCCCTGCGTGCGCTGGGCTCGGAGATCAAACAATCCCGAACGGACTGGGTTATCACGCCCGGCCAGCCGGCTCCGGGCTCCGCGGTGAGCGTGGACGTGGGGAACGCCGGCACCGTGATGCGGTTCGTGCCCGCGCTGGCCGCGCTGACCTCGGCTGTCGTCTTCTTCGACGGAGACGAGCGGATCAGGCTGCGCCCGATCGGCCCGGTCCTGGAGGCGCTGCGCCAGCTCGGCGCGCAGATCGAGGACGGCGGCCGGGCCGCGGTCCCGTTCACCGTGCACGGCCGCGGCGCGGTCCGCGGCGGCACCGTGGTGCTGGATGCTTCGGGGTCATCGCAGCTGGTCTCGGGCCTGCTGCTGGCGGCGCCCCGGTTCGACGAGGGCATCGAGGTCAGGCACGAGGGGCCGCCGGTGCCCTCGGCGCCGCACATCGCGATGACCGTGCGCATGCTCCGCGCGGCCGGGGCTTCGGTGGAGGAGCTGGTTTCCGGCGCTGGCGGCCGGCCTGACGCCTGGCGGGTGCGGCCGGGGCGGCTCAGCCTCGGTTCGGTCACGGTGGAGCCCGACCTGTCCAACGCGGGCCCGTTCCTGGCCGCGGCGCTGGTCACCGGGGGTACCATCACCATCCCCGACTGGCCGCGGGACAGCCTGCAGGCGGCCGGGGAGATCCTGGACGTACTGAGCCAGATGGGCGCCCGGTACTCGGTGGGCCCGGACGGGCTGACGATCTCGGGGACCGGGCGGATCCACGGCGTCACCGCCGACCTGCGGGACGTGGCCGAGCTCGCGCCGGTGCTGACCGCCGCGGCGGCGGTGGCCGAGTCCCCGTCGGTCTTCACCGGGCTGGCGCACACCCGCACCGAGCTGACGGACGGGCTGCAGATCAGGCCGCGCCCGCTGGTTGCGGAGGCAGCCGGCGGACCGTTCGGCACCTATGACGACCACCGGATGGTGATGGCGGCGGCCGTCCTCGGCCTGGCCGTGCCGGGCCTGCGGGTGGCAGGCGCGGCCACGGTGGCCAAGACCTTCCCGGACTTCACGGACGTCTGGGAAGTGCTGATCCGGGGGGATAGTGCCGCCCTGGGGGGACGAAACCCTGATCCCCCCGGAACCCCCCGCTCCTGGGGGGAAACCTTTCCCCCCAGACCCCCTCGGCCCCCCTTGTGAGGATGCCGTGAGCTCGCGGGCCGGCTACTCGCGGCTGGACGAGGACGACATCCGGGTCCGGCCCGGCCGGGGCTCCCGGCCGCGGACCAGGCGGCGCCCGGCGCACGAGACGGCCGTGCAGGGCTTCGTGACCAGCGTGGACCGCGGCCGCTACGGGTGCATGACCGACGACGGGCTGGTCGTGGCGATGAAGGCACGGGAGCTGGGCAAGGGGTCCGTGGTGGTCGGCGACCGGGTAGCGCTGGCTGGCGACACCTCGGGCGCCGAGGGCACGCTGGCCCGGATCGTCCGGGTCGAGCCGCGGACCAGCGCGCTGCGCCGGTCCGCCGACGACACCGACCCGGCCGAACGGATCATCGTGGCCAACGCCGACCAGATGGTGGTCGTCTGCTCGCTGGCCGACCCGGCGCCCAATCTCCGCTTCGTGGACCGCTGCCTGGTCGCCGCGTACGACGCCGGGCTCGACCCGCTGCTCCTGCTGACCAAGGCGGACCTGGCGTCGCCGCGGCGCGTGCGCGCGTTCTACCGGCCGCTCGGGCTGCCGATGCTGACCACGCGGCGGCCGCTGCCGCCCCGCACCCTGTCCCGGATGCGGTCCGTGCTGACCGGCCGGATTAGCGTGCTCATCGGGCCATCGGGCGTCGGCAAGTCCACGTTGATGAACACGCTGGTGCCGGCGGCGGACCGTTCGGTCGGCAGGGTCAACCCGGTGACCGGTCAGGGCAGGCATACGTCGTCTTCCCTGGTGGCGATCCCGCTGGGCGACGGGTGGCTCATCGACACGCCGGGCTTGCGCGGGTTCGGGCTCGGGCACGTGAGCGCGGAACGGGTGGCGGAGGCGTTCGGGGATCTAGCCGAGGGCGCGGTTGGGTGCCCGCCCGGCTGCGATCACCTCTCCCCCGGATGCGCGCTGGATGCGTGGGCGCGTGAGCATCACGCCGAGGCGCGCCTGGATTCGCTGCGCCGCCTGCTGCGCAGCCGCGAGGGAAATAGCCCGGATTAGTTTGGCCCGACGGTGCGTGGCTCGCTCGGGGCCTGGTCCGGGGCTGGGTTGAACTCGCGACTGGGCTTGGCTCGTGGCCGGGCTCGACGCCACGGACGGGCGCCCCGCTTCCGAAAACCGGACTCAGGTCACACCGGTACCATCAGCATCACGATCCGTGTGCGCTCGGCCAGTTGGAACGCCATGAAACCCCCAGATCCAGTGTTCTAACGCAGTGGAACCCCGGTTTCACTGCGTCCGGCGGCACGCCCAGCGCCGCGCCACAGCCAGGCCTGGCGCTGCGCCACAGTTCAACTGGCGCTGCATCCGCTGCGAAGCGAGGCCTGCGAGTCCCACAAGGCCTGATGAATCCCATTCGCAATGGTTCTGCCGGTCGCTGGGCGAGTCGAGAACCCATGGCCCCCGCGCGGCCTTCTAGGGCTAGCTCCAACCACGGCGATGTGACTTTGCCGTGGTTCTGACCACGGCAAAGTGGCATTGCCGTGGTTGTTGTCGCGCCCGGCTTGTTGGGTGAGTGATGATGGGACAGGTGTGACGGACCAGAGGCGGCCAAGGCGCGGCGGCAACTCGGGGGCACCTGCGTAAGGGTGACCCGAGGGGCGAGCGCGCAGTTAGTTCGAGAAGTCCTGGGTGAGCCAGACGGTGCCGGAGGAGTCACGGAAGACGGCGATGCCGATGTGGGTGAAGGAACTGCTGAGAATGTTCCGACGGTGACCGTCGTCGGGCGGCTTCTCGTTGAGCATGGACTGGGTGAGGCCGACCGCCATCTGGGCGATGGCCGCGCTGCTGTCCGCGACCGGGCCGCCTTCGCCGATATTCTCCCCGGCCGCGGTCCAGTGGACGCCGGCGGCGGTCTCGCGGGCGCCGATATCGGGCTCACCGGGGCACTGGTGGGAAAGCCCGCAGCCGCCGGCCATCCTCGAGTTGTGCGCTGACGCGCTGGAATTCAGGCCCGCGGTGATCGTCAGCGCGGTCAGGCCCGCGGCCGAACGGGCCTGGTTGATGAGCCCGAGGACCTGAGCAGCCGCGCTGCCCGAGGAGGTGCCCGCCGGGCTCGTCGCGGACGCCGTGGATGAGGGTGCTGTGGGCCTGGCTGACGCGGACGCAGACGCGGACCCGGACGCGGACGGCATGGCGTGGCGGTGCCTGGTCCGGGCGGCCGATGGTCTCGGCGACAGCGAAGCGGGCACGCTGGCGACGGCGGCGTGGAAGGGCTGAGCGGCGCAGGACCCGGTGGATCCGGCGGCCGACGGGTCGCACAGCAAGGATGCCGGCGGGGCGACCGCGAGCTGACCCGTCGCGGAGGCGGGCGCCGGGACGGCACCGCGGGTCAGGTAGACGCCCGCGCCCGCGAGCAGCGGTAGCACCAGCAAACCGCCGAGCACGACGCGGGCGCGGCGACTGAGCCGCCGAGTTCGGCGCGGCGGACCGACAGGCGGGGGCTCGGGCTGGGGCGGATGGGCGCCGTGCCTGGGGGCGCGATGGCGCGCGGGTCCTCCGGCCGACATGTCAACCGCCCGTCTCGGCGTGCATGCCGGACCGCTCGTGGCGGTCCCCTGGTGCCCAGGGATCATGAAAATCCATGTGGGCGTGACATTAGAGGATCTGCGCCTGGTTTTCGGGAGATTTGGCAGATACGGGCGCGCCGCTAGCTGACGGCGCTAATTGACGGTTTTCGTCCATCTGGGGCCGGTATGACGCGGGCGCGGCGGACCTGGCCAGCGAGATACCCCAGGCGGTACCGTTCCGGAGTGGCACGCTATGACGATGACCTGCGCTTCGCGCATGTCCTCGCAGATAACGCCGACGACATCACCACGCGCCGGTTCCGCGCGCTGGATCTGCGGGTCGACACCAAGCCCGACCTCACGCCGGTGTCGGACGCCGACCAGGCGGCCGAGGAGTCGCTGCGTAACGTGCTGCGCCGGTCCCGGCCGCGCGACGCGGTGCTGGGCGAGGAGACCGGCCGGAGCGGTTCGGGGCCGCGGTGCTGGGTCATCGACCCGATCGACGGGACCAAGAACTACGTACGCGGCGTGCCGGTCTGGGCCACGCTGATCGGGCTGATGGACGGCCCGGACGTCGTGGTCGGGGTAGTGTCCGCGCCCGCCCTGAGCCGCCGCTGGTGGGCCGCGCTGGGCGGCGGCGCGTGGACCGGGCGCAGCCTGACCAAGGCGTCTCCGCTGCGCGTGTCCGGGGTGACAAAGATGGGCGACGCCTCGCTGTCCTACTCCAGCCTCGGCGGCTGGACCGAGCGCGGGCTGCTGGACAACTTCCTCGGCCTGACCAGGTCGGTGTGGCGGACGCGGGCGTTTGGGGACTTCTGGTCGCACATGCTGGTCGCGGAGGGCGCCTGCGACATCTCGGCCGAACCCGAGGTGAACCTGTGGGATCTGGCCGCGCTGCAGGTCATCGTGACCGAGGCGGGCGGGAGGTTCACCTCGCTCGAGGGCGAGGTGACGCCGGGCGGCGGCAGCGTGGTATGCACCAACGGCCATCTGCACGACGAGGTGCTGGCCCAGTTGCGCAGCAACCCGTGAGCCCCGTTGAGTAATCCGGGGTTGCCCTCCGGGGGGAATTAACCGATGCTGGGTGAACGTCACAAATGCACAAGCGTCGGAACCAGGGGGTGTTACGCGTGAAGGTACGAGACGGTATGTCCCGCCTAGTCCTTACCATCGGGCCAGCGCACACGCTGCGGCAGGCGGCGCGCATGATGTCGGCGCGCCGGATCGGCGCCGCCGTCGTGATCGACCAGGAGCACGCTGGCATCGGCATCCTGACCGAACGTGACATCCTCGACTCGGTGGCGGCGGGCGAGGACCCGGACGCCGAACTGGCCGCGCAGCATCGCACCGAAGACCTCACCTTCGCCTCGCCCGAGTGGACCCTGGAGGAAGCCGCCGCGGCCATGGTCAACGGCGGGTTCCGGCATCTCGTGGTGGTCGAAGACCACGACGTGGCCGGGCTGCTGTCCATGCGCGACATCGTCCGCTGCTGGACATCGGCGAAGGCGCCCAGCCCGCAGCCCGCCACGACGTCCGCGTGAGCCCCAGTACTGTGAAACAGGGCGCCGGGGAACGGCGGGGAGCCGCGTCTGGGTGACGAACGGGCACAGACGTACCGGCGATGGCCGGCCATGGCGGACACTTACGACATGGACCGCGAAGGCGCGGAAACCTATCTGCGGTTGCTGGCCGAGGCCTCGATGCGCGGATCGCTGGCGCCTGCCGCAGAACTCCGGGCGCCCGGCGCGAGCGGGATATTGGTAGTGGCGCACGCCCTGACCGTGGTAGGCGCACTCGATCCGGTCACCGCCGAGGAGATCCTGACCGACTTCAGGCTGGCCGAGACCGTGCGGTGGCTGCACCGCGAACCCGCCGTCCAGGGGGTGACGGCGGCCGAGTGGCTCGCCCAGGGGCGGGCCGGCCTGCGCCCGAAGCAGGCCCCGGCCTGGTCACCGGGGGAAGGGACGCCCGGGGAGGACGCCGACCAGGGGCGGGACGACCGGTTCGTCCCGGTCGGGCTGACGGTCCCGTTCCGCGCGGGGGCCGTCAGCGGCGAGCTGTGCCTCATGTCGTTCGCGCAGACCGGCTCGGGCGCGCGGTTCATCGCGGCGTGGCAGGTACATTCCCCGTCGATGGAGGTCCAGCTGAGCCAGCACTATCCCGGCCTGATCCCGGTCGATGAGTTCACGGTGACCGACGACCGGGGGGCCCGGTACCAGCTCGACCTCAGCTCCGGCAGCGACGTGGCGTGGCCGAACCTGATCAGGCTGACTCCGGCACCGCCGGCGACCATCCGCTGGCTCGACGTCGCCCCGCCGTACCGGCAGGCGGTCCGGGTCGACCTCGCCCGGGGGGACGGGGGGGCGGGCAGCCCTCCCGTGCGGGGGGTCACCGGGGGGATCAGGGTTTCGCCCCCCGGGGGCGATACCGCGCGGGTCAGCGTCGGCGACACCAAGCTCAGCCCGGGCGAGCACCTGCTGGTGATGCTGGCCGAGCGGCTGCTCACCGGGACGCCCGAGTTCCCGCGCCGCGGCCTGCTGGCCGCGCCGCCCACCAGTCCGCGGCAGGTCGTGGCGGGCGGGTTCGGCGTCATCATCGCGGCGCTCGAGGCGGCCGGCGTGCTGTCGCCGCTCAGCCCGGTGCCCGCCCGGCTCGCCACGCTGTGCGCCAGCCTGGACCTGACCGGGCACGGCATCGCGGCGCCGCCAACGCTCGACCTGCCCGAACCCTGGCTGAGCCTGCTGGCGCACTACCAGCGCAGGAAGCCGGAGCCGACCCAGATGCGCGAGGGCTACGCGCCCCTGGCCGCCAGCCTGCCGGAGCTGGACGGCATCCGGGTAACCCTGCTCGGCCTGCACCACACCGAGGGTGGTTCGGCCCTGTACGTGCTGGTCCAGGGCCGGATCCCGGAGCCCCGGCCCGGGCCGCTCGACATCGACCTGAACTTCCCGCTGTCGTTCTGGCTCAGGGACAGCGCCGGCCGGTGGCACGCCGCCCGCCCAGACCGCTGCCACCAGGCCGACCGGGAGCGCGCGATCAGGCTCCGGCTGGTGCCGCCGCTGGCCCGGCCCGCGGACTGGGTCGAGGTGCTGGCCGGCGGCCGGTCGGCCGAGGTCCGCGCCACGCTGCCGCTCCGCTGGAGGTACCCGTCGTGACAGGACCTGGGGGGTCCGGGGGGCCGGCCCCCCGGGGTCGGCAAGCAGAGCACGGGCCGTGGTTCACGTCCCTCCCGCCGTGCGAGACGCTGGTGCCGTGCGGCCAGGGCCGGCATTCCGTCCGCTGGGAAGCCGGGGAGCTCCGGCTGGCGAGCCACGCCGACCCAGGGGCCGAGCTCGTGCTAGCCGCGCTCGGCGGGGACAAGGCCCGCTGCGTCGAGATCGCCGAGGCATGGCAGCGGCACACCGCCGACCTGACCGTGCTGAGCATCGGGCCCCGCGGCCCGGCCGACGAGGTGGCGGTGACCTGGGATGACGTCGACGCGGCCGGGCAGGCCGCGCGGGGCGGCAGCTGGGGCCAGGGCGGGCCCGGGCCCGCAGGGCGGCGGCTGGCCAGCCCGCCGCGGGCCGCGATGGCCAGGGCCGCCATCAGGCACCAGCAGCACCAGCAGGAAGCCGGGGAGGCCAGCCAGCGCAGGCTGGACATGCTGTCGTTGCTCGCGCTGGGGACGGGGTTCCAGATCCGGCTGGCCGGGCAGGTGGTCGCGGCGTACGCGGACCGGCTGGACGAGCCGGGCGAGCTCGGGCGTACCGTCCGGTCGGTGCTGACCGCCGCGCTGGACGGCCGGGTCGCGTTGGTGGCCGAGCAGTGGCTCGGCATCGACCCGGACCAGGTAGAGGTGTCTTTGCACCGAGGGGCCGGGTGGGGTTCGGTCGAGCCGGCCGGGCGGGGCGAGCAGCGGCGGCTGCGCGTCAGCTTGCCCGCCTGGTGGCTGGCCCGGGTGTGGGCCTGCGGGCTGGCGCTGACCGGCCGTCACCTGGTGGTGGCGGTCGAACGCGCGGGCTGGCCGGCCGCCCAGGTGCTGGCCCTGCGCGCACCGGGCGCCGAACCCGTTTCGCTCAGCGCGCACGCCGTCAGCCACCCGTCCGGTGCCGCCGATGCGCCACACTGGGAGATATGAGCGCGCAGAATCCGGCGGTCGAGGCACTCGGGGTCGCGGTCGCGGCCCGGGTGCCAGTGCTGCTGTGGGGTGCGCCGGGCACCGGCAAGACGTCCGCGATCCGCGCGATGGCGAGGGCCATGGGGCTGCCCTGCG
>WNFX01007923.1_pt1 | contig 11369 bp, 12 predicted proteins | sample 5400111 | NCBI WGS metagenome assembly WNFX01 (sample SAMN13153363, study PRJNA577476) | soil metagenome | isolation source: 40 cm soil or saprolite under grassland replicate 1 | place: USA:California | collected 2016-06-15
GCAGGACTTTCATGGCCGCGTAGATGAAGTCTTCAGCAGCGTCTTGCCATGCAAAGCAAGGAGAGGGGTTGATTCCTAATGGCGAAGATGTACCTTTGTACGAATTGGCAAAATCGGGTTCTATGCCCAGCTCCTGGCAGGCGTCCGCGAAAGAGAGACCTTCAGTTTCACGGAGAAACGTGATAGGGTCCCCTTTTGCGCCGCATTGTCTGCACCAATATCGAGGGCGCTCCCCGTGAGGCCAAACTCTCAGACGATCTACGCCTTTTCCGCAAAATGGGCAATTGCCTGCATATTCGCCATTCCCAGTCGAGGCGACCCGCTTAAGACGTACAGCGGATCTTTGTTCAATCAGAGAAACAAGGTCAATAACCTTTGACTGTGCAAAGTCCATTAGTATAACACCACACTTTCTATGTACTCAATTCGGCTTGATAAGCCAGTTTATAGCCTATTTGTTGCATGGACTACATCGCCTCCTCAAAATCGAAGAGCGCTGCCTGTCCCTTCTCTCTCTCTACCTTTTCCAGGTTCTTTTTTGCAACCAACGCGTACGCCTCTTTCAATTCGACGCCTACGAATTTGCGACCTAATCGGAGCGACTCATAGCCTTCACTGCCAATCCCGGCAAATGGTGAAAAGACGACATCACCAGGGTTTGTCCAGATCTCGACAGCGCGCGCGATGACATCGAGTTGTAATGGGCAAATGTGCTTTTCGTCTTGACTTTCGCGAGCCTGTTCCACATTCAGGACGCGGGTCTGGCGAATATCAAACCAGACTGGGCTTGCGTAACGCTGCCAGATGTCAAGAGGGAAGTCTTCTTTTGTGTGCGTGACCGGCTCTATACCTGCCTCCTCAGCTTCATCCTGGGGCCACTTGCGGAAGATCAAGAGGTACTCCGGTAGTCCCTGACGGCTAAAAGTGCTATCGGCGCGGAGTTGCTTATAGAGCAGACCGTGCGCCTTTGTGCGCTGCATCTCAATCACGGGATCTTTCCAGATCGTGACTTTGGAGTGATAGGCCCATCCTGCGGTAACGAAGCGGCGGATAATCTCACCTGAAAAATCGCGCAGTCCAGCGGCTCCATCGCGGCCTTTATAGTTCACCAGATCCTTGCAATGGACGGCGCATAGACGTCCGGGCTTGGTGATGCGCAACAGCTCGGGAATGAGGAAGTCGAAATGTCTGAAGAACTCGTCATCATTGACGGCATTGCCCATATCATTTCCACTATCGCTGTAAATGTAGAGATTGCTAAACGGAGGCGAGAAGAAAGTGCATAGATGCGTCTGGCAGTCCCTTTGACACTTCAACACAATCACCCTGATAGAGTACCCAGTCTTTTCCAAAGTCTTGACCCAGTACGTTCATGTTTTTCTTTCCTTCTCTTTCTTTCTTTTTGACTTGTGCTCAGGCAACAAGCCATGTCGGTAATATCATCGGTATTTGGGGATTATAGGTGGTAAGCTGCAAGTCTTCTTGCAGTGACACGCTGTCCATCACCATCGATTCGCTCATCTGCATGTGCGCGCGCATCTTGCGTTCAAGTGTGACAACCAGCGGCGATTCAGTCTCCGCCGCCACAATGACGACATCGACGGGGTACTGCTGCCCGAAACGATAGAGGCGGCGCACGGCTTGATACCAATTCAGCCCGAATCCCAACATCGACGGCTTGCCAATGATCACGCGCTCCTGGCCATTCGAAAACGCTGTAATTTTGCGCTCTTTCTCTGCAAGTGATTCGGAACCCCGGACTTCTACCGCGCAGGGAATGCGCTTCTTCAGCTCGTCAGCTTCATAATTCGTATGACACCAGACAGCCCATGTGTCACTACTGGCGTTTACCAACTCTGCGACGGCTTGCGCGCGATCGGCGGCTGTGATGCGCATTTCCTTGTGTAAGTTCGTTGCGGACATCATGGGCGCGCGGAAGAGCTGCCCGTCAGGGACGCTATCGGTCACATCCACGTCGACGTAATGTCTGGTAATCTGCAGCTCGGGTAAGGAAAAGCCGTCATCGTTGTAGCCCAAATCTGACGGTTTGCGCAGCGAAATGGCCCAGGAACTGACCCACTGCCAGAAGTCTTTCTCTGCATGGCCCTTGAGCCGATAATGGCCGTTCTGCATCGTATCGTTGATGAACCAACGCATCAACATTTCGCTGGATGGCATGATGCCCAGGAACTCGCTGTGGTTGCCGATCTCCATGACATCATTCGGTGCTGGCGTGGCTGTGCAGCAGAGACGGTACGGCGTTTGCGCGAAGGCGTCGACCAGCGCGCGTTTCGTCTTGCCCATGTATGATTTCAAAATGGATGAATTGTGCACCAGTAGGCCGTTTACACTGAAAGATGGATGTCGTGTTGCGCCAAGATCGTAGAGATAGATGTGTCCATCGGCATCCCTAAGCTTTTCCAGTTCAGGATGTCCTTGTTCCAAAATCTCAAGACTGTCCACCCGAGAGAAGTCAGTTTTGCATCTTTCTTCTGATCTTGCGCTTTGCGGCCTCGATGTGATTCCCCATCCACTTCGATAGCTATTTTGCGCTCTAGATTCGCTAAGTCGAGTTTGTAGTTCGTGGGATAACCCGGAGTCAGTTTTCCCAGTGACAAAGCATACTCCGCTATCCATCTCCCTCCAAGAGCATCCATCAGTATCTGTTGTGGAACCGTTAGCCCCGTTCCATTGCCCCCACGCACGGAAGGTCTGTGATTCATCGCTTTCAACGTTCGGGAGGATTTTGCTCTGGACTCCGGGCTGCTCATTGGGTTGAGAGCCCGAATTCGCTCTAGCTCTCTCACTGCTTCCGGGGACTGTGCAGCATACCAGGCGCTCTTCTTCTTGCCGCGTTTCGCTGCAACTTCCGGCGCGTGCACTTTTGCTAGATGTTCTGGTTGACTCATCCGCCATTTCGCTGAACAAGATGTCCCGCAAAATCGCTGATTCTTTTGTGAGCGATACACCGGAGAAAATGACTTGTCGCACCAGGCGCACGGCCTGAGATGATTCCATGATCCGATCTTCGGGGATAAGATCTTGCGCACCGATCCATCCTCGATGAGTGAAGTAGGGATGATTGGGACTACTGACGATAGATTTTCCGTTGACGGTGATTCGAACTGCATATTTTACCTCTCTTCGATGGATATCTGAAACTCGATCAATGCCGCTGGCATTGTAAATGTGATCGCCAACTTGAATATCTTTGATGGAAACAGGCCCATTCGGCGTATCAATAGGAGTGTCCGGCGCAAAACATTCATCCAGGACAATACCAGCAAAGTGTGATGCATCGAAATGTGCCAGCATCTCATAATTGGCAATGTTGAGGCCGGGCTGTACATCTTCTTGCGAGCGGCATGGATGCACAACGATATCTAGTTTTGCGCCTTCCGCAGTCGTCTGGCTCGCAACCGCAAGCGGCGCGAGAATGAGCACATCACCGCCGCTATGCTCGTGCACCAGGCGCGCCCACTCCAATTGCATAAAACTTTTCCCCAAACCGCATTCAGCGAACAGGGCTGCCCGGCCTTTGCGCAGCGCCCATTGCACCAGCGCACGCTGAAAGGCGAACAGGCGCGGATGAATGTCTTCGAGAGAGACAGCCAGCCCGGACTGGTGCGCAACAAGGCGCTTGGATTGGAGGAATGTGCTGTAGTCATTCTGTGTAGTAGTCATCGGGTTATCCTTTCACCTGATCATAAGCATAATTCAATGCAACCATAAGCGGATGTGCACCGCCTGTATCGGGATGATATATTTTTGATTTCGCTCGATATGCTTCCTGAATTTCTTTAGATGTCGCAATACGATCAAGAGACAACCCTAATATCGTGTAAAAAGGAATATGCCTGGAAGGGATAGCAATATGCTGCTGTTTGGATGATTTAGCATTCGCAAGTATCTCGCGTATTTCATCATTTGCCATCTCATTGAAGTTAGAAAAACGCGAGTAAACTTTTAGCAAAACACTGGTCGCAATCACCCATACTTTAGAGTCAGCATGCCACTCTGCAAGAGGTTTCCCGTACGCTTTAATTTCATCCTTCACCTCGGTGAATGCTTCTGTATTAGATGAACCAAACCGAATCGCCCAATACGATTCCCCGCTATCATCATCCCACGGGGGAAGAGCTTTCTTGATGGGTATCATTAACCTACATTGCATCAAAGCTGTAGTCCTCCTCTTCTGGTTCTTTCTTCTTCTTTTCTATCTTATCGAAAAGCCAGTACTGTGCACTACGCCCAACGCCCTCATGCCCGATTTTGAAGGAGCCTATACTGGCGTCAGTCCCTGCCAGCTCGTCCAGTACCTTGCCTACTTCTTGCGAACCTTTCGCACGGATAAGCGTACTCCCATGCTCTACCACACGCCGCCGATTAAACTTCTCGCCTGGCTTAAAGTTTTTCTCCAACACTTCAATCACCGCGCTTTCTAGCGCGCCGTACGTCGGTTTGGCCACATGGCCCGTCGAGAGTTGTGCAACCAACTCATGCAAGTTATAGCGCCATCGCTCTGCTATCTGCTGACCTCTGCCCCAATGACGCATATCCATGCGGTCGTTATTTTCCAGACTGGCAAGCAACATTGCTATCTTGAGTGCCATATCTGGTAAACGCCCGTAGTTTGAGCGGAAACGCTCGTCAAGGTTATAGTCTCTACCCATCGTTGCCAGCGCCTTGTAATATCCTTCATGCATTTCACGCACACCAGAGTCTGTCCAATAAATAGGATTTTGTGGCAAATCGCCACGATCAATACGATACTCAAGTGTTGACTCTTTCGACTTGCGCTTCTTACGGTCCGCTCCTAGCGCCTGGTCTAATAACTCTTCTTGCTCTGCCAGATCGACAATCTCGCATGGTGGCTCACCTAACCTGTGATGCCAATCAAGAAGCTTGCGCCTGATGGCGGATGGAACTTCTGCGCCGCCATCAGGCGCGCTGTCCAGTTTCAGTGAATCGGACGGCGGTACAATCCAGGCAATGCGCGCAAACGCGCCGTCCGTCCAGGCAGCGCTATCCGCGCCTGCGATGGGAAGCAGAGAATCAGGCGCGGTGGTGCCAATAATGGAGAGATACGGCATCTCAATAAGCTCCTCGCCACGAGTGATAGTGTCATATCGAAATGTGGTTTTTGAGTCATAGAGCTGCTTCAGCAAACGATAAAATTGCGCATTGCTCCCACGGCCTTTAATAACTTCTTGTAACAAATCCCCAAACTCGTCATACTGCCAGCCTCTTTGCCCGGCAAAGGCGCTAAGCAATCGCTGGCGTTCACGCTTCTCAGCCGTCATCACGCTATAGTTACGCGGTACCGTTTGGCCGCACATTTTTGAGAGTAGTCGCTGCGGTGTCGTCTCATCTGGCACAAGAAGGAAGTCCAGCCCACATGACTCAATAATCTGGCTCCCATAGAACGCCGCTTCTGTCTTTGCATGCGCCGTCGAACGTGAAACGATCATGATATACAACGGCGTCCAGACGCCGCGCCGCCAGGGAAGTACCACGCGGCGCGCAGCTATGGTTGAGAGTGTCCACAGTGCGACGGCCTCATGGTAGCCATCGTAGGAGCGCGTAGCCCAGTGCTGAAAGTAGTCAATCATAGCATCCAGCGTTGGGCTTGCCTGATGCGCGTGCATCTCGAACGCCTTGATATCAACAGGTAACGGAGGCACATTATTGGTATCAGGCATATCAGTATCTTGTGAAGTATGTTCAGCATATGCCACCATGACACACTCTACTTTCCACTGGCTACACAACAACGCACTTCGATTTCAATAGATACCGTTTTCGATGGCAGCACATCCTTGTAGATATGCAAAACCGTTGGACGGTTGTCATTCCAGTTCGATGTCTGGTCATATGGTGCAAGTGATGTGAAATGCGCAAACAGCGCATCCAAAGTGATCTTTACCGGACCGTCTATATCTCTTGCCCAGAACGATTTCATGTGAAATTTGAACGTCACATCGAGAGGAACCTTCTCTCTTGACGCGCTAATAGCGTCAAAGAGCGTAGTGTCAAACGCAAGGATATTTGATTGATCTCTCAACAACCACCCTGTATCCTTCAAAAACTGCTTGGCAGCAGGAGTGTGCACAAGCGTCATATGTCCCTCACTGTCGAGGGCTGGCATATACGACTGATTGACACCAGGAGCAGCAATAGGCAATACTACATGGAAGAATGGCTTGAGAATAGATGTTTGTTGATATGGAATATCTTGAAATTCCACTGAAGATGATTGCATAATTACAGGTTCCTTTATGCTAAAAAACGACTGACGAGAAGTGCGAGTAGGATAACGGGCATTGAGCCCCTTGCCTAGTTAGCAATTTCGCAACCAGGCAAGGGGTATCTCAACCGTTATGCTCCCATCTCGAAACCAGCCGACAGGAACATATTGACATATGCCTGGCGCTTCTCACTCCCGTCTAACTCATTCCAGGTCACTTGCACGATCTTGCCATGGCGAATCGCGTTGACCAGTTCGGTGTCTTCAATGTGCTGCATGAGATCATCTTCATGAACAAGAGAGGTGGTAGTAGTAGTTGTCATAGTGTATACTTCTTTCTGTGATAGTCGGCTTGATTTGGACGTCGGAGCCGCTATCCGTTTTATAGGGAACCGCTCTTGCAAGGGAGTGGTTCTTTTTTGTGTGAAAGCATTTTCCTCTCACTGATAAGAGTATAACATATGCTTTGCATATTTGTCAAATACCTCAAGTATTGCATATGATAGGTATTGGAAATTGTTGTTATCTATGGTATACTTGACAAAGAAGCTGATTAGCGCAAATAAAAAGAAAGAGAAGAGACGAATGCAAGTTATGGCCGAAACTGAAACTGTTACTATAGATGGGGAGGAATACTATCCGCTCCAGAAAGCTGCCAAGATTATTAAACCACCCATGACTGGATGGGGATTAAATCAAAGACTTATCCGCATGGGCAAGAAAACAAAGAAACTGCCAGGATCAAATAGAGTCTATGTCCGCAAAGAAGATATAGACTTCTTACTTGGCAAGGAGTCTGAGTAAAAAGTCTATATCTTTCTAACCCCTTTGCTTCCCCGCGCAAGGGGTTATTTTTTTGCTCTCTTTACTTGTCCGTACAAGAATACATTTCTTCCCTGGCAAAGACTACTACCACTGAAACGTACGAGACGTACCACGTACTACATATATAAATATTATTATTATTTGCATAAAGTTGGTACGTTTTCATTATAGCAATGTTCTATATGAAATTTTGAAGTTGTATGTACAAGCATACAACTTCATCTTTTGCCAGGAGAAAACTCAAACGTACTAACGTTAGTACGTTTGAGCCAAAAATGTCTTTAAGCGTACCAAAACGTACGAGACTGTTACGGGCATGTACTGTATTAAGTGTAAAATATCTATTTTACACACGTACCAAACGTACGAAATAGCTTATTTCTTGCTCAAAGGGTGTACGTTTTCCTTATAACAGAGTGAAAAGTGAAAAACGACTAAAGTAGATTCGTACGGTTTGTACGTCTGGAATGTGACTCGTTGGTACATCTTCAACGAATCGGTGGTAAAGCTACTGCCAGCGCGATAGCACATAATATGCATTTGCATGGAGATGATATCGCGCGCATTCGCAAAAGACTACATGAGTTAGCGGTATAAGGTGTCATTAACGAGGGAATAAAAGGACACTTTACCCCGATCTACATTCTTAAAGATCTTGCTGAATAAGCTCTCTCCTTCCCATCCCTTGCCCGGCCTGTTATACTCCTTCCTTACTGGAGCCATTGAGAGAGAAGGATATCTATGCATCACGACATCGACTGGCCATCCATCAAAAAGGACTACGAGCAGGGGATGAGCCTGCGCTCACTTTCTACCCACTACGGGCCTGGCAAGTCTACCATCCATGAACGCGCTCTTGCTGAGCAGTGGACGCGTCCAGATGTCACACGGACGCCGGACATACAGCCCCGTCGGACATCGGACAAAAAAGAGCGGACATCTTCTCGGACATCCCCCCGGACAGAACCCGAACAGCCGCCAGATCCTACTACCGTCGACCTTGCCCGCGTTGCTATCGGGCAGCTTTCCGATATCGCTAAAGTGCCTATGGATTTGAAAGAGCATACACTCTTTGCTCAGGCACTCTCGCAGTACAATAAAGTTATTGTGACAGCTCCGCAAGAACAAGAGCTACCGCGCGGCGTAGACTTCAGTATTTTTACAGAGCAGGAGCTTTCGGTAATTCAACCTATCTTTGCCATAGCCGAGGCACGAGAACGTGAGCGACAAAAGAATATCATACCAATAAGGAGAGAAGCTTAAACATGCGTAAAGTTGCTCTACAGGCCGATTTATGGTATAATAGAGAGGTGTAAAATGTTGAACCAGAGCGATGCTGAAACATCCTCTGGCGTGATAGCAAGAATAGGAGTTCTTACTATGGATACCAGTATACCACCTCAAAGACAATGCAGTACATGCAAGGAATCCTTCCCAGCGACACTTGAGCATTTTCGTGCCAGTAAAAACGGAAAGTATGGTCTGAATAGCGTGTGCAGGCCATGTGTGAGCGCATCCGCTAAAGCGTATGGACAAGCAAATCGTGAGCGCATCAGTGCTTATGGGAAGTCTTATAGAGAGCAACATTCTGATTACTATAAGGAGTATCACCAATCTCACAAGGATCAGTTTAAGGGATATCGCCAAACTTATCGTCAATCCCACAAAGAGCAGAGATCTGCTTGCGGTAAAGAGTATTATCAATCCCATAAAGAGCAAGTACTTGAGCGCCATAAAGAGTATTATCAATCTCACAAAGAGCAGATACTTGAGCGCACAGGTGCTTACCAGCGAACATCTCAAGTACGATCGCGTAGGTATTCGCATGTTTACTATCAAAGGCATAAAGATCAATGTGCTAATTACACACTTATGTATTGTCGAACTCATCCTGAATGGGTGCGTGCTAATAACTATCGACGCCGTGCGCTTAAACGAAACAATGGAGGGTCTCATACAGTTCAGGATATCCGTAAGCAGTATGCTAACCAGAAAGGTAAATGCTACTATTGCAAGAAAAAAGTTGGCACGGCTTATCACGTTGATCACGTCATTCCTCTGTCAAGAGGCGGCTCCAATGGGCCTGAAAACTTGGTGGTTGCTTGTCCTACTTGCAACTTGCGTAAGAATGCAAATATATGGAGGCTGTTATAAGCCCATCTTTGCTCGAGCAGAAGAGCGCCGTCGTATTGAGCAAGGCGAGACGGGGATACCACAATTGAGGAGGGATGCATAATAGTTATGGGAAAATGTTCTATTGTTGTTATTGTGTTGATATACGTATCGACTTTTAGCCTGGTTGGCATTGTCTACTTTGCCATTCCTGGCTATCCGCATGCGCTTGCTCTCGGAGATGCTTTGTCTGTACAGCCAACCGGCATTTTTGCATGTAGCGCTGGATTCCTATCGTCGTTTTTCTCGGCGGTCTACATCACACCGCGCAAGCAGTAGAGAGGCTCTTTCAATGAAACAAGAGGAAAGTGAGCATCCGCCAGTGGAGCTGGTAGTGTGTGTCCTGTGCGTCGCCATGTTGCTTGGCATGTCGCTCTATTATTTAGGTGCGGCGAATCTTCTGATGACCGTGGTAGGATGCGCTATTCTACTGCTCTTTGGATGCGTAGTGTATAGCGCATGGCGTATCTGGATGTACAAAAATGAAGAGAGGGATGAATATGCGACGATCCCCGAGATGCGGGCGCTATGAACCGTCGTGATCAGTTTGTCCTGGCAATTATCTTCATTGGATGCGTACTGTTTTGCCTGTTTGCCTGGTATCTTTCGATATCTATCTATGCCCATTAGGAGAAATGCGTGGAGCGACTCTTTAGCATTGCTTTAGTCGGTTTTATCCTTGTTGTGTTTGTCGCGGCCACACTGCTGGGCATCTACTTGTCACATCATTGCCAGCAAGAGCCACGATCGAATGTGTGTCAGGAGTTCTTGTATGTATCAGATAATCGGCCTTGACAGGTCTGGTATCCTATAGACACATAGACAACGATTTAACACAAACAGATACAACGCCGTATGGTTTCGTTCTGGGGTCATCACCTTTTTTCGCTTCTCTTTCTACAGAAAAGCAGGCTCTTTCTTGCAATGGGGACAAGAAAGAGCCTGCTTTCTTTTTTGCGTCTGAATGTCAGATCTTGGGATGCGTTACGAAGTGTTTTTCGAAAAGATGCTTTAAGAATGCCTTAGAACGCCAGAACGTGCGTCCACATCCACACTTGAAGGGGTAAAATACACGGTACATAAGCCAGTAGATGAGTAGGCATGTACATAGGGTGGTGACTATCTGGTAAGAAATAGCTCTGCTCCTCTCGCTTACGCATCTCTCACTATAAGAGACGTTCTTTCTCTGCAATTATAAAACGGTTATGTCTTATACCAGTAGTTGGTATAAGACATTTTTCTTTTGCAGAGAAATTCATAGCTATCTCTCTTGACAAATGTCGTATTTATGGGTATTCTATTGAGAGCTATAGAAAACATATAGAAACGGAAGGAATAGAGAACATGCCAGATAAAGACTTACTGACGATGAAAGAAGTGCAGGATTGGCTTCGCATCTCTCGCGACACGCTTGATTTGTTGATCAAGCGTGGTGATATACGTTCAACGCGGGTTGGCATTCAGCGCCGCGTTTATCGAGATTCGGTCGAGGCATATTTAGCGCGCCAAGAAGAAGAGAAAAAGTAGCATAGCTGCTCTGTCAGAAGCTTCTACCTTCTGACAGAGCTTTCACTCACAAGTGACTTCAATGGCCTGTGAGCTATTTCACTATAGCACAGCAGGCATGATAGGAGAAAACATCATGCTCAAGCAAACCGTTCCGCCGTCCAGCCTGGACAATAAAGAGCAGCTTCTACTTGCCTCGCTGGCATCCTTCAGGATGCTGCTTGTCTCGCTGTCCTTTGTCGTGCTCTTCGCCGTGCTGTTCTGCAAGTCCATCATCGGCTTCTGTATGGTTGCATTTGCGGCCATGAACATGTTCTGTGAATGGAGTATTCGTTTCGTAGCGCAATCTGAAGAAGTACAGTCTTTTTTTGTGTCGATGATGGGAAGCCTGCCATGAATACAAAGTATTCTTCCATTGTGCCGCTCCTGGGTGCTATGCTTGCTATACTGTTTTTCCTATATTGGATTAACCGTATTGCAGTGAACCTGGCATTCTCAGAAGTTTTTGGTGCGCTCTTTGTCGGTCTCAAAATCTTGTTCTTTGTTGGGCTTGGCCTGGGGGTGCTCTATGTCATTGTTCATGTGCGCAATCACGCACGACTTATTAAGCCGACAAAGC
>WNFX01006240.1_pt1 | contig 11367 bp, 8 predicted proteins | sample 5400111 | NCBI WGS metagenome assembly WNFX01 (sample SAMN13153363, study PRJNA577476) | soil metagenome | isolation source: 40 cm soil or saprolite under grassland replicate 1 | place: USA:California | collected 2016-06-15
CACGGCTGATGTTGTCGAGCTCCCACATCGACTCCACCATCAGGTTGTGCGTGCTGGTAGTGAACCGTTGCCGCCACCCGTCCGACATCGCAGGCACCGTGCGCTCCCACAGGTCCGCCAGGCCCGCCTCGGCCGGGTTCGCCGGCTCGGGGGGCGTCTCGCCGGCTGCGGTCATGAACAGCTCGAGGCGGTCGAGATACGATTTCGCGCCCGGAAGGTCGCGGGAGTACTTGAACTGCTCGAGGAAGTGGTCGTCGAAGAAGAACACCCAGACGTACCAGTCGGTGATCAGGTCCAGTGTCGGGCCATCGCAGTCCGGGTGCGTGTAAGCGCACATCAGCGCGTAGTCCATCCTGGCGAGCGCCGCGTCGTCCCAGACGACGCCGCCACTGCGCTTGGGCTCGTTGAGCATGCCCATCCGCCGGGCCCAGGCCGCGGCGTGGGCACGTGAACGCTCCAGCTGCGGGTTGATCCTGGCCGGGTAGGGCGTGTAAAAGTCGGGCAGCGTGAAAGCCTGCATCGGCGGTGCCTGCTCTTTCGACGAGGGTCATCAGTCACTTGGCCGGGCGACTTCGACGTTTTCGAGGACGCCGAGTGCGTCTGGCACGAGAACAGCGACGGAGTAATAGGCGCTGACGAGGTAGGAGATGATGGCCTTCTCGCTGATTCCCATGAACCGCACGGACAAGCTGGGCTGATATTCGTCGGGGATTCCGGTCTGGTGCAGGCCGATCACGCCCTGGTCGTCCTCGCCGGTGCGCAGCACGAGGATGGAACTCGTGTGCTCGCCGCTGATCGGGATCTTGTTGCATGGCAGCACTGGTACGCCACGCCAGGCCGGCACCATGTGGCCCTGCACCTCGGCCGTGGCCGGGTAGATACCACGGCGGTTGCACTCCCGGCCGAAAGCGGCGATCGTGCGCGGGTGAGCGAGGAAGAACCGTGAATTCCGGCGCCGGGCGAGCAGTTCATCGAGGTCGTCAGGGGTGGGCGGGCCATGATGGGCGTGAATCCGCTGGTCGTAGTCGGCGTTAGGCAGCAGCCCGAACTCCTTGTTGTTGATCATTTCGTGCTCCTGGCGTTCCCGCAGCGCCTCGATGGTGAGCCTGAGCTGCTGCTCGACCTGGCTCATCGGCTCGTTGTACAGATCGGCCACCCGGGTGTGCACCCGCAGCACGGTCTGAGCGACGCTCAGCTCGTACTCGCGCGGCGTGGCCTCGTAATCCACGAATGTGCCCGGCAGCTCGGGTTCGCCCGCGTGTCCCGCGGCCATCGCGATATGTGCTTCGCCATGCTTGTTCTGCGGTTTGCGGGTGGCTGCCTGATAACTCTGGATATGCGCGCGCAACGCCTGCGACTGACCCGTCAGCGCCTGGATCTCCTGGCGCGGCAGCGCGAGGAGCGTGCACGCCGTGACCGCCTTGACCGTGAAGTCCCACGTGCCGTTGGACTCGGCCAGGACCTGGTCGCCGAAGTGGTCGCCTTCGGCCAGCACGCCGAGCACGGTCTGGCTGCCGTATTTCCCCGCACCGAGCTTGTTCACCTTCCCATGCGCGATCAGGAATATCTGATCCGCCTGCTGGCCCGCCTCCGCTATCAGCTCGCCGCCGTCGAATTCCCGCTGGGTGAACCGCTCGGCGAGTTCACCAAGAAGCGCGGGGTCGCCGACGGTGCGTAGTGGCGGCAGCTCACGCAGGCTCGGGGGGATGACCCGGACATCTGACCCGGTCTTGACGAAGCTCACCCGCCCGCAGCCGACGGCGTAGCTCAGCCGCCTGTTCACCCGGTAAGTTCCGCCGGCCACCTGTACCCAAGGCAACATCCGAAGCAGCCACCGCGAGGATATTTCCTGCATCTGCGGCAGCGACTTGGTCGTAGTCGTCAAGTTTCGGGCCGCCGCCGTGCCCAGGCTCATCGACGACTGCCCATTGCTTGCCGCCAGCGCGGAATCTGTTTCGATCGACACAGCTATCCCCCTTTGTCGTTTGTCTGCCGGGTGTTCGCCGGGTGGCGCCGGGTGTTCGCCGGGTGGGCGCCGGGTGGGCGCCGTCCGAGCGGCATTACGGGTTACCGCGGAGATCATTCCTAGCCATTTCACTGAGCGAACGGCCAGGACCCTACATGATCCGAATTACTCTCCGCGCTTGTGCGGCCTGTCTGCGCATAACGGGAGCTATCGCGCGCTTACAGCCCCTCGTTGATGAGGCGGCCTGCCTGTTCGTATCTTTGCGGCATGCGCCGTTTGAAGCAGAAGGCGACACCGATGCCGGCCAGCATGACAACCAGGTCGACGGGCCCGAGCCATTTCGCGTACCCGTAGCCGCCGCCGAGAAAGCTGATGTTCTTGAACAGCAGGTAGATGACGAAGACCTGCGAGATCAGGGAAAGCAGCGGCGCGAGCCGGGTCTTCCACCAGTGCACCTCGTCGCGGTGGTATCGCTCGTAGTAGACGAGGATGCTGAGCGAGACCAGCGCCTGCACGGCCAAGATGATGATCACTCCCATGACCGCCATCAGGCCATAGAGCTGCAGATAGGCCTGGGAGTTCGGATTGTCGGTGCCGGTGAACACCGCGAAAAGGGCAATGATGATCGCGGCGATGACCGACTGGGTGATCGAGGCGATGTGCGGGCTCTTCCATCTAGGGTGCGTCCGCCCGAGGGCCGACGGCAGCAGGCCCTCGCGCCCGAGTGAGTAGAAGTAGCGTGCGGTGGTGTTGTGGAACGCCATGCCGCAGGCGAACGAGCCGGTGATGATCAGGAAGCTCATCACGGACGACACCCACTGGCCCGCGTACACCTTCGCCGGAGCGAGGAAGAAGTTCGCCGCGTTGGTCTGCGCCTGCGCGACGGCGCCGTGTACGGTCGGGTAACCGGCCAGCGACGCCCACGACGTGATCGTGTAGAAGACGCCCAGACCGATCACCGAGACGTACATGGCTCGGGGAACGATCCGTTTCGGGTCACGCGATTCCTCGCCGTAGTTCGGCGCCATCTCGAAGCCGACCCACGACCAGAAGGCGAAGAACAGCCCGATGCCCACAGCGCCGGCGGCGAGCTTGCCCGCCGCCGGGAAGCCCTTGAACGCGTTGACGGGGTTGATGGCGCTGACCGAGACGTGCCCGCGGGCGAACAAGTAGCCGTCGAAGATCAGGAGGATGAGCACCTCGCTGATGAGGCCGACCGCAAGCAGCGCCGACGAGAGCCTGACGTCGAAGTACGTCAGCACCGAGATGAGTGCCACCATACCGAGCGCCAGCCACGGCCAGCTCACGTTGACGCCGTAGGCGTTGAGCTTCTGGCCGAGGAAGTAGGCGAAGCCGCCGCACAGCGAGGCCTCGAACACCGAGTAGGCGAGCACCGAGCCGAATCCGGTCCCGATCCCGATTTCGCGGCCGAGCCCGTGGCTGATGTAGGAGTAGAAGCCGCCCGCTGTCGTCTTCTTCCTGGCCATGGCGACGTACCCGACACAGAACACGACCAGCACGATCGAGGCGAAGATGAACGCCGCGGGCGCGCCGACGCCCTGGCCGAAGCCCACCATGATCGGGGTGTTGAAGAGCATCGCCGAGATCGGGGCGGACCCGGTTACGGTCAGGAACAGGACCCCGCCGAGTCTGGCGCCCGGCGTGAAGCCGGCGCCCGGCGTGAAGCCGGCGCCCAAAGAGTACATATTTGATCAGACCGAGCAAAGCGAGCCGACCGGAGGTGGCGGTGCAGGCACATGACCTGTCGGTGAGTGGTGACGTGCTTGAGCGCGTTACCCGGTGCGCGCAGCGGGCAATCGGTGGATACGACTGCCATCCCGGCACGACCGTGCGGCTGCTCAACGTGTCGGAGAACGCGACCTACCTGGTCACCGATCCCGACCTTGGGCCGTCGATCCTGCGCGTGCACCGGCTCGGCTACCACACCGAGCAGGAGATCGAGTCGGAGCTCGCGTGGATGGACGCGCTGCGCGCCGAGGCGGGCGTGCGCACACCGCGGATCCTGCCGGCCGCCGATGGCCGGCGCGTCCTGACGGCGGTGGATCCCGCCAGCGGCGAACAGCGCAACTGCGTGCGCTTTGAATACCTCCCGGGCAGTGAGCCTGTCGAAGACGCGGTTGCGCATTTCGCCGAGCTTGGCGAGATCACCGCCCGGATGCACAGGCACGCCCGCCACTGGGTGCGGCCGGCCTGGTTCACCCGGTTCCACTGGGATTACGACGCGGCCTTCGGCGGGCTGGCGCGCTGGGGGCGCTGGCAGGACGGCGTCGGGGTCGGCGCGGCCGAACGCGAGATCCTCGGCCGTCTCGACGCGACGCTTCGGGCCCGGCTGACCGCGTTCGGCACCGGCCCGGAGCGCTACGGCCTGGTCCACGCGGACACCCGGCTGGCGAACCTGCTCGTGACCGGCACGGACGGCGCCGACGGCACGGTCAGCGTTATCGACTTCGACGATTCCGGTTTCAGCTGGTACCTGTACGACGCCGGGACAACCGTGAGCTTCTTCGAGCACCAGCCCCAGGTACCCGATCTCCTCGCCAGCTGGTTGTCGGGTTACCGCCGGGTGCTCGACCTGCCGGCCGCGGACGAGGCGGAGATCTGGACGTTCATACTGTTCCGGCGGCTGTTGCTGGTTGCGTGGATCGGCTCGCACACTGCGGTCGACATCGCCCGCGAGCTTGGGGCGGCGTATACCCGGGGTAGCTGCGACCTGGCCGAGGGTTACCTCAGCCGGTACGCCTGAGGGAAAGGAGAAGGGGCCCGCGGGCCCGTGTCCGACCGGCTCATGAGCCTCGGGCCGTCCCCGGCCACCAGATCGTGACCAGATCGCGGCCGGATGACCCGAGGTCAGAAGGCTGGCTCGGATCGGCACCCGACTCCCGCAGTGCGGCGGCGAGGTCGCTCGCGCGCCCCGGCGGCAGGCACAGCCTGCGGCGGGTGATCTCGACAAGCTCGGCGAAGCTCGCGTAGTCCGCCGTAGCAGGCCGGGTCCAGGCCTGCCCGGTCACGGCCAGGCCGAGGCTACTGAGGATGGCGAGCAGGTCGCTGCCAGTGGGGCCGTCCGGTCGGCGCTGGCCGTGGAAGTGCTCCCAGAGCGGGTTGAGCGCGGCAAGCGGGTGGCGGGCCGTCACCTCGACCACCACCCGACGGCGGGCCCGCTGCGTGAGCGCCGCAACGAACGGTTCGATGTCGGGGACGTTGTAGAGCACGTGGTGGCAGGTGACCACGTCCGCCGCGCCTGCCTGGCCCGCGACGTCAGGCCACATCCCCGTCACGGTGCGGACGGCGGTGCTCAGCCCGGCCGTGGCGCCGGCGAGGCTCTCAAGCAGTTCCGCATCGCGGTCGACGGCGGTCATGCGGGTGGCCCACGGCGCCAGCGGCAGACAGGCCGCACCCCCACCCGCGCCCACGTCGAGAACCTCGCCGCGGGGTTCGAGCCCCTCGCGCGCCCGGTCGAACGAGATACCGAACGGCTGCCGCACCTGACGCTCGGCACGCCGCGCGAACACTTGCCTGGGCAGAACCCACGGCGACTCGCTGACCTGCGACCTGATCTCATCGGGGATCGCCCACGCGGCCAGGTCCGCGCGCCAACGGTCGAGCAGTGCGCCCAGTGGCTCCGTCCTCACCGCTGGCCCGCTGCGGCGGGACCGGCCAGGGCGCTCTCCGCCGGTGCGAACACCCCCCCGATGCGCTCGAGCACGGCAGGGATGACCCAGTAGTAGACCCACGTGCCGCGCCGCTGGCAGTCGATCAGCCCTGCCTCCCTGAGGACCTTCAGGTGATGCGAGATTGTCGGGCCGGTGACCTCGAAGGAGCCGGTCAGGTCGCAGACGCACACCTCGACGCCCCGGTATGAGGCGATCAGGGACAGCAGCCGAAGCCTCACCGGGTCGGCGAGGGCCTTGAACACGCCGGCCAACTGAGCTGCCTCACCCGAGGTGAGCGGCTCCTGAGCGATCGGCGGGCAGCAGGCGGCGGCGAGGCGGGGTTCGTGAGCTGACACCACTCTATCTTGACACATATCTATTTAGATGCCAATCTAAAGATCCTGATTAGATGGGCGTTGAGACAGCGCCGTCGGACGGCCTGTATTCGGCGATCATCCGGGCGGTCAAGCCCGCGGGAGCGGGCTCGCCGGCGTCCTAGCCGTCTTCTTCGTTGCGACGGCTGGCGCGCCATCGCAGGGCGGCTGAATGTGACAGCCTCCACACCAGAGCACGACCGTCAATATGTACCTTCAACCGAACTTTCATGATCACGGAGACTTTTCAGGGATTATCCCTGAAAAGTCTCCGTGATCATGAACGGTAGGCGTGGACGGCCCATCAACCGCCGCCGGGTCTGGAGACTGTCACATTCACTACGTATTCGCACGGGCGGTGCCGTTGCCGTGATCGGCGTCACGGCCTTGCTGCGCGTCATGTCCGGTGTGGCCCGCGTCATGAGTGGCGTGGCCCGCGTCGTGAGTGGCGTGGCCCGCGTCGTGAGTGGCGTGGCCCGCGTCGTGTGCGGCGTGGCCCGCGTCGTGTGCGTGCCCCTCACCGTGGGTGTCAGGCTCGCCGCCCATCATCTTCAGCATGGCCACGCCGCCAGTCCGCAGGAACCGCACGGCTAGGATCGCGGCGACCGTGATGAACACAATGTTGAGCCAGGTCGTGTAATTCCAGGAAATGCCGGTCTCGGCGATGTGCGCGGTGCTGCGCTCGGGAATCAGGCCGAGGCCGCCGAAGAGGATTTCGATCACATATCCGGCGCCCGCCATCGCGGCGTAGAACGTGCAGAACAGGAACACAGCCATCCGGGTGCCGTAGTACTTACGGTAGATGGCCAGGATCGGCAGGATGATCAGGTCGGCGAAGATGAACGCGATCACCCCGCCGAAGCTGATACCGCCCTGCCATAGCACGGCCGCAAGCGGCACATTCCCGATCGAGCACACGAAACTCAGCACGCTGACGAGCGGCCCGACAAGCGGTCCCCAGATCTTGGCCGCGACCGGGTGGCTGATGAGGAAGAAGTGCTGCCAGAACGCCGCGGGCACCCAGGCGGCGACTGCTCCCGCGATCAGCAGCCCACCAGCCATGTCCCGCCAGATGGCCGCGATCTCCCCTACGAAGATGTGCGACACGGCCGTGAACCCGCGCGCCGACGCGAGCCGCCGCCAGAATGAACCGGGCCCACCCGCCGACATATCCATGGCCGCGTGCCCCTCCATCGATCCCGCCAGCCCGCGGTCGGCTTGCTGATGCGCCTCCCGCACCAGCCGTTCCCGCAGGAACAGGCGGAACGCCACGGCGAGCAGCACGATCATGATCGGGCCGCCGGTGAACTCCGCCAAGGTGAACTGCCAGCCCATCAGCAGGGCGAGGATCACGCCAAGCTCGACGACAAGGTTGGTCGAGGCGATCTCGAATGCCATCGCCGCCGTGAAGTCGGCGCCCTTGCGGAACAAGGAGCGGGCGAGCGCGACCGCGGCGTAGGAGCACGACGAGGACGCCGCGCCGAACCCGGTCGCGATGGCCACAGACCTGGCGGAGTTGTTGCCGAGCAGGCGGACGACCGTCGACCGCCGCACCGCCGCCTGCACGACCCCTGACAGGCCGAACCCCAGGATCAGCGCCCAGGTGATCTCCCAGGTCATTGATCCAGCGATAGCAAGCGCGTGACCGATCGCTTCAAGCAGGCGCATGTCGCTCCTTGGCCGCGAGTTCGCGCTAACCATATACCTCTACGGGGTATATCTCAACGGAACTGCGGGGGAGAGGCGGCACCGGGGCGCTACAGCTTGCCGCGCTCCGGGACCGCCACGCGGCAGCCGTTATGTATCCGCCCGGGTAACCCGGGTTGGGCCGGGATGCACGGCTCCGCGGTGACCCTTACAGTTGCCCGCCCACGAGCGCGGTGAGGTCGAGAAGCCTGCTGGTGTAACCCCACTCGTTGTCGTACCAGCCGAAGATCTTGACCAGGTCACCGTCCGCCTGGGTCAGCAGGGAGTCGAATACGCAGGACGCGGAGTCGCCGATGATGTCGCGCGAGACGATGGGATCGGCGCTGTAGCGGAGGATCCGGTTGAGACCGGTGGCCGCGGCCTCGGCGAACGCACCGTTCACCTCGTCGGCCGTGACCGCGCGCGAGAGCACCGCCGCAAGGTCGGTGAGCGACCCGTCCTCCACGGGCACCCGGACGGCGAGCCCGTCAAGCTTGCCAGCCAGTTCGGGAATCACCACGCCCGCTGTGCGCGCGGCGCCGGTGCTCGTGGGGATGATGCTTGTCGCGGCCGAGCGAGCGCGCCGCAGGTCCTTGTGCGGCCCGTCGAGCAGCATCTGATCGCCGGTGTACGCATGGATGGTGGTCATAAAGCCCTTGACCAGGCCGAACGCGTCGTTCAGCACCTTCGCCATCGGCACGACGCAGTTGGTCGTGCAGGAAGCGCATGAGACCACGTCGTGCTGATGCGGGTCGTAGGCGCTGTCGTTCACGCCCACCACCACCGTGAGGTCGGCCCCCTTGCCCGGCGCGGAGATGAGCACCTTGCGGGCACCGCCCTTGAGGTGCAGGGCGGCGTCGTCGCGGGCACGGAACCGGCCGGTCGACTCGACGACGACGTCGGCGCCGCAGGACGCCCAGTCCAGATCCGCGGGATCGCGGGCGCCGAAAACGGCGATGGGCGCGCCGTCAACCACGATGGCTCGCTCGCTGCTTTCCACCTTGTGGTGGAGCCGGCCGAACGTCGAGTCGAATGCCAGCAGGTGCGCGAGCGTATGTGCGTCGGTCACGTCGTTGACCGCCACGACCTCGATGTCGTCACGGTCAAGGGCGCCGCGCAGGAACGTCCGGCCAACGCGGCCGAAGCCGTTGATTCCAACTCGGGTAGTCATCTTTATGCCTCCAGGCAGCTTCAGATTTGTCACTTTCAGGGTGTAACTGCCTTGGTCACGCGGGTGAGAGGCGTTAGGTACCGGCCAGCGGGGCCCTTGGTCCCTTGCCGCCACGCCCCGTCGTCAGCGCCCGCTTGGGACGCCGGCGAGGTCACCGCGGCGGACTGGCGCCCGGTTATGGTGGACGTGGCCGTGGCCGCCTGAGACGCGGGCCCGGTGATCAGCGCGGGCAAGGAGGACGGGTGCAATATCGCGTCTCAAGAGTTGTCGCCGGGCCAGTCCTGCACGTGCTGTGGCGCCCGTCGATCAGCGGCGCGGCGAACGTGCCAGCCTCCGGTGGCGCGATCCTGGCGTCCAATCACCTGTCCGTCGTGGATTCGCTCTTTCTTCCCCTGATGCTGGAGCGGCCGGTGACCTTCGCCGCGAAGTCCGAGTACTTCACCGGCACGCGGCTTATCGACCGGGTTACCGCCGCCTACCTTCGGCGTACCAAACAGCTGTCCGTTGACCGGTCCGAAGCCCGCTCTTCGCGCGGAATGCTTGAAGCGGCTCTTAGCCTGCTGCGTGCGGGCGAGCTCTTCGGCATCTACCCGGAAGGGACACGTTCGCCGGACGGTCGCCTCTACCGCGGCAGAACCGGCGTCGGCTGGCTGGCGCTTGCGTCAGGCCTGCCGGTCATACCTGTTGCCATGGCCGGGACGGACCACGTGCTGCCGCCGGGAAGGAAGATCCCACGGCTTGGCCAGGTGGAGGTGCGCGTTGGCAAGCCGATGTCATTTGCGCATCATGGGGACACGGGTGCACCGGCCAGGGCCCGCCGGGCGATCACCGATGAGGTGCTGCGCGCCATCCAGGAGCTGTCTGGCCAGGAGTACGTGCACGTTTACGCGTCCGCGAGGAAGGAGCAGCTCGCCGCGTCGAGGCAGGGGCGAATGCGCCGTGCGGGCTGACCGTCGGGTTCGCGCTGTCCCCGCCTCCCCCCACTACGCCGGGCGCTGACGGGCGCCACCGCGCCGCGGCCGAGGCCCGCGGTGGTCGTGTGACCGGCCGTCACAGATGGCGGTCGTCTTCGTCGTCGTCCAGGTACCCGCCTCGGTCGGCCGGGGGGGCCGCCGGAAATGCGCGAGCGTCCGTGGCCGGTCGACGGGCGGGCGGGGCCGGCCGACCGACGGGCGGGGCCGGCCGACCGACGGGCGGGGCCGGGTCCTTCGTGGGGATTGCTCTCTGCCACGGCGGCCCAGGCTCGCCATGTCGCTGCGGTGGGCCCGAGATCGCGGGGAAGTCCTCCGTCGGCGCGCGCGGATTCCAAACGTAGATCGGGCCGGTGCCGTCGTCATGGCCGGTCGGCTCGCCGCGATCGTCAGACCGGCCAGGGGCCTGGCCGGGTCGAGCGCCCGCCGGGCCGCTGCCCTCCTGTGACTGATTTCCCATACCCAACGGCGGCCGGGTGGGGGCGGGCGGTTCGATCGCGGCTGGCGGCCGGCCAATGGCCGGCGGCCTGGCCCCGCCGGGCGCGGCAGGGAACCCGGCCCCTGGCCTGTCCGCCCCGCTGAAGGGATCCCTACCTGGCCAGCCTGCCGGATCATGCCGGATCGCCGGGCCGGCCGGTCCAGGGCCGCGGGTGGGATCAAACGGTACTTGCGGGCCGGCCGGTCCGGGCGCGCGGGTGGGATCAAACGGGATCTGCGGGCCCGCGGGTCCAGGTGCGCCAGGGGCGCGCCACATGGGGTCCGACCGGCCATTCAAGCTCGGGGTCCGCTGCGGGAGAGCCGGGACCCCGCCATTGCCGCGGGCCGGCGCCTCCACCTGCCAGGGTGGCTCGCTGTCAGGCTTCTGCGCAGGTTCCCACGGCGGACCGCCCGCCACCCGGGCGGGCTTTCCGCCCTCAAGTCTGGGTACCGGCCCTAGCTGTGGCCGCTGACGCTGGCCTGGCATCGGGTTCCAGGACTCCGCCTCCCCCGCCGGAGCGGTGGTCGGCCCCGGCGGACCGCCCGGCCCCGGCGGCCCCGCCGGGCCGCCCGGCCCCGCCGGACCGCCCGACCCCGCCGGTCCCGCTGGTCCCGCCACCCGCACCGAAAGCGGTCGGGTGGGCTGGGGATGGACCAGCTTGCTTCGCGCGCGTGTGCGGCGCCTGCTCGCCCGGACGAACACGGTGACGCCGAGCAGCAGCGCAAGCCCGACGGCGCCGAGGATGGCGTCACGCGCCAGCGCGGCCTGGCCTTGGTTCGCGGACCCCGCAGCGCCAGAGGGCGCCACCGGTGACGCAACGGAGCCTGGCGCGGGTTTCATGGTGGCCGCGGCACTCAACGCCCCCGCCGCGTCGGCCGTGCCGCTGCCCGAGCCCACGCTCTTGCTACCTGTCGGGTGGAACCTCGTGCCCTCGGTCAGGGCCTGGGTGACCTGGCGCGGCGACAGGCGCGGGTAGCGGGACCGGATGAGCGCGGCCATGCCCGCTACCGCCGCACTCGCCGCACTCGTGCTGCTGGCGGCGGCGTAACC
>WNFX01016024.1_pt1 | contig 11366 bp, 11 predicted proteins | sample 5400111 | NCBI WGS metagenome assembly WNFX01 (sample SAMN13153363, study PRJNA577476) | soil metagenome | isolation source: 40 cm soil or saprolite under grassland replicate 1 | place: USA:California | collected 2016-06-15
CTTGCGGCCGGTTCGGATGAGCCGGGCGGTTTGAGTAGACGCAATTCCCGCGACGCCTCGCCCGCCCAAAAACTATCGCGATAATCGGTGAGGATTTTCTCACAGACACGGCGCGCCTCCTCGGTTTGATTCTTCATCCTCAAGATGTGCACTTGCGAGAAAAGCGCCAACGGGGCATTGAAATTTTTCGGGTGAGTGGCGGCGATCTTTTGATACATCGCCAATGCTTCGTCGGTCTTTCCCAGCGACTCGAGATTGGCGGCCATTGCCATTCGCGCGGTGGCCACAAATTCATGGTCCGGGTTTTTAGCGATGAAAATCTCGAGCGTCGCATCGGCGTCCGCGAATTTCTTTTCGTCACGTTGCGCCTGGGCGAACAACAGATAGGCGTCTGCCCCAGCGGGCGTGTCCCGATACCGCGCAATGACCTCTTGATAATCTTCAGTGCTTCTGGCGCTGCCTAACAAAGCCGAGGCAGCTGAATTGCGCTGTCCGGAATAAAGGCGGTAAACTCCGAAACCGACGATCGCGAGTAATGCGATCAAAAGGACTGCGGCAATCTCAACTTTAAATCTCTCCCAGAAGACGCGCGTTTCCAGGGCTGCATCTCGGGAAGGAGGCGGGACCGTCGGCATGATTCGATGTCGATGTTACACTCGGCGATCGAAACCGCGCGAGCGTCGTCTTATGCCACGCGAAGGTTTTTCGCGCAAGCTCGGCAAGGCCGGTCACACCTGCGCCAACGATGTTTATTTTGATGACTCCCGACGAACCAACGCCCCCAATGCAAAACCCAGAGAAAGATCCGGAAGAGTGGACCACCGGCGAAGAACCTATGACCGGCCCGCAGCGATCTTATCTGCAAACGCTTTGCCGCGAGGCCGGCGAGGACTTTGACGAGACGCTAACGAAAGCGGCCGCCTCAAGAAAGATCGAGGAATTGCAGGCAAAAACTGGGCGCGGCAAGAAGTAGAAGACAAAATACATCCCGCCTTGTCGGTGGATTTATTTTGCGTCCGCAACATCGACATACACTCGCCAAACTTTTTTCCGGCGATAAAATTTTCAGATATGAATGCATTCTGGAATTTTGTCGGGCCATTGCTTGGTTTGGGCGCGGAACCGCGGGATTTGACTTTCATTCAAATTTCACTGCGCGGTGTGGTCGTGTTTATTGCCACGCTGATTATGGTTCGGGTGGGCCATAAACGATCGCTTTCGCGCAAGACCGCCTTCGACGCAGTGTTGCTGGTCATTCTGGCGTCAGTGCTCTCACGCGCCATCAACGGCAGCGCGGCGTTTTTTGCGACGCTCGGCGGCGGGCTCGTCCTCGTGCTGCTGCATCGCCTTCTCGCTTTCATCGCCTTTCACTCGCATTGGTTCGGTTGCCTCATCAAGGGTCTGCCCGAAGTAATCGTTGAAGATGGCGACTTCATTTTGGGAACGATGCGCCGCAACCATATCTCGACCCACGATGTTGAAGAGGATATGCGCCTAAGTTTACGCGACGATGATATCTCGAAGGTGAAGAAGGCACGCGTCGAGCGCAGCGGCGATATCAGCTTTATCAAAAAATAATTGTAGGGCGTCTGTGTCAGACGCCGCTCTTGGCGTTTCGCAGAAACGCCCTACAAAATTCGCGTTTCGCGATTAACGTTCGCACGTGCAGCAACACGACAAGCTTTTCATTCCCGGTCCGGTCGAGGTTTCAGAAAAAACCTGGGAAGCATTTCGACGTCCGATGATCGGACATCGCGGCGAAGATTTTAAAAATCTTTACCGCGGCATTCATCCGAAGCTGCAAACTTTGTTCGGAACAAAGCAGCCGGTTTTTCTTTCCACTTCATCGGCATGGGGCGTGATGGAAGCGTCAATCCGTAATCTCGTCGGCGAACGCGTGCTCTGTTGCATGTGCGGCGCGTTCTCCGACAAATGGTTCGATGTCGCAAAGCGCTGCGGAAAAGAGGCTGAAGCGCTACAGGTTGAGTGGGGAAAACACATCGATCATAAAGATGTCGATCTTGCGCTCGCGACCGGAAAGTTTGACGCGGTCACGCTGATTCACAACGAGACCTCGACCGGCGTGATGAATCCGTTGCCAGAAATTTGCTGCACGCTCGCGAAGTATCCTGACGTTATTCTCATCGTCGATACGGTTTCATCTTGTGGCGGAGTCAAGATCGACATGGACGCGCTCGGCATCGATGTCATGCTGACCGGCGCGCAAAAAGCGCTCGCGCTCCCGCCCGGTTTTTCGCTTTTCTCCGTTTCCGAAAAAGCTCTCTCACGCGCCGAAAAAATTCCGAACCGTGGTTTCTATTTCGATTTTCTCGAATTCAAAAAACAACAGGCCGAATGGATGACCCAAAGCACGCCGAGCATCGCGCACATTCACGCTCTGCAATCCAAGCTCGACGAGATCTTCGCGGAAGGCGTCGACGCGCGCTTTGATCGACATGCAAGAACCAACGCGCTTGTGCACGATTGGGTCCGCCGGGCCGGTTTTGACTTCTTCGCCGAGGAAGGCTTTAGATCAAAAACGCTCACCTGCGTGAAAAACAACAAAGGCATCGACGTCCTGAAACTTGCTCGCGACTTGCGGGAAAAACATCATCTCGTCATCGACCCCGGTTATGGCAAACTCAAAGGCGAAACCTTCCGTCTCTCGAATATGGGCGACGAAACCGAAGAAACCGTTTCGCATTTGCTCTCCTGTCTCGACGATACGCTTCAGTCAATGGGTGCATAAAAAAGCGAAGGGCGCTTTCGTTTCCGAAAGCGCCCTTCATATTTGATGGCGGTAAGCCGAATTCTGTCCCACAGCTCTTTGTGAGCAAAGAAGCTGGGCGATGATCATTTATCTCAATCCCGCCTTCGCGGGACCGCCCGATCCCGCAATTGCGGGACCGTGATGCGACGAACCCGAGGATCGACGGACCGGCTGTCCTCCCTCTGTTTTGTCTTGCACCGCATGGGGTTTTTCCTGCCTCGCGAATTACTCCGCGAGCGGTGAGCTCTTACCTCGCCTTTTCAACCTTACCGTGCACTTTTCTCAAAGAACCGGCGGTGTCTTTTCTGTGACACTTTCCGTCGCCGCAATCCCACGGCTGCGGGACTGCGGCGCCCGCGTGTTTTACGCGGCATGCTGCCGTATGGTGTTCGGACTTTCCTCCAGCGAATCTTGTGATTCACCAGCGATCATCTGCCATCGGCGTCTAACTTAGCACAATCAGGAACAGAGGGAAGCAGGTGCTTATGGGTCTTGGCTCTCTTGCGTTCGGGCGCGCGATTGTTCGGTGACGTCACGGGCGCGGTCGAGCGCGCGCTTCATGTAATTGTATTTTGACGCCTGACCTCGCGGCGCTGGCGTTAACGGTGCGGGCGTGGGCTTCGCTCCGGCTGACTGCGTGGCAATGGATTTGGCTGTGGCCGGGGGCGTATCGTCCTGCTTCTGGCGCAGAAAGACAAATCCCAGGGCGGCGACGATCAGAAAGACGAGAAAGCCACGCATTCTTTATTTTGGAGCAGTTGGCGAGCCATTACCGCCTTTCTCATCGATAGCATTAATTGGTGGCCGTTGTGCGAGTGCTCAAATGGGTGGCGGCACAGTCATGAGAAAAATCGTGATCATGACGAGCGCGATCACGAGTTTGCCGATCGTGCCGGTGAGATTGCCGAGCAGGCTTCCCCACCCGGCGCGGCCAGCGTCGATCATTCTTTTTCCGGCAATGAACTCGCCGGCGAGCGCGCCGATCACCGGGCCGACAAACAATCCGATGATTCCGAAAAAGAGTCCGGCGAGCGCGCCGAAAATTGCGCCGCACATTCCCCATTTCGTGGCGCCGAAATATTTTGCGCCAAAATAAGCACCCAGAAAATCGAGCGCATAGGTGGCGAGCGTAAGCAGAACAAGAACCGCAATACCACGCCAACCGATGCTTTTCTCCGCGCCGAGCATCATCCGGTGAATGACCGCCGCGGCGAGGATGATGGTCGTTCCTGGAATGATCGGCAAAACGGTGCCGATCAGGCCAACGGCAAACAGCACGATCGTGAATAACCACCAGAAGAGTTCCATCGAGGATCAGTGAATCGTGATCTGTGATTCGTGAATCGTAAATGCCTGCGAACTTTCAACGCTTCGACGATTCAACGAATCTTGATCTTCCTTTTGACCGCGTAGATGTCGATCTTATAGTTGAATTCCCCCGCTTAAACGCAGACCGGAGGATTCGTTATGCCACTTGCAGTTGGAACCAACGCGCCAGATTTCACTCTCTCAACCAAAACCGCGGACGGACCGAAACAGATTACATTGAGCGACAATTTTGGAAAAAGAAACACGCTGCTGCTCTTTTTCCCGATGGCGTTCACCGGCACGTGCACGACGGAAATGTGCAGCGTCGGCAACGGCTTGCGCGAGTACGACCAGATGAATTGCCAGGTCTATGGAATCAGCGGCGATAATCCGTTTGCGCAGGAAGCGTGGGCGCAAAAGGAGAAGATCGGCGTGACGCTGTTGAGCGATTACGAGCACAAGGTCGCGAAAGCGTATGACGTAGTGTACGACTCGTTCCTTCCACAATTGAATCTTGGCATGAGCGGCGTCGCGAAACGTGCCGCCTTCGTCATCGATAAAAATGGCGTGATTCAATACGCCGAGAGCAATGACGACGCGAAGCAGTTGCCGAATTTCGACAAGATCAAGGCGAAGCTGACGGAACTGAAGTGATCTCACACAAAGAATACAAAGGTTACAACGGTGAGAAAGGAAATTTACGTCTCACGGTCTTTGTGTCCGTTGCGATCGTTGTGCAATAAAAAATGACCGACGAATTCAAAACACTGAAGAAATTCGACGCGGGCAACGGCCGCGAAGGGTTTTTGCATTCGCTGCCGGCGCTGGAGGAACAAGGCATCGGCAAAATTTCACGTCTACCGGTCAGCATCCGGATTGTGCTCGAATCGGTGTTGCGCAATTGCGATGGCAAGAAAGCGCGGCGCAAAGATGTCGAGACGCTGGCGAAGTGGAAGGCGAAGCAACCGGCGAATGCGATCTTGCCGCGATGCGCAGCACGGTGAAGCGACTCGGCGGCGATCCGAAAATCATCGAGCCGCTGGTGCCGGTCGATCTGGTCGTCGATCACTCCGTGCAGGTCGATTTTTTCGGCTCGGCGCAGGCGCTGCGTTTGAATTTGGAAATGGAATTCAAACGGAACCGCGAGCGCTACCAGTTTTTAAAATGGGGACAGCAGGCCTTCAGCACTTTCCAACTGATCCCGCCGGGCATTGGCATCGTTCATCAAGTCAATTTGGAGTACCTCGCAAAAGGGGTACTGCACGCCAGGATCGACAATCGCGAAATGTTTTATCCCGACACGCTGGTCGGGACCGATTCACACACGACCATGATTAACGGACTCGGCGTGGTTGGCTGGGGCGTGGGCGGAATTGAAGCGGAAGCAGGAATGCTCGGGCAACCCGTGTATTTTTTAACACCGGAAGTCGTCGGCGTGCACCTGACCGGACAATTGCGCGAAGGCGTCACCGCGACCGATCTTGTGTTGCACATCACAGAAATGCTGCGTGCGCAAAAAGTTGTTGGAAAATTCGTTGAATTTTATGGCGAAGGCGCGGCGTCGCTTCCCGTTCCGGATCGCGCAACGATCGGAAACATGTCGCCCGAGTACGGCGCGACCATGGGATATTTCCCGGTCGATCAAGAGTCGGTAGATTATTTGCGAGCGACCGGGCGCAGCGATGAGCAGTGCGCGGCATTCGAAAATTATTTTCGCGCGCAAAAAATGTTTGGGATGCCGCGTAAAGGCGAGATCGATTACAGCGTCGATCTCGAATTGAATCTCAGCGACGTCCAGCCGTGCGTCGCGGGGCCGAAACGACCGCAAGATCGGATCGATCTTCCCGCCCTTGGCGAAACGTTTCGCTCGCTGCTGCGAAAGCCGGTTAAAGAAGGCGGCTACGGCAAGGAAGATGTCGATCTTGGCGCAAAACATCTAGTGCAGTTGAATGGAACCGCTCCGGGCGACGGCGATATGCCATCAACCGACAGGCGCGAGCCAGGTATGGAACCTGGCGAGGAGCGCAACAAAGCCGAAATGGTAACGAATCGGCCGACACCGGACACAGCCAAGGAATTAAAAGATTCGAGCGCCGATCCATTTCATCACGGGCAAACCAGGATCGGTCACGGCAGCGTGCTGATCGCGGCGATCACGAGCTGCACGAACACGAGCAATCCAAGCGTGATGCTGGCAGCGGGACTGCTCGCGAAAAAGGCGGTCGAGCGCGGATTGCATGTGGATCCCGCAGTAAAAACTTCGCTCGCGCCAGGTTCGCGCGTCGTTTCCGATTATCTCCAAAAAACTGGATTGCAAGAATATCTCGATCAACTTGGGTTCAACCTCGTCGGTTACGGTTGCACAACCTGCATCGGCAATTCCGGCCCACTCCATCCGAAGATCGAAAAGGCGATCCACGATTACGATCTGGTCGCGGCGTCGGTGCTTTCGGGAAATCGAAACTTTGAAGCGCGCGTGCACCAAAACATCAAAGCTAACTTTCTCATGTCGCCGCCGCTGGTGGTCGCGTTCGCGTTGGCCGGCCGGGTAGATGTCGATCTTTCAGGTGAGCCCATCGGCACAGATAAACATGGCAAAGAAACTTTTCTGCGCGATCTCTGGCCGTCGCTAACCGAAATTCGCGACGCGATGCAATCGGCGCTCAAGCCGGAAATTTTCCGCAAGCTTTATCGCGACTTCGCCGATCAAAACCCGAAATGGAACGAAATTCCCTCGAGCACGGGCGACATCTATCAGTGGGACGAGAAGAGCGATTACATTCACGAACCGCCGTTCTTCGAGAACTTTTCGATGTCGGCCGGCAACATCGACAATATCGTCGGCGCGCGCGCTCTGGGAATTTTTGGCGACTCGGTGACGACCGACCACATCTCGCTGGCGGGTGCAATCAAGGCCACTTCGCCGGCGGGCGAGTATTTGATGTCGCGCGGAATTAAGCCGCAAGATTTTAACAGCTACGGCAGCCGACGCGGAAACGATCTCGTCATGACGCGCGGAACGTTCGCGAATGTACGGATCAGAAATTTAATGGTGCCTGGAACGGAAGGCGGCGTGACTAAATATTTCGGAAACCGGAAAGCGGAAACCGGCAAGCAGATGGCGATTTTCAATGCGGCGATGAAATATGCGGAGACGAAAACGCCGCTGATAATTTTCGCTGGGCATGAGTACGGAACCGGCTCCTCGCGCGATTGGGCGGCGAAAGGAACGCGTTTGTTGGGCATCAAAGCGGCGGTGGCCGCGAGTTTCGAGCGAATTCATCGCTCCAACCTTGTCGGCATGGGCGTGTTGCCATTGCAGTTTGTCGAAGGAACGACCGCGCAATCGCTGGGGCTCGATGGTTCGGAAACTTTCTCGATTACCGGTTTGTCCGATGCAATTCAGCCAGGCCAGCATCTAACGCTGGAGATTCAAAGCAAAGATCGACAATCACGTTCCGTGCCGGTGAAATTGCGTATCGATACCCCCATCGAAGTCGATTATTACAAGCACGGCGGCATTTTGCCGTTTGTGCTACGGCAGTTGCTGACGACGTAAATTCGTCCGCGAAATGTAGTCACGGCGCTCTGTCGCCGTGCTCGCATCGCCCCTCGACAGAGCGAGGCCGCTACAGAAGAATTTCTCGGCGCTCGACGGTGATCGGTGAACCTTCGGCGATGAACGCGGAGCGCGGCGGAGCGGCCAAAGTTTCGGCGAATTGCGCGCCGTAAAGCGTCGCGACGGCGGCGCGGAGTTGGAATGTTTTGGCGTTCCAAATTTTCCAGCGCGGATGTTCGACCCGATATTCGCTGCAACCGGTGCGCATACAAGTGTAGCCCCAGTAATGTTCGGTGATGAACTCCTCGTGCGACCCGGCCGGAATATTTTGCGGCTCGCCAGTCGCGGTCATCGCGAGCGATTCCCACTTCGAACCGCGGCGCCAGGAATACGCCACCTTTATTCCAAGATCGGCATGTTCGATTTCGTGTTTCATCGGCAACGCGAGATAGTTTTCACCGTAAAAAGCGCGCGCGACGAGCGCGATGGCCCGGCGCGGAACGAGTTCGCGAATGAACACAACGCCGCGCCGCCAGGTGTCGGCCGATTTCTTGCGGACGTAGAAACGCAGATTCAATTCTTCAAAATCGCGATGGAGCGGGATCGGGAGTCCGAGCAAACGCGTGTCAAGGAAAAGGAAGCCAACGACGCTGACGAATGTTTCGCCATTTTCGTAATCGAGCTCCGTGCCCGGCGGAACGAGTGGCGCAATGATCGCTGGATCGACAACGAAATTGAGCATGGCGAGATACCGCCAGTTCGCGGTGAGAAATGGTTTCACGCACGCGGAAATTTTCCGACGGTCACAGACCCCTGCTACAAGATCGACAATTGATCAGTGCAATAATTTTTCAAGCGACGGATCGGGCTGGGTGCCGAGCGACGTCGCCTTGGTGTAATGCTGCTTGGCTAACTCTTTTGCCGGCGGTTGCGCCGTGGCGTAGATGACGGCGAGATTGAAATGAGCATCGGCGTAGTCGGGATTGTCGGCGATGGCTTCGAGTATTTCTTGTTCCGCCGCTTGCTGCCAGCCCTTCTGGCTGGCAGTAATCCCGAGATAATTGTGCGCGGTGGCGCTCTTGGGATCGATCGCGAGCGCCTTGGTCAGCTCGGCAAGCGCGTCGTCAAACTTGGACTGCCGATAATAAACAATGCCGAGGGTGGTGTGGGCAAACTCGTCCCGGGGAGCGACGGCAACGGCTTTTTTCAACGTCACCTCGGCGGCTTTGAATCTGGCGGTGCGAAAATAAACGACGCCAAGATTGGAAAGCGAATAGACGTTATTCGGACTCTTGCTCAGGATCTCCTGATATTGTTTTTCGGCCGTTCGATATTTGCGATGCTCAAAGTTATCTTTTGCCGATTGCGCCAGATTCCGCAGATTCTCGGGCACATCCGGGTTGAAGCCGCTCTGCGAGTTGGCGCTGGAATCATTAGAGGCCGCCGCATTTCCGCCATCAAGCGGTTTTTGCGTTTCATCCAAGCCGGTGATTTTAACTGCCTTCATGGATGATTTTTTGGCGAAGGTAAAACTCGTCTTCAACGCCGCCGGATTGTGGTCTGAGATTACGACCACAGGTTGCCGCAACAAGGCGAGCTCTTCGTCGCTCAACTTCGTGATCGGTTGAGCGAGCAGCTCGATTTGCTCGTTTAAAGCGTCCGATTTGATCTTCAGCTTATCGAACTCAGCGAACATGAGTTTCTTGGCCTGATCCCGTCGCGCTTCTTCCTGACGTTCGCGAACGACAATGTTACGAAGTATTTCGTTTTCCTTCGTGAGCCGAACCGTCTCCTCGGCGTTCGCGCCCTTGAGCTTCGCTTTTTCCAATTCTGCATCCGCTTCATCGAGTTGCGAACGAAGACTTACGACTTTCGTCTCGAATTCCTGATTTTGTTTTTGACGCGCGGCCAGTTGCTGGCGGAGTTGCTCGATCTGCTCTTTTACCTCGGCAAGCTCCTGTTCTTTTTTCGGCTTATCCTCGCTTAGCTCGCGCACGCTTTTTTCCGCGTCCGCCAGTTTCTGTTTCAGATCGCTGTTCTCAGCCACGAGTATTTGAACGCGTTGTTCGGGCTCCTTCATGCCTTTCAACTGCGTGAGCGCTTCATCACGCTCTCGTGTGACACCAGCGATTTGCTTGCTCGCCTCCGCCATCTTTACACTGGTCTGGGCTTTTTCCTTTTCCGCCGCGAAACGCGCTTCTTCGGCGGCGGTGAGTGTGTCTCTTAAATGCGCGACCTCTGCGCGCAATGCTTGCTGCTCCTTTGCGGTATTACCGCCGGACGATTGAAGCTTTTTTAGCGACTCCTGAGCTTGCGCCAGTTGGTCGCGGACCTCGCGCTCTGATCCCCTCGATTTGTCAAGTTCGCCTTGCGCTTTGCCCAGCTTGGAGCTTGTGTCCTTAAGACGCCCATCCAGAGATTGCTTTTCTTTTTCGGCGGTGTCGAGCTGACTGCGCGAGTTTTGCAGCTCCGCCTCAAGTTGATCGATCTTGTCGTGCAATTTCTTGGTCGCATCCTTGATTGCAGCGTCGCTCGGCGCTTGAGCAGAAGCTGCGCGCGGGCGCGGCGCCACGATCTCGGTGCTTGGTTCCGCCAGTCCGGCATTTTCACGAAGCGCCGGAGTGGTCTCGGGTAATGGGGTTGAAGTAGCAGCCAGGTCATTTTGCGTCGCTGCCTTGTCCTGAACCCGCAAAATGCTCTCACTGATTTTACGGCCGCGATATTCAACGATGGCCGGCTGCCAATCGGAATGCTTTGTGTGCAACTCCTCGATCAGGCTTCCGGCGGACCGGTATTTTGCCAGAGCAGCTTTAAATTGGTTTTCATGCTCCAGCTTTTCACCCTGCTGAGAAGTCATGTACGCCTTGAGAAAAATTTCGCTCGGATCGTTCGCTTGCGCGCGGAGCTGGCCCGGTGTCAGTAAAAAAAAGAAGCCGGCCAGCAAAATCGAACCGATTCTCCTCATGCGATAACAGGGCGGAATGATAATCGGCCTCCGTCCAGTTGCAATACGGCCTTCCACGTCGCTCCCAAAATAAGCGGAGCGTGTGCCAATGGCCGGATGCTTTCCTTTGCAATCCGCGATCTGAAATCTAAAATCTACAACTGAGGTGGTGGTCGTAGCTCAATGGTAGAGCCCCAGATTGTGGTTCTGGTTGTTGCGGGTTCGAGTCCCGTCGGCCACCCCATTTCAGAGATCAGAGGTCAGCGACCAGAGATCAAGAGTCAGATTCTGATTCCCGAGATTTCCGAGATTTGCTTGTCGGTCTTGGCGATAAATGAACAGAACCTTGCGCGGCTGATCTCGCGATTGCCGATCTTCGCTTGAGGGAATTCCCCACTGGCTTAAAATCGACATCGACAATTTAAAATTGGCGATGTCGTTGTGTCTGTAGCTCAACTGGATAGAGCATCTGACTTCGGATCAGAAGGTTGTGGGTTCGAATCCCTCCAGGCACGAAAGTTCGGACGGATTGTTGTTCGCCACAGCTTGACATTGCGCGTGCGAATTGATTACGAGTCGCAGCCGTGAATGCGCCAAGGGACAGCCGCCGCGAGCTCGACGCCATGGTCGTCGAAATCGAGCTCACGCTGACGAGCATTGTGCAGGGCGTTGCGCTCTATTTTTTGATCGAGAACGCGCGGAACGTCCTGTCGATCAAACAAAGCGTTTTCTGGCCCTACGTCGCGGTCGGATTGCTTATCATCCTGATTTTCTGGTCTCGATCG
>WNFX01006241.1_pt1 | contig 11363 bp, 8 predicted proteins | sample 5400111 | NCBI WGS metagenome assembly WNFX01 (sample SAMN13153363, study PRJNA577476) | soil metagenome | isolation source: 40 cm soil or saprolite under grassland replicate 1 | place: USA:California | collected 2016-06-15
ACGACCTGTTGATATTTATTGGTTTCCCACTTCCCGGTAACCCGCTGCGATTGGCTGCGGCGATGCTGGGGGCATTCATCATCGTTACGCACGACCCACCTGACCTGGTTGAAGTGGAACGGCGGGTAATGACTTATATTATTACAACCATTGTCATCGTGGGGTTTTATGTGGCAGGTTTCAGCGCCTCACAAACTGTGTTCAAGGCATTGCCAAATTACAATCCATTATTGGTTGGCGCGGGCATTGCCTTGTTACTTTCGTTTATATTCACCCCTTTGCTTTCGCTTGTTCGTCGCTGGGTGAATCTCTGGTTGAACATTCGCGAATTCCATCCAAGCCGCACATTACACGCCTACAGTGAGCAGATCAGTAACATCCTTGATATGCAAAAGCTGGCAAATGTCGCGGTGGGGCTCATTATTGAGGCAATGGATATTTCGCGCGGCTTTTTGTTCCTTGTTGATAGTGAACTCACAAGTGACGCGCAAAAGACATATCGGCTACGTGCGGTGCGCAATCAGGGAGAACGTCAGATCAAGATCATCACACTCACGAGCGATCATCCCGTTGTCAAACAGTTAACCCAGGAAGCACGTCCACTTCTTCAATATGACCTCGATCTGCTCCCGGCATTTCGGTCTGTTTCTTCAGCCGAGCGGGAGTGGTTCAATCACCTTGAGGCGGAAGTGTATCTGCCTATCTTTTCCAAACGCGAATGGATTGGCATGCTTGCACTCGGTGCAAAGATTAGCGGCAACCGTTACTCTGAGGATGACCTGGTGACTCTCGCGGCTCTCGCGAACCAGACGGCGGTCGCGCTCGATAATGCGCGTCTGGTCGAAAACCTGGTCCAGCTCAACACCGAACTGCGACAAGCCTATCGCGCCCTCGACAAAGCCAACCGAGATCTCGAGCACCTCGACCAGACTAAATCTGACTTTATCAGCATTGCCTCACACGAACTCCGCACCCCGTTGACTACGATCATCGGTTACACAGAAATGTTGATCGAAGACCACACCCTTCCACCTCAAGTACATTCAATGCTCAATGCTATTTCAAAGGGGACACGCCGCTTACATGAGATCATGGATTCGATGTTCGATATCGCGCAGATCGACACACGTAGTCTACAAGTCCATGTGACACCTGTCGATACTGCTAACTTGATCAAGGAAGTAAGCGATGGTTTGGAAAAGTCTTTCCAAGAACGAAAACAAACCCTGATGATCAATATTCCTCCACTTCCGTTGGCAAAGGCAGATCCAAACTTACTCAAAAAACTCTTTCAGCATTTGTTGACGAATGCAATTAAGTTTACGCCCAACGATGGCCAGATCACCGTCTCTGCAAGGGCCCTGCCTACCCACAGCGCCGAACTCCCTCATGGCGGAGTCGAAATCGTCGTTAGTGATACAGGTGTAGGAGTAGACCCAGCCTCACAAGATATTATCTTCAGCAAGTTCTATCAACCCGGTGAACTCTCCAAGCATTCCACAAGCAAGACGCGTTTCAAAGGCAGTGGTGCCGGGCTAGGACTAGCGCTCTCCAAAGGAATTGTTGAGGCACACGGTGGTCGTATCTGGGTGGAAAGCAAAGGCTATGACGAAGTCAATTTCCCAGGCAGCAGATTCCACGTTGTCCTACCGGTAAGCAATTCTGAAAATGGTGGTGAATCAAAGATCGGGACAGAAGTAAAAGCTCAGTTAGGATAGAGGGACGGAAACAAGTAGACAAGGAAACAAGTAAACCTGTGTACTTATATACTTTTACGATAGACCCGATGATTCTTATACTCCACGCCATTTAGATTCTTCAAATCCGCACGCATCTGGCGCGTAGTCTCGGCGACTTGCGTCATTTCAACGTGTTCGAATTGGTTGAAACCAAAAACGGTTTTTCCCATTTCATAATAGAGTAAGGCGTTGCCGCCTTTCCCTTGGAACTCAGGCAGGATTCCCATACCATTGCCTGAAACAGTTTTGGTACGTTTCATTTCGAGCAATATATCGATTAGCCCAAACGGGACCAGGCGCCCCTTGGCACGCTGAAGTGCAGCAGATATATCCGGGAAGGCAAACAGAAAACCGACAATCTCATCCCTGTGCAAGATGATCTTGATGAGGCGATGATCCGCAACGAGGAAAACATTGTCTACTGCATACTTCACGTCCCTTTCCGTGAAGGGATAATACTCCCAATTATGAATGAATGCCTTGTTGTAGGCGTAACCAATCCGTGGTGCCCATTGGACTAATTCACGTTTATTCTTGAATTTCTTGACCCATAGCTCGCCGCGCTCGATCACACGCTGGGCGATGCGCTCCACTCGCTCTGGAATTCGGAAAGCATCAGCAGGCAAATAGCAAGAAACAAAATCCACTTCCTTTTCAAAGCCGAGAGCTTCAACCAGTTGGGGATAATAGTCGAAGTTAAAATTAGTCATAGTCATCATTTGACGATGCTCAAACCCTGCCTCTAGGATTCCATAGCCATCAAAGGGAGAAAGCCCTTTCGGACCGATCAATGTATCCATACCTCGCTCTTTTGACCAAGCTGATACTGCATCGAACAGAGCCCGCGCGACCTCCAGGTCGTTAATTGAATCGAAAAAATAGAATTGAGCTTTTTTCGTGTTGTGGTAATCGTTGAAGCGCCTGTTGATCCCGCCACAGATGCGACCCACAACTTCTCCATCACGCACCGCCAGAAAGAATTCAGCTTCAGAGTGTTGAAAGAATGGATGCTTCTTTCGATTTAGCGGCAGATACGCGTCGATATAGAGCGGCGGCACCCACTGTGGGCAATCCTTGTAGAGTTTATAGAGCAGCTCCACAAAACGTTTTACCTGAGATTTGTTGTCGGTATCAACTTTTTCGATGGTCAGCATAAGATCTCCTAAGAAAGCGGCTGGAGTGCGTAGTATATAACACAGATCGGTTGCAAGGGGTTCATGCTATACTATGAGAAATTCCCACAAAAAGGATATCTTAATGACATCCAAAGAACAACACCAAGAATTGCTCCAAAAATATGCCGAAGCTATCGTAAAAGTCGGCCTGAATTTGCGAGCAGGTCAGCGTCTCATTATCACGAATTCCGTCGCTCGCGGCGTTCCCCCAGCAGGGCGCGCCCTCGTCCACGAAGTGACCAAAGCCGCGTATGCAGCTGGTGCGCGCTTTGTGGATGTGATTTGGGGCGATGAAGAGATGCTTCGCATCCGTTTGCAAAATGCTCCTGCTGATTCATTTAATGAATATCCCAAGTGGCATATCGCTGGTCTGATGGATATCATCAAAAATGGCGACGCGCTGTTATCTATTCACGCCAATGATCCCGATGTTTACAAAGGACTGGATGCCAATCGCATTGGCGCGATGCAAAAAACCCATTTGGAGAATTATGAGGCTGTCAACATAAACGTCACTCGCAATGCGATGAACTGGTGTGTAGTTGCATCTGCGGCTCCGGCCTGGGCAGCCAAAATATTCCCTGATCTAAAACCTGAGGAAGCAGAAGAAAAATTATGGCAAGCGATTTTTGAGACTACCCGCGCTGTAGAGCCTGACCCTGTCGCGGCTTGGGGTGAACATATCAAGAATTTGCGCAAGCGCGCAGATTATATGCAAGCAAAAAAATATTCGGCATTACACTATCGCGGAGCATCCCTTGGGGACAAATCTAACAACACCGATTTCACTCTCGGCTTGCCGCGCGGACACAAATGGATCAGCGCCCAGTCTTTGGCGGAAAATGGTGTCATCTTCACAGCCAATATGCCTACCGAGGAAATTTTTACGTTGCCTGATCGTCAGCGAGCCGATGGGACAGTCGCGGCTACTTTCCCATTGAGCTACGGTGGCAGCTTGATTGAAGATTTTAGCGTGACGTTCGAGAATGGAAAAGTTGTTAAAGTCAATGCGAAAAAGAATGAAGCGATCCTCCAGAAGCTGATTGACACCGATGAAGGCGCGAAGCATCTAGGTGAAGTCGCCCTTGTCCCAGTTAGTTCCCCTATCGCCAAGCGTGGCCACCTATTCTATAACACGCTCTTCGATGAGAACGCATCTTGTCACATTGCAATCGGGCGCGCCTATCGCTTCACACTTACGGGCGGCGAAGAGTTAACTGATGAAGAGTTCAATGCTGCAGGCGGGAACACTAGTCTCACCCATGTTGACTTTATGATTGGCTCCCCACGAATGGACATCGATGGTATCCAAGAAGATGGAACACGCGAGCCTGTTATGCGCTCTGGAGAATGGGCATTCGATGTTTAATTCAATTGTACTGAGCACAGCCGAAGTGCGCTAATATATTTATTGCTCGCAAAAAGAGTCTCTTCATGAGGCTCTTTTGATTCTTATTGCTTTGTGTTTATTTTCGAAATCTAATTTACTTATGAGTAGTAAATATCTAATTCATTGTCTGGAGATGACGCAGTACAATATAGAACATCTGTTATACTATTGAAATCGCCCAAGGAAAATGTGACAATGAATAAGACAAGCCTTGCTTCTTTGATAGAAGGATTGCCTCCTACTTATTGGTTAATCTGGATTGGCACACTTATCAATCGTCTCGGCGGATTCGTCATTCCCTTCCTTACACTTTATCTTACAACCAAGCGTGCCATCCCTATTAGCCAAGCCGCGCTAATGGTTTCCCTCTTCGGCGCGGGCTCATTTATTGCGCAGCTCAGTGGTGGCGAGTTCACTGACCGGCTTGGCCGCCGCCCCGTGATGTTGATGAGTTTCTTTGTCACACCCCTCTTTATGATCACACTTGGATTAGCGCGTGGCCTTGTGCTCATTTCGATATCCACCTTCGTCGTTGGATTCTTTACGGATCTTTACCGGCCCGCTGTCGGCGCGGCAATTGCGGACCTTGTTCCAGCCGAATCGCGGACGCGCGCCTACGGATACAACTATTGGGCGATCAATTTGGGTGCGGCGGTTGCTCCGATTCTCGCGGGATTAATGGCTGGGTACAACTACCTGATCCTCTTCATGGCTGACGCGTTGACCACCGCCATCTTCGGCTTCATTGTCCTCTTCGGTATCCGTGAGACCCGCCCTATTGAGGTGCATCATACTGCCCATGCATCGTTAAACGAGCGCATATCTCAACTCAAGCGCGCGCCGATCTTATTGATCTTCTCATTTATCACGCTGTTTCTTGGAATGATCTATACCCAAGGATATGTAGGATTGCCATTGGATATGCAATCTCACGGTCTCGGTCCAGAGCAATATGGAGTGGCAATTGCAGTGAATGGTTTTCTGATCATTCTAGTGACTATCCCCATCAGCAACATGGCTGCAAAATGGCCCCGCTTGGAAACCGTCGCCGTTGCGTCTGTCCTACTTGGGCTTGGCTATGGATTTACTGCTCTCGCTACCAACTTGCAATTGTTTGTTCTCAGCGTTGCCATCTGGACTCTGGGCGAGATCGCGGCGACTTCTGTCGCACCGACCATCATCGCAGACCTGTCGCCAGTGGAATTACGCGGCTTGTATCAAGGCATCTTCGGTGCAGCCTGGGGATTGGCGTACTTTATCGGTCCGCTCGCAGGTGGATGGGTCTATGAGCATTTAGGAAGCAATGTACTTTGGATTGGTTGCTTGGCCATAGGCATTGTGATTGCATTTTGTTATCTAGCGTTAAGTGCCCCAGCCAAACGTCAGATGGCAGGATCAAATACTTTGTCAACAGATTGAAGCCGCCTACTCAGGAAGGTATAATTTCGTCATGTCCAACGACACTTCCCTTCCTGTTGAATTCGATGAACTTCTTGCTGCTGAATTTGATTACATCGCACAGACTGCCATCCAGGCGCATGAAGACCGCGCTCGCGTATCATCTTTTTACCTGATTGCGGTTGGATCTCTGGTCGCAGCAATGTTTGGCACGCAATTCTTTGATCCAAATTCTCCCTCGGAGACTGTCAACATTATGTTCAGTGGACTGTTCGCCCTGCTAACAATGCTTGGAACGTCCACCATCATGCAATTGGCACGCTTGCGCGCCGCGTGGTATGAATCTATGCTAGCGATGAACCAACTCAAAGATTACATGATGAGCGAGAATAAAAGTCTCGTCAAAGCATTTCGTTGGCAGACAAACACCCTCCCTTCCAAATACAAAACAAACAGTGTGTCATACTATCAAGCCATTGAAGTTGCACTGATCAGCGGATTGATGTTTGGGGCAGCAGTGTTCTTTTTACTGCAAACTTTTTTCTCTATTGTTTTATTACACTGGATCATTTCTGCTTTGAGCGGGGTTTTGACCATTTATATCCAACTTCTCATTTACAAACGAGAACTAAAATAATATGCCACGCAATTATCAAAACGAGTCAGCCACAGCATTCCAACGATTGCCTGAATATGAACGCGACGACGAATGGATCCGCGCATTTCTACATCAAGCAAAAGTAGGACACATCGCTTCCGCGCGGCGGAACGGTCAGCTGTTTCTGAATCCAAGTACTTTCTGGTTCGATGAAGCGAATCACCAGATTGTTTTCCACTCAAATGTCGCAGGGCGAATCCGCTCCAATATCGAGAATAACTCAAAAGTTTGTTTTGAAGTGAGCGAGTTGGGCAAGATGCTCCCAGCCAATGTCGCCCTGGAGTTCTCTCTCCAATTCCGCAGTGTTATCGTCTTTGGCACTACGCGTTTGATTACTGATGCAGAAGAAGCTCGCAGAGTCATGTATGGCCTCATCCATAAATATTTTCCTGCGATGACCGCGGGCAAGGAATTTCGCGAAATTACTGATAAAGAACTGAAGCGCACTTCGGTGTATGCCATCAAAATCGAAGAATGGAGTGGCAAAGAAAACTGGAAAGACCGTGCCGACCAATCTGATGAGTGGTCTCCACTTGATGAAGAATGGTTTAAATAGTTTGAGTTCGTATGTCAGTTGGGCCGCCATACTCGCCAACACGACGGTTCAACTGCTGGGTGAACTTTAATCTGTTGAAGGCTCCACAAGCGAATCCGTAACAGGTTTTGTTGTCGTAAATTGCTGTTCCTCAGTAGACCCCTTCATGGCAGCAGTAGATACATCGCCGCCAGTCACCGTCACCTGCACCTGATCAAAGTATCCAGCCCCCACAAATGACTGATGTTTGACCGCGCGGAATCCCATCTCTCGCTCCATCTCAAATTCACGCTCCTGCACTTTCACAAAAGCTGTCATACCATTACGGGCGTAGTTCCATGCCAGATCAAACATGCTTGCATTTAGCGTATGAAATCCCGCCAGAGTGATGAACTGAAACTTGTAGCCCAGATCCGCTAATTGATCCTGGAAGGATGCGATTTGCTCATCGCTGAGATTGAGCTTCCAGTTAAAAGACGGCGAACAATTGTAAGCCAATAATTTTTCAGGATATTTTGCGTGGATAGCATCTGCGAACACACGCGCTTCATCCAAATCAGGCGTGGAGGTCTCACACCAAATCAAATCCACATAAGGAGCAAATTCAAGCGCCCGTGCAATGGCATAATCAATGCCGTTCTTCACAATATAAAAGCCATCGGCAGTGCGTTCACCAGTAAGAAATTCCCGATCCACTTTATCAATGTCGCCTCGGATCAAGGTCCCGCCCAGAGCATCCGTCCGGCCGATAATAACGGTGGGAACACCTTGCACATCAGCAGCCAGGCGGCAGGCAATTAGTTTTTGAATGAAATCATGAATGGGAACGAGTACTTTGCCGCCCATATGACCGCATTTCTTCAATGAAGACAATTGATCTTCAAGATGAAAGGCAGCCGCGCCTGCTTCGATCATCGATTTGATTAGTTCAAAAGTATTCAATGGACCTCCAAACCCGGCTTCAGCATCCGCGACGATGGGAGCGAAATAATCCACCTCGCCATCACGGCCTTCCATGTGCTGAATTTCGTCAGCACGAATTAACGCATTATTTATCCTACGCAAAACTGTAGAGGCACTCGTTACAGGGTACAAGCTCTGATCCGGATACATAGTCAGCGCGTCATTTGCATCGCCAGCTACTTGCCATCCGCTGAGATAGATCGCTTTCAAACCAGCTTGCACCATCTCCACTGCTTGATTCCCGGTCAAGGCACCCAGTGCACGGATGAACTTTTGCTCATGCAACATATCCCATAAATGTTCAGCGCCCATGCGAGCAATGGTATGGTCATGTTGGAATGTGCCACGCAGTCGGTCCACTTCCTCTGCTGTATAAGGGCGATAAACATCTTTCCAGCGTAGGGCCGTGGCCCATTCGTTCTTTAACTCCTCAATTGATTTTGGTTGATACTTTTGATACATGATTTATTCCTTTCAAAGGATAAGAATTTAATCGAGATAATCATAGGCAATCAGAGTCAGAAATTCGATGAAATCGGGATGAGTAACCAGCCGATCAAAAATGGCTTTTGCTGTTTCAGCTGTGCTGGAGCCATAGTCCTGTTCGTTGGACAGACCTTTGACTCTGTTTAATTCTTCAGAGAGATATTTCCGATAGAGCTCTGAGGTAACCTGCCGCCCATCACTCATTGCAACGAATGGATGATGAAGCCACTGCCATATTTGCGCACGAGAGATTTCAGCAGTAGCGGTATCTTCCATCAAGTTGTAAATCCCAACCGCGCCTGACCCACGTAACCATGAATCCAAATATTGCAGGCTGACATTGATATTGAGCCGTACGCCGATGTCAGTGATTTGTCCACCCGCACTCCTCACATCGAGTAGATCTTTCGCAATGACATGCACTTCCTCTCGTAATCGGCTTTTTTGATGGGGATTTTCCTTTAGAACAGCGTCAAACACTTCCTTTGCAACCGGAACGAGATCGGGATGCGCGACCCACGTTCCATCGAAGCCATCGCTTGATTCCCTTAATTTGTCTTCGCGTACCTTGGCAAGCGCGGTCTCATTCACCTGCGGGTCTTTACGGCTAGGGATAAAGGCTGCCATACCACCAATGGCATGTGCACCGCGCTTATGGCAAGTCTGTACCAACAGTTCTGTATAGGCGCGCATGAATGGAACCGCCATTGTGATCTGAGCGCGGTCAGGCAAAATAAATTCAGGATGATGATGGAACTTTTTGATAATACTGAAGATATAATCCCAGCGACCTGCGTTGAGTCCAGTGATATGGTCGCGTAATTCGTAAAGAATCTCATCCATCTCAAACGCGGCCAGGATCGTCTCAATCAGCACCGTAACTTTGATCGTGCCGCGTGGCAGTTTGAGTTGATCTTGAGCAAAATTAAATACATCGTTCCATAGTCGTGCTTCAAGATGGTTTTCCAGCTTGGGAAGATAAAAATAAGGACCTGAGCCTTTATCGAGTAGACGATGGGCGTTATGGAAAAAATATAAGCCGAAGTCAAACAACGAACCAGACATCGGTTGGCCATCCACAAGCACATGCTTTTCAGGGAGATGCCAACCACGCGGCCGAACATGCAGTACGGCTACTTGCTCGTTTAACTTATATTCTTTTCCATTCGAGGTGCGGAACGAAATTACCCCATCGATGGCATCCCGCAAGTTTAAATGCCCCTCGATTAAATTATTCCAAGTTGGTGAGTTTGCATCTTCGAAATCCGCCATAAACACATTTGCCCCCGAGTTAAGCGCATTGATCATCATTTTTCGGTCTGTTGGACCCGTGATCTCTACCCGCCGACTCTGCATGTCGTCGGGGATAGGAGCAACTTTCCAGTAGTCTTCGCGGATGTGTTGAGTTGAGGGAAGAAAGTCAGGGAATTCACCGGCATCAATGGCAGCCTGCCGTTTGGTCCGTTCGTTGAGAAGTTGGCGGCGGCGTGGACTAAATTCCCGTTCGAGTTTTTCGATGAATTGCAGTGCTTCGGGCGTTAGAATTTGCGCAAACTCAGAAGATGACTTTGCGAGCAATTCCATTCAACCTCCTAAACCTTACACACGAATAAGTTTTATTTATTTTATAACAGTAGGTATGGATAAAACAAGGTTCAATGCTCCTAGTTTTACAAAATTCCATTACAGCAACTTACTGGACGCTTGAGCGTATAATTCCTTTGGAGGAACCTATGCCTGAACAGAAATTTAAAACGGAAGAATTCCGCGTGGAAGGCGAGAAACTTATCGCTAAGATCAAGGAATTACTCCATGAGGGAAACATTCGCCGAATTATCATCAAAGATAAGGAAGGTAAAACAGTAATGGAAATTCCAATGACCCTTGGTGTAGTAGGGGTCTTGATTGCTCCACAACTTGCTGCCATTGGAGCGATCGCTGCTTTAATCAGCGAAGCAACGATTGTCGTTGAAAAACCGGAGAGTTAAGATATACCACCCCGAAGGTTCATACGCCTCAACACCGCCATTCAAAGAAACCTCACCTGCATGATTTTCTATGAATTGCTATGAATTGCTATGAAATGCTAAGCATTTCAAAATTCAAAAATCACACGCAGGTGCACACCTGCCCTCCCGCTCAGCTACGCTTCGGGGATGCTTCGCAATGGCTATTGGTCATTGCACAACCATTGCTTCTGCCCAACTGGATTGCAGGTTTTCTAAATCTGCTTGTGTTCATTCCTTTCTATTTCCTGCGAGTTAAGGCAGAAGAACAGATGATGCTTGATTCATTTGGCACACAATATCAGGAATATATGAAAAGGACAGGTGGAGTTTTGCCGAAGCTATAAACGGAGTCCAAAGTCTCCTGACTTTGGAAATTCAACGACTGGTCCCACAGGGATGCTCCGCACTCTCGTTCGGCCGGAAATCAAAGATACTAAATCCATTACAGGCTACGATCACTGGGAAAAGTGGGATATCCAGCGCTAGTTGCTGAGATGCTGTAAAATGAGATGGTAATTTGGGCGCAAGTTCAAATTACCCTCTTTTTATGGAGATTCTATGCGCGACGCCGTTCAAAAAGTGCTTGATCAATTAACAGCACAGAATGATAACCGAATCAGTGTTCTTGATATTCAGTTCACGGAATTGGATAACGGGACGCTATCCTTAAGTGGAAAATTATTTAACCAGGATCAACTCGCGGCTTTAGAAGGAGCGTTCTCGAATCACTTCCCAAGCCTCAGTCTGGATACCGCTTCTGTGCAGATTCTCAGCCGCGAGCCGGGCGAACATGTCTATGTGGCGACAAATCTCACTGGTTTATACGAAAAGCCAACGTTTGATATGTCGCTTTCAAGTGAGCTATATTTCGGCACCGAACTCGAAGTGCTGGACGAAGAAAAGCGCTGGGTATTTACACGTCAGCACGATGGATATTTGGGTTGGGCTTATCGTCCGTATCTCGGTGAAGGACTCGCGCCTGACGCGACTCACCTTGTGCTAGCCCCCTC
>WNFX01015240.1_pt1 | contig 11363 bp, 6 predicted proteins | sample 5400111 | NCBI WGS metagenome assembly WNFX01 (sample SAMN13153363, study PRJNA577476) | soil metagenome | isolation source: 40 cm soil or saprolite under grassland replicate 1 | place: USA:California | collected 2016-06-15
CGGCGGGAAGGAGGAAGGTGTCACCGATGCCAAGGGCGAATTCGTATACTCGTATCGGACGCAGCCGCCGAAGGGAGCGGAGCTCGGCGTCGCCAAGACCGGTTTCAGCCCCTACCGGGCGACACGTCAGCTCGAGCCGGGCAAGGTAGTCGAAGTCGCCCTCAACCGCCAGACGGTGGTGGCGATCAAGGCGATGACCGACGAATACGGCCGCGTGAGCGGGGTGCCGGGCCTGAGCGTGAGCATAGACGGCAAGACCGTGGGAAAGACCGACGCGCAGGGCAGCTACAGGTACGACTACCGCGGCGAGCCGGGCAAGAAGGCCCAGATCGCGCTCGCGGCGCCGGGTTACGTTCCCGCAGCGTGGAAAACCACGGTCCGGCTCGAAGGCCAAATCAACCTTCAGCGCTACTTCTACCCGATTGCGCCCAGGCCGATTCGCATCGGACTCTACCGCGTCGTCGGCAACACACCGGGCGTGGACTTGAAGGAGGTCGCAGCCCAGGCCGAACAGGCGCTGGCGACGCAGCTGTTCAGGTTCCCGGCGTTCCGCGAGGTACCGGCGGACAGGCTGCAGGCCGAGATCAATCAGCGCAAGCTCAGCATCGACCGCATCACGACCAAGGGCTGGCAGGACACTCCCCTGCGCGCGACCGTGGACATGATCGTGCTCGGGAGCGTCGCCAAGGACGATAGCGGCTACCTGGTCGAGGTCAAATTCCACACCGCGAACGGCAAGATCATTTTCTCGGAGATCGCGCGCGCGAGGAGCGCCGGCGGGATCAACGGCGCGATGCGCGACATTGCCGGCAACGTTGTCGAGCGCTTCCCGCTCGAGGGTACGGTGATCGCCAAGGAGGATGATCGCTATCGCATCAACATCGGCAAGAACTGGCGTATCGGCCGCGGCACCGAGTTCACCCTGACCACGCCGACGTTCGCCGAGGGCGGCAAGGTAACGGGTTACCGCGATACCGGCAGGATCGAGGTCACGCGCGGCGAGGACGCGAGCTCGCTTGCCGAGGTCGCAACGCTCAAGCAGGGCGAGAAGGTGCAGATCGGCGATCGCGTCGTGCGGCGCATCGCCCGCGAGGGCGAGGAAGGCGGTGAACGCACCTACTTCCTGCTTACCGCGAAGGGCGGCGTCGGCACGGAAGTCAACCCGCTTGCGGGCACCAGCGTCTACTTGAACGGTGAGTGGGCCGGCGCGACCGGGACGAACGGTCAGGCGGAGATCCCGCTGCGGCTCGGCCGCAACTACACGCTCACGCTGTACCGCCACGGCTACCAGCAGCTCACGGACAAGGTCCGAGTCGGCAAGAGCGGTGAAGCGCGCGAGTTCCTGCTCGCAGCCAACAATGTCCTCTTCAAGGTCGACTCCGCGCCGTCGTCGGCGACCGTCTACATCGACGACGAGCAGATCGGCAAGACGCCGATCACCGGCGGCAAGCGGATCATTCTCGGGTTCCACAGCGTGCGCCTGACCTACGGCGAGGACTACCGCGACTTCTTCGAGGTCATGGAGTTCACCCAGAAGGAGGAGGACCGCACCGGCGATCGCCGCATCGTGCTGCAAAGGGACTTCCTCAAGATCGGCGAGCGCGCGCGCCAGAAAGGCGACATCGAGAACGCCATCAAGGCCTATGCCGCCACCGAGCGCGGGCACCCGGACTACGCCGAGGCGCACCGGCGGCTGGGCGACATTTATCTCGACGAGAAAGAGGACTACGACCGCGCGATCGAAGAGTTCGAGGCCGTGCTGGCGCTGCCCGAGAACCAGCAGCTGATCTACAAGCAGTTCGCGGTCACCTTTACCAACCTCGGCCATGCGTATTGCGAGAAAGGCAACCGCCTGGTGGACGGCGATCGCAGCGCCGCGTCCACGTACTTCACCAAGGCGATCAAGGCGCTGCAGACCGCCAAGCAGAACACGCGCTTCTTCCCGAGCGCGGAGTACGACGAAGCGGTGCACGACACTTACTACTACACGGCGCTCTCATACCACAAGCTGTATCTGATGACGAAGCAGCCGGCGGTGATGAACAGCGCGAGCCTCGCGTGGCGAGAATACTTCGACTTCTTCCCGAAAAAGCTCGAGGGCAATTCGGCCTTCGTGCAGGCTCGCGAGGGGGCGCGCCGATACCGCGACCAGATCCAGGAACCGTAATCGCGCCTGCCCAGAACGCGATGCACGACTGGCGCCCTTCGCTTGCCCTGTTCGTCGCGTTCGCGTGGCCCGTGGCAACCGCCGGCGAAGAGGCGGCGGCTTCGAGCGCGGGCGAGCCGGCCGGAATCGAACCGGTATTCGTGCGGCCGCTCGTTCCCATCGCCCGGGGGCGCAACGACTCGAACCCGGTGTGGTCGCCCGCTGGAGACATGGTCGCGTTCGAGCGCTCGCGCGGCGACAACAAGGAAATCGAGATCGTGCGCGTCAACGGCGACACCGTCCAAACCATTCACCAACAGGCTGCGGCTGCGCCGGGCCAGAGCCCGTTCTTTTTTCCGGAGGTCGTCGAGCAGACGAGCTACAACTCCGGCATCAGCTGGTCGCCGGACGGCAAGAGGTTCGTGTTCATGAGCAACGGTGGCGAGGGGAACTACGACCTGTACCTGCGCGAGCCCGACGGCCGCATCGCACGCGTCACGACCCACAGGGAGAAGGACGGACACGCGCACTGGTCGCCGGCACGCGACCAGATCGCGTTTATCTCCGGGCGCAGCGGACAAGGCGACGTCTATTTGCTCGATCTCTCCACCAAGGCCACGACCCGGGTGACGCACGGGGAGTGGCCCTATCTCTATCCGCAGTGGTCCCCGGACGGCAAGCGTCTCGCGGTCATCCAGGGCATCAACGAGAACCACGACGTCTACGTACTCGAACCGGGGCGCATCCCGGCGGTGCCGCCGAAGCCTCTCAGCACCTGGCGTTACGACGATCTGCGGCCGGTGTGGTCGCCGGACGGCAAGCGCATCGCCTTCTATACCAACTACAACCCCGCCGACGATCCCAAGACCTGGGCCATCGTGGTCGTTGCCGCGGACGGTTCAGACCCGACCGCGGGCGAGGGGCTGGCCGCACGCGTGGTGGCGACCGACGTGGTCCCGGACGTCGAGCGCGGACCGGCGTGGATGCCCGACAACCGCCGCATCGTGTACGTGCGCAACGAACGACAGGCCTACAACCCGGTCTACATCGCCGACGTCGACAGCCGCACGAGCACGCTCGTGCGCACGGGGACCAAGATGAACCACGACGTCACCTGTTCGACTGGCGGCATGATCGCGTTTCGCGCGCAGGTCGACCAATGGGACCAGGTGTATCTCGCGAAGCTCAAGGACTGAACCATGACGCGCCGCGACGCCTGCATACACCTGCCGTTCGCCCCGCTGTTCGTGGTAGCGCTCGCGGTGGCCCTCGGCGTGAGCGCACGCGCGCGCGGCGCCGACGACCCGGTGGGTGCGGCGATGAAGCTCTACGAGAAGCGCCGCTACGAGCAGGCGGCACGCCTGCTCGAAGAGGCGCTCGCCCGCCTCGAAGCCGAGCGCCGGCCGCAGGCGCAACTCGTGCTCGGCATGATTTACCTGCGCAACGCCGATTTGCACGAGGCGTTCGGGCGCACCGCCGCTGCGGCCGAGCTGGATTATCTCGACAAACTGCTCAGGACGCGCACCGAGGACCGCAGCCGCTACGCGCGGCTGCACCTCGCCGAGGCCTTGCTTGCGCGCGGAAACGCGGCCGAAGCGCGGCGCCACTTCGAGCAAGTCCGCGCCGACCCGGGCATCGAGAGGCGCTACCAGGCGATCGCCAGCGTCGGCCTGGGGAGCGTCCTCTGGGCGCAGCGCGACGCAAAAGGGGCACGCGGCGTGTGGGCCGGTACGGGCGGAGCGGCGGAGATCGCGCTCGCGCGCGCCGCGGCCCAGGGCGGCGCGCAGCTCGCGGACGCAAAATCCTTGCGGCGCGTCGCGGACGACGCGAGCCTCGCACCCGAGTTGTCGCCGCGCGCGCGGCGCTACCTCATCGAGATCTATACCGCGACCGGCGCGCCGGACAAGGCGCTCGCCGTAGCGCGCGCAGCAGACCTGGGAGTGGCTTCCTACGTCGAGAGCTTCAAGGCGGTCAAGGGGACCGCCAAGAGCATCAACCTCTACGATCTTGCGCTGCTCACGGACCTGACGCGGCTTTATCGCGAGCTCGCGCGGCGTCAGCTCGAGCAGGCCGCCGCCGACGCACGCATGAAACCGAGCGCGGAATACTATCTTGCCGAGGTAATGAGCGGTCTGGGCGCGAGCGACGAGGCGCAGACGTACGTGCAAGCCTTCCTCGCCCGGCCGCAGACGCCGGCTCAGTACCGCGAGCGCGCCCGCGCGCGCCAAGCACTGATCACGCACCGCCAGGGACGGCGCGCCGAAGCGGAGAGCACGTGGACCGCGATGGCGGAGAGCAGCAGCGACCCGGAGGTATTGGCCGACATCGTGCTCGGGTGCGCCGACGCCCAGGCCCAGTGTGCCAAGGTGCTCGCGCGCGTCGCTCAGACGACCGAAGCGGGCGACGGACGACGCTATCAGCGGCTCAACTTTGCGCTCGGCAGCTACTATCTTCGGAAGAAGGACTACGCGCGCGCCATCTCCTACATGGAGGCCGGGCGCGACAAGAGCAACAAGAACAAGATCGAGGCCAACGACCCGGAAATGCTCGCCGGTCTGGCCGAGGCCTACTATCGGACCAAGAAATTCTCCGAGGGTCTCGAGATCTTTTTCGAGATGAGCAAGGAGTTTCCCGTGGTGCGCCAGATTCAGGAGGCGATGCAGGGCGTCTACTCCATGGAGCAGCGCAGCGCCGGCGACGTGAAGATACTTTGAGAAGCCGCAGGATGAATCGCAACTGTCGGAATCAACGAGCGAGGAACTTATGAAACGGATCCTTACGATCACGGTAGCGGGCGTCGCCATGACATTGTGCTTTCCGGCGCACGCCGCGCCGAAGGGCGACGGGCGCCCCGACGGCGGCATCCTCAACTACAGCGAGTACGGCCGGCCTGCAACGCTGGACCCGATCACGAGCAACGAGACGATTTCGCTGCGCATCACCGAGCTCGTGTTCAACGGCCTGGTCGGAATCGACGAGAAGCAGGAAATCGTGCCGGAGCTGGCCGAGCGCTGGGAGGCGTCGAAGGACGGCCGCGTATACACGTTCTTCCTGCGCAAGGACGTGAAGTGGCACCCGCGCGAGGGCGATGCGCCGCGGCTCTTCACTGCCGACGACGTGGTGTTCACCTACAACATCATGATGCACCCCAAGACCATCACGCCGCTCAAGGTGCGCTACGAGTTCATCGAGAAGGTCGAGAAGACGGGCGACTACACGGTGGTGATCACCCTCAAGCGCCCGATACTGAACGCTCTGGCGAAGTTCAGCTTCAAGATCATCCCCAGGCACGGCCCGTCGAACCCACAGTACCTGACGCGCGAGGACCGGTTCGCCCACAGTCCGATCGGCACCGGGCCGTACATGCTCCAGACCGTCACCGGCGACGGCGAGGTGGTGCTGGTCGCGAACCCGGACTACTTCAAGGGTCGCGCGCACATCGACAAGTTCATCGCCAGGCCGTTCGCCGACCAGAACATCATGGCCCAGGCGCTGATGTTCAACGCCATCGACATGATCGTGCTGGTCAACCCGCGCAACCTGCCCGAGGTTCAGGGCGACAAGCGCTTCGTGCTGCAACCGTACAACGCCTTGTCGTACTCGTTCTTCGGCTACAACGTGCGCAAAACTTTGCTCGCGGACCGGCGCGTGCGCCAGGCGATCACGGCGGCGGTCAACCGCCAGGAGATGCTCGACTCTTTCTTCAACGGCCAGGGCACGGTCATCTCCGGCCCGTTCGCGCCCGGGAGCTGGGCATACAACCTCGACGTCAAGCCCTTTCCGTTCGGCCCGGAGCGGGCGCGCGCGCTGCTCACTGAGGCGGGCTTCAGGCCCGGCGCCGACGGGATCATGGAGAAGGACGGCAAGAAGCTCGTGCTCTCGCTCAAAGTCCCGATCGAGAAGGAGAGCGAAGCGATCAAGCGCGTCGTGCTCGCGTTCCAGAATTATCTCAAGAACGCCGGCATCGCGATCACGGTCGAGTTCAAGGAATGGCAGGCTTGGAAGGAGGACGTCTTCCTCGAGCACAACTTCGACATCATGTTTGCGTCCTGGGTGTTCGACGACTCCGCGGACATCTCGTCGCTGTTCCATTCCGCCGAGATCGGCGACTGGAAGAACAACTTCGGCGGCTATTCCAACCCCGAAGTGGACGGGCTGATCGTCGAGAGCAAGCTCACCCTCGACCACGAGAAGCGCCGCACGATCAACCGCAAGCTTCACGCGATCCTCGCCGAGGAGCAGCCCTACACTTTCCTTTGGACGCTCACCAACTACAGCGCGTACCACAGGAAGGTGCGGCGCGTGCAGATCCACCCGTACAAGTTCTTCTCGTTCGCCGACGAGTGGTTCATCCCGGCGAGCGAACAGAAGTGATGTGAAGTTCGCCGCGGTCAAACCGGTCAGCCGCGTGCTCGCGCGCGAGCTGGCCGTGACCGCGCTCCTCCTCCTCGGCGTGAGCATGGTCGTGTTTGCCATTCTCTATCTCGCGCCCGGCGACCCGCTCAACGTTTTGCTCGAGGGGCAGTCACCGCGATCGGAGCTCGCCCTCGGCATGCGCGAGGCCCTGGGCGTATCCCAGACCTGGTAGAGCTTGCGCGCGTCGGCGTCTACACGCTCACCCTCACCCTCGGCTCGCTCGCGCTCACGCTCCTGATCGCGGTGCCGATCGCGGTGCACGCGGCGGCACACGGCGAAACGGCGGGCAATACCGCGGCGACCATGGCCGCGTACGTCCTCTCGGCAGTGCCGGTGTTCTGGTTCGGCTACATCGTGGTCTACGTCTTCATCCATTGGTTCGGCATGTTCCCGCTCATCTCTGGAACTGCGGCTAGGCAGGAGCACGCGTGGCTGTATTTCCTCGTACCGATCTTCGTGCTCGGGATCGCGAGCGGCACGCTCTCGGAAATGATCCGCCACTTGCGCGAGGAGCTGTCGCGCGTGCTTGCCGAAGACTACATCCGCACCGCGCGCGCCAAGGGTGCTCCGGTGTGGCGCCATGCGTTCAAGGAGGGCTTCCTGATCCCGGTGACCGAGATCATGAGCGCCAAGATCCCGTTTCTGCTGGGCGGTGCCGTGATCGTCGAGCAGGTGTTCAACTGGCCCGGCATGGGGCGCATGGCGTGGCAGGCGGCGCAGGATCGCGATTTCCCGGTCATCATGGGGATCGCCCTCGTCGCCGCCGCGTTCGTGCGTCTCGGTAACCTGTTGCAGCGCGTCGTTTTCACCGCGGTCAATCCGCGCGCATCCAGAGAATAGGGAGCACATGCGTCGCTACGTCCAGACACCCGGCCCTATCGGGGAGTTCTCGGAGCTGTCGCTGCGGCAACGGGCGGGGCCGCTCGATCTCGTCTACGTGGCCTACGGCCTGCTGGTGGTGGCGGTGGTCGTGGCTTCGTACATGTTCGGGGCGCTGGGCTGGCTGCCCCATGATCCTCAGGCGATGAACGTCGGGCTGATCAACGCGGCGCCGTTCACCTCCGGGCACCTGCTCGGCACCGACTTCCTCGGGCGCGACCTGCAGGCGCGGCTGATTCTCGGCATCCAGGCCTACTTTCTCCCGGGACTGCTCGCGATCACGATCTCAGTCGTCGGCGGAAGCGTTCTCGGCATCCTCGCCGGGTACCGCGGCGGCTGGTTCGATACGATCATCACCTACTTCGACAACCTGCTCGACTCGTTCCCGCGCCTGGTGCTGATCCTGCTCGTGATCGCCGCATTCAAGGCCGACATCTACTACGTCATGGTCGTGGTCGGCATCACCGGCATGCCGGTGATCGCCAACCTGATCGCCGGCAAGATCGCATTTCTTCGACAGAAGAGCTTCATCGAGGCGGCGCATGCGCTCGGGCTGCCGGCGCACACGGTCATTCTCAAGCATATCCTGTGGTTGAACTGCCGCGCGCTGCTCGTGATCCAGGCCACCCTCGGCATGGCCGAGGCGATCCTGGTCGAGACGAGTCTCTCCTACCTCGGCTTCGGCGTGCAGGAACCCACGCCTTCATGGGGCAACATGGTCCAGGCCGGCGCGAACTATTTCCTGCAGGGCAACTTCTGGCCCTCGACCGCGCCGGCGCTCGCCATCCTCGCGACCATCCTCGGATTCCAGTTGCTCGGCGACGGCCTCAACAATCTCCTCGAAGCCAAGCGGAGGAAATGATGGGCGCGCCGCTGCTCGCCATCGAGAACCTGCGGACCTACTTCTACTCGCGCGCCAAGCGCGCTTTCATCCGCTCGGTGGACGGCGTGAGCTTTGACCTCGCGCGCGGCGAAACGCTCGGCATCGTGGGCGAGAGCGGCAGCGGCAAGAGCGTCACCGCGCTCTCGGCGGCGGGCCTCGTTACGGCGGGGCCGGGCGTGATCAGCGGCCGCATCCACCTGCACTCGAACGGCGCGCAGCGCAACCTGCTCGACGGCCTGGAGAAATACGCGCACGTCACGGAGCAGGATGGGCGCGTCATGGCGGTGGAGAAGGACGAGCGCGGCTGGCGCAAACACTCGGAGGCATTGATGGCGGGCGTGCGCGGCAAGGAGATCGCCATGATTTTCCAGAACCCGCGCTCGGCGCTGAACCCCTACTCCACGATCGGCAAGCAGCTCGTGGAGACCATCCGCCTGCACACGAGCCTCAAGGGCGAAAGCGAAGCCAGGGAACGCGCGGTCCATTGGCTGGAGCGCGTGCGCATCGATTCACCCAGGCTGCGATTCGACAACTTCCCCTACGGCATGTCCGGCGGCATGTGCCAGCGCGCCATGATCGCGATGGCGCTCTCCGCCGAACCTTCGCTCCTCATCGCGGACGAGCCGACCACCGGCCTCGACGCCACCATCCAGTCCCGCATCGTGGATCTGCTCGCCCAGCTCAAGACCGAGACCGGCATTACCACGCTCCTCATCAGCCACGACATCAGCGTGATCCAGCGCCTCTCGGATCGCATTGCGGTGATGTACGGCGGCACGGTGGTGGAGACCGGTCGCGCCGCGGAGGTGCTCGCGCCGCAGGCGCAGGCGCGCCACCCGTACACCGCGGCCCTGCTCGCCTCGATCCCGAGCGCGGAGACGATCCGCCGCAAGAGTTATCTGCAGGCGATAGAAGGCGAGGTGCTCGATACCATCGAGGTGCCGCGCGGTTGCCGCTTCTACGGTCGCTGCAACCGCGTCACCGAGGCGATCCGCGAAAGCTGCGCCGGTCTCGAGCCCCCGCTCGAAGAGGTCGCACCCGGTCACAAGGTGCGCTGCTGGCTGTACCCTGCGGCGGGGAAGGCATGAGCCAAACCATTCTCGAAGTCACCGACCTGCGCAAGGACTACAGCCAGCGTCGCGGCCTGTTCTCCATGCTGACCGGTCAGGGGCGCGTGATTCCGGCGGTCGACGGCGTGAGCTTCTATATCAGGGAAAACGAGACCGTCGGCTTGGTCGGCGAGTCCGGCTGCGGCAAGACCACGATCGGGCGCACGGTGCTGCGGCTGACCGACGCGAGCAGCGGGCGAATCGTGTTCGACGGCCGCGACATCACCACCTTGAGCCGAGCCGAGCTGCGCCCCTTAAGGCGCGAGATGCAGATGATCTTCCAGGACCTCGACGCGGGGCTGAACCCGGAGATGCGCGTGCGCGACATTCTGCGCGAGGCGCTCACGGTGCACGAGCGCCCGGGCGACGCCGAAATCGCAGGCCGCATCCGCGAGCTGCTGGAGCAGGTGAATCTCAAGGACAGCAAGCTCGCGAACTTCCCCTCGGAGCTTTCCGGAGGCGAGAAACGCCGCGTGGGAATCGCGCGCGTGCTCGCGGTGCGCCCGCGCCTGATCGTGGCCGATGAGCCCACGAGCGCGCTCGACATCTCGATCCAGGCGCAGGTGGTGAACCTGCTGCGCGACCTGCAAAAAAACCTCGGGCTCACGTATCTGTTCATCTCGCACGATCTCCCGATCGTGGAGCTGGTCAGCCAGAAAGTAGCGGTCATGTATCTCGGACGCATCGTCGAGATGGGTCTCGCGGAGAACATCGCGCACCAGCCGCGCCATCCCTACACGAGCATCCTGTGGTCGTCGCTCGCGGACAAGCAGAGCACCGAGGTGAGCAGGCGCGAGCGCAACGTGACGGTCGAGCGCGAGCGCCGCGCCTGGGGCGTATTCGATTTCGAGCAGCCGGTGAGCGGCTGCCGCTTCGCGCCGCGCTGCCCGCTGTACAAAGACAAGGGCCGCCCCGCCGTCTGCACCGACGGCAAAGACGTTTTCGTCGTCGATGACCGCCTGCTGCAGGCGCTTCAGCATCGGGCCGGACTCCCGCTCGTGGCGCTTGCGGAAATCGGCAAGACGCTTGAGCTGGGACTGCTTTTCCTCTTCGGTCGAGCGGATGAGTTCGAGCTTCTGCGGAACCGGCTCGCCCGCATTTTCGCGATGGGGGTTGAGGAAGGCGTTGACGCCGATGATCGGGTACGAGCCGTCGTGCTTCTTGTGCTCGTAGTCCAGGGATTCTTCCTGGATCCTGCCCCGTTGATAGCCGGTCTCCATCGCTCCTAGCACCCCGCCGCGCTCGGAGATCGCGTCGAATTCCTTCAGCACCGCCTCCTCGACGAGGTCGGTCAGCTCCTCGATGATGAACGAACCCTGGTTCGGGTTCTCGTTCTTGCCCAGGCCCCATTCCCTGTTGATGATGAGCTGGATCGCCATCGCCCGGCGCACCGACTCCTCGGTCGGCGTCGTGATCGCCTCGTCGTAGGCGTTGGTGTGCAGCGAGTTGGTGTTGTCGTAGGTCGAGATCAGCGCCTGCAGCGTGGTGCGGATGTCGTTGAAGGCGATCTCCTGGGCGTGCAGCGAGCGTCCCGAGGTCTGCGAGTGGAACTTGAGCCGCTGGCTGCGCTCGCTCGCGCCGTACTTCTCCTTCATCGCGACCGCCCAGATGCGGCGCGCGACGCGCCCGAGCACCGCGTACTCCGGATCCATCCCGTAGCTGAAGAAAAAAGACAGGTTCGGCGCAAAATCGTCGATCTTCATTCCGCGCGCGAGGTAGGCTTCCACGAAGGTGAAGCCGTTCGCGAGCGTGAAAGCGAGCTGCGAGACCGGGTTCGCGCCGGCCTCGGCGATGTGATAGCCCGAAATGGAGGCCGAGTAGAAATTGTCGATGCCGTGCTCGATGAAGTATTCCTGGATGTCGCCCATCACCTTGAGCGAGAACTCGGTGGAGAAGATGCACGTGTTCTGGCCCTGGTCCTCCTTGAGGA
>WNFX01019204.1_pt1 | contig 11363 bp, 11 predicted proteins | sample 5400111 | NCBI WGS metagenome assembly WNFX01 (sample SAMN13153363, study PRJNA577476) | soil metagenome | isolation source: 40 cm soil or saprolite under grassland replicate 1 | place: USA:California | collected 2016-06-15
CGGAGCGACGGGCTGGGCCCGAAACCTTCGGGCGGCCGGCGAGGCGACCATAATCTATTCTGGTGGCCGTAGCTGTCCGGTTCACGCCATCGAGGTTCCATCCGATGAAGCGGCAGCGATTCTTCGGCGCGTGCTCGAGCCATACCGCCAGTTGGGCTTCGTGCGCAGGCTGCTCGGCTCGCGCGTTAGGCCGCCCGTCGCCCTTCTACGCCGATACCGCATACGAATCGACGACACCCCACAGGATTACCTCGCCGAAGCTCGGCGTCACCCGCTGTTCGAACTCCGACCCGCGTAACGACCACAACGAGCTATTCGCCGTCACCGGCCCTGTGGCGCGCCAATGCACGCCTCATCGGTCGCAGCCGCCGACGATGGCCTGCATAAATATGCAGGCCGCGCTCGCTGTCATGTCGTGGACGCCCATGATGGCCCGAACGCTGACGACGTGATAAGTCGGCCAAATAAGCACGCGCCGACCCGCCGTTAGGTGTGGCAATCTGGTGCACGCACGCGGCTCGCGGTCAGCGCAGAGCTGGCCGATCTGAGTCCTCCTATATCAACCTAGTAGCCATCTTCGAGTGGTGCGGTCGGGGCTAGGGGGAGGAACGCGGCTAGCAACAGATGAAGGACGGTCTGGCGGCATGCGGCGTCATCGAGCATTCCCGAGTCGGGATCGCCATGCCGGTGCATTGCGAACCACGCGATGGTTTCTACGATGAACCGGGCCGCAGCCGGGATATCGGGCACCGGGCGCAGGTTGCCCGCGGCAGTTTGCTGTCGCAGGTATCCGCCGAGCTGGTCGAGCGTGGCCCGGCGCCGCTGCGCGAAGTACCATTGCGCCAGCTCGGGCAGGTCGGCAGCGCAGCGAGCGAAGAGCTGGAGGGCCCGCCGGTTGTGCTCGATGAATCCGTACAGTGCGTCGATGACGACGCCCAGCTCCTGATCGGCTAGCCGGGTGTTGGGGTAGCCGGAAGCCTGGACGACTGGGGGCTGCGCCTGGGCCGATGCCCACGAGTCGAGCAGTGCCCCTATCTCCTGCGGCGGCGGAGCGGTCACCGGCAGGGTCAGCGTGCCCACCGCATCCGGCCGGATCACTCGCAGCAATGCCAGGTACAGCAGGGCCTGCTTGCTGTCCACGTAGGTGTACAGCGCCATGGCTCAGTCCCAGCGCGGCCGCTACGTCAGAGATCCCCGCCGGGCGGAACCCCTTGTCGGTGAAGACTGCCACGGCTGCGCTCGGCGAGGACTACCTCGCCTATAAAGCCCGGCGCAAGCGTCTCATACCGTTCATCTGGTAGCAGGTGAGCGGGGTCTGGCCGCACTCGAATAAGCCGGAGGCATGGCAATCGAATCAGGTGGCACGTACTGGCGCTGGCTCTGGCTGCTTCGGGTGCCAGGGGGTGACGCGCAGAACCGCCCGCAAGCCGGCCGTCCGTCCGGGCCTGATGCACGTGGCGCTACCGGCACGGTTGGCCTGACTTTGTGGCCGCCGATGTCAGGACGGCTGCGCATCCAGCCAGTCGGCGAAGGTCGGTCCGCGCAGCTTCGCGTGCGGCCCTGGCAGCAGTGCACCTGTTTCCTCGAGGTGCTCCGGATCGTCCGGGTTGCTCACGCCCTGGACGCGCAAGGCCTCGCCGCTGCGGGCGGCGACGAGCCCGGCGGCCTCGACTATGCTCTCCTCTCGCGGCCCGGCCACCTCGGGCATCTCGCCGTGATCCGCGGCCCACTCGCTGGCCGTGGCCAGCTCGGCAATCGACTCGGCGACGGCGCGGGCCGCGACCAGCTGGGTGCGCATCTTCGGCACATAGCAGACATCGCCCTGACGGCCCCACGCCATCAGCACCGGGACGAACTCGTGGAACTGGGCGGCGCGCAGCACCCGGACGGGGAGCGGCCCGGCCAGCGCCGCGCGTTCGTGCTCGGCCTTGGCCGCGCTGTACCCGGCGGTGAACTTGTCGCAGCCGATAATGGACACCATCACCATGCGGCCGACGCCGGCGCTCTCCCCGGCGGCGTGCAGGTTGCGGCTCGCGGTGGTGAAGAACTCGGTCGCTGCCGCCTGATCGGCGGACGCCCCGGTGGCTGCGTCCACGATGCAGCCGACGCCGGCGAGCGCCACGTCCAGCCCGTCCCCGCTGATCACGTCGACGCCGGTGGCGCGCGAGATCGGCACGACGTCGTGCCCGCCGGCCCGCAGCACGTCCACTACGTGCCGGCCCAGCCGTCCGGTCGCGCCGGCGACCGCGATCCGTCGGGATGTGCGCATGATGAACCTCCTGTATCCGGGGCGCCGCTGTCACAGCGGCCGATCGTGCGGGGTCGGTATTACGACACCGGATGAGCGGAGGTTGTGACCGATGAGCGACGAGCAATTCCTGGCCGCGCGGTTCGAGCAGCACCGTGCGGAGCTGCGCGCGGTGGCCTACCGGATGCTGGGGTCACTCAGCGATGCCGATGACGCGGTGCAGGAAGCGTGGCTGCGGCTGAGCAGCTCGGCCGACGACGAGATCGACAATCTCGGCGCGTGGCTCACTACCGTCGTCGGCCGGGTCTGCCTGAACATGCTGCGGGCCCGGACACGGCGCCGCGAGGCCGCGATGCCGGTGCACATCCCCGACCCGATTGTGGCGCCGGAAGGCGAACTCGACCCCGAGCATCAGGCGATCCTCGCCGACTCGGTGGGGCTGGCACTGCTGGTGGTGCTGGATGCGCTGAGCCCGGACGAGCGGCTGGCTTTTGTCATGCACGACATGTTCGCCGTGCCGTACAAGGACATCGCCGCCATGATCGGCCGGTCACCGGTCGCCACCCGGCAGCTGGCCAGCCGGGCCAAGCGGCGCGTGCAGGGCGAGGCGCCACGATCCGATGCCGGCCTGAGCGAACAGCGTCAGATTGTCGATGCGTTCTTCGCCGCCGCACGAGATGGTGACTTCGAAGCGCTCGTCGCGGTACTCGACCCGGACGTCGTGCTGCGCTCGGACGGCGGGGCCCGCCGGGCCGGGGCGACTTTCCTCGTGCGCGGCGCGGCGGAGGTCGCGTCCCGGGCGATGGTCTACGCGAGCATGTCGCCGTTCGTGCTTCCCGCGATTGTCAACGGCAGCGCTGGGGTCGTGGTGGCACCGCGCGGCACGGCATTCTCGGTCATGGCCTTCACGGTGCGTCACGGCAAGGTGATCGCCATCGACTCGCTGGCCGACCCGTCACGGCTGGGCCGGCTTGACCTCGCCGTCCCCGGCGAGCAGGGCGGAACGAAATGAGAATCGCGGTGACCGGGGCGGCCGGCACGCTCGGTCGGCAGATCACTGGCCTGATCGCGGCTGCGACCGACCACGAGGTGGTGGCAGTGGCGCGGCGGCCGCAACCAGACGTCGCGCCGCTCGTCGTCTCCAGGCCAGCGGACTATGCGGATATCACCGCCCTGCGCACCGCGTTCGAGGGCGTCGACACCCTGGTGTTCGTCTCCAGCGACGGCGAGGCTGTCAACGTCCTGTATCACCACGGCAATATCGTGCGCGCAGCGAGCGAGGCCAGCGTGCGGCACATCGTCGCGATGAGCGCACTTGATGCCGATATCACTTCCCCGTTCTGCTACGCGGTGACCTACGGCCACACCGAGCGGCTGCTGTCCGCGAGCGGATGCGCCTTGTCGCTGGTGCGCACGTCGATCTTCACCGAGTTCTTTCTGGCCAGGTTCGTGCGCACCGCCCGCGAGCGCGGCGAGCTCCGGCTGCCCGCCGGGAGCGGCCGCATCTCGATGGTGTCTATTACCGACGTCGGCCGCTGCCTCGCCGCGCTCGCCCTTAACACGCCAGCAAGGCGCATGCACGAACTCACGGGTCCCGCGGCACTCGATATGCACGACGTCGCGGCCCTGGCGGCTAGGAACTGGCAGATCCCGGTCCGCTACATCGACATCCCTCCCGCCGATTTCCAGCGCGAACTGGCCGCCGCTGACCTCGACCCTTGGTGGTGCTACGCTTTCTCCTCCATGTTCGCCTCGATCCGCCAGCACCGATGGGAACGGATTACCGGCGACATCGCCAGCCTCACCGGGCGCTCGCCGCTCACGGTCGACAACCTGCTCGGCCGATGAACAGCCGCGTGCAAATACCGCATTTTGGTGCTCCGGCCTGCCGCTCTGAGGCAGTACCACCAGGACTGCACAGGAGCGGCAGCCCTGTGCAGCCCTTCGCGCAGCACGGAAACAACAGGTGGGTGACGCGGGGCCCCGGTACGCGGACCGCGAGATTGCCGAGCGGATGTCCTCCAGGGAGAGCTGGCCGAAGAAGGAATGCCTGTTGCCCATGATCACAGGCAACAGGTCGACGGCTACCCCGGTCGAGCAGCGCGAGTCCAGGCAGTGCCAGCCGATGGTTCCGCCGCCACCGCGATGACGAATGCCCCGACGCCGACGGTGACACAGGAGATCGGGAGCGCCCCCAGTATGAGCGCGCAGAACCTCCTGTCTCATCGGCCCGCTGATTTCGAGGTTGACTGCAGGGACGCTCGGTGCGCGGCTCAGCGAGTTCCGGTGGGAGGAACTTGAAGATCGTTTCGGCCTTGATGTGAAAAGCTGCGGCGCGGACCAGATCGCCGACCATCTCCTTGCCTGGTGGGCGGCCATTCACTGAATGCATGCCGATCGCGCGACTCGCGGCGCAAATCTGCGAATATTCAGAAGGCGCTATTCAGAGGAGGGGAGCCGTCGTGGGGACGTGGGGTCCGGGCCTATTCGACAATGATGCAGCTGCGGATTTTCTTGCGGCGCTGGAGAACATGGCGTCGGAGGCGCGTGTGGCGGCCGTCCGGCAAATACTGCAGGACGTGTCGGCGGCCAGTGGCTATCTCGACTATGACGACGCGGCCGCAGCCGTTGCGGCAGCGGCGGCGGTCGGTTTCTCACGGGGAGTTTTCCCCGGGCTGGACAGCGAGGTTCCCGAGGTATTCACCGACGAACCGCTGAAGCTATCCGACGATCTTAGCCCGCTGGCCGTAGCAGCGTTGGACAGGGTGATGGGCGGCGACTCCGAATGGCGCGACCTGTGGACCGACGGCGAGGACAGCGACGACCGCAACGAGGCACTCATTATGATCACCCGCCTGCGCTCACTACTGGCCGGCCGTGACAACACAGCCACGCTCGGCGACGGTGACTCGGGCCGCCCGTCCGCGTCGGCGAAGAGGAAACGGCGAACGCCGCGCCTGGCGTTCGAGCCCGGGACGATCCTGCGGGTTGCCATTGACCATGAATGGCACACCTATGCACGCATGCTCGCCAGCAAGCCAATGATCGCCTTCTACGATTGCCGGGTCCGCGGGCCGATCACGGACCTCGTCACGATCGTCCGCAGCCCGGTGCTCTTCGTCCTAGCGGTGTACAACTCGGTATACGCCAAGGGCGCATGGCCGCGCATCGGGCACATTCCGCTCGAGCAGATCGATACTCCCATCCCCAACCAATTCATGCAGGACATCGGGACCGATCGGTGCACGATCGTCGACCGATACTTCAACGAACGGCCAGCGGAACCCGAACAGTGCGTTGATCTGGAGCGGGTAGCCGTGTGGGGTGCCGACGATATCGAAGAGCGACTGAGGGACCACTACGCCGGCCGACCGAATGCTCACCTTGCCTATATGAAGGTACGGCTCTGACTGCAACATCGACCCATTGGCTGCTTCATAAGACTCACGGTCATCGGCAGAGTCGGATGCCGCTTTTCGGCTATGAGCGTGACCTGACCCGACGAGGGACCGCCCGCCTCCGCGTCGGCTCGGAAGGATCGCGGTGTCGGAGCCGGAGGAGAGGCCGGCGGACCCGGACCCGGAGGTGCCCCAGCGGGCACGCCGGCGCAGTTTCACGGCGAAGTACAAGCTGGAGGTCCTGGCCGCCTATGACGCGGCGGGATCGGGTGAAAAGGGCGCGATCTTGCGCCGGGAGGGTTTGTATTCCAGCCACATCGTGGAGTGGCGGCGGGCCCGCGGCGCGGGGGCGCTGGCCGCGCTGGCGCAGCCGCGCGGCCGTAAGCGCCCGGATCCGCGGGATGGGCAGATCGCGGCGCTTCGCCGGGAGAAGGAGCGGCTGGAGCAGGAGCTGGCCAAGGCCCGCTTCGTGGTGGATGTCCAGGCAAAACTGCAGGCGCTCTTGGAGACGCTCTCCGAGAGCGGGGACACCGGGACCAAGCGATCGCCATGACCGATCAGGCGGTCGCGGAGCTGGCGCCGGTGACCGGCACCCGGACGGCGTGCGCGGCGGTGGGCTGCCCGCAGGCCAGCTGGTACCGGCGGCACCGCCAAAGCCCGCTCCCGCCCCGGCCGGAGCTCATTCCGCACCGGGAACGGCACCAGCCGCGCGCCCTGGACCCCGCTGAGCGGCAGCAGATTGTGGATGTGCTGCACAGCGGCCGGTTCGCCGACGCCGCCGCGGCCGAGGTGTGGGCCACGCTGCTGGACGAGGGCACCTACCTGGGGTCGGTGTCCACCTTCTACCGGATGCTGCGCGCCGAAGGTGAGACACGGGAGCGGCGCCGCCAGGCCACCCACCCGGCCACCGTTAAGCCCGAGCTGCTGGCGGCCGCGCCGAACCAGGTGTGGTCGTGGGACATCACCAAGCTGCACGGGCCGGCGAAGTGGACCTACTACTACCTGTATGTGATCTTGGATATCTTCAGCCGGTATGTGACCGGCTGGATGGCCGCCACGCGCGAGCCGGCGGCGCTGGCGGAAACGCTGATCAGCCAGACCTGCGCTAAGCAGCAGATCAGCGCTGGCCAGCTGGCCATCCACGCCGACCGCGGCTCCTCGATGACCTCCAAGCCGGTCGCGTTCCTGCTCGCCGACCTGGGCGTCACCCAGTCTCATTCCCGCCCGCACGTGAGCAACGACAACCCGTTCTCGGAGTCGCAGTTCAAGACGCTGAAGTACCGGCCCGCCTTCCCCGGCCAGTTCGGGTCGATCCAGCACGCCCGGGCCCACTGCCAGGTCTTCTTCCCCTGGTACAACAACCAGCACCGGCACTCGGCGCTGGGCCTGCACACCCCCGCCGACGTGCACTACGGCCGCGCCGGCGCCGTGCGGGCCGCCCGCGCCAGCGTCCTGGCCGCCGCCTACGCCACCCACCCGGAGCGGTTCGTCTCCCGGCCACCGGCCCCGCCGAAACTGCCCGCCGCCGCCTGGATCAACCGGCCCCAGCCGCAGGACACTCCCGCACCGGGCGCAGCCATCCCGGCCACGGAGCCCCCATGCCCAGCATGACCCTCGACGCCGGCGATGCCGCCGAGCTCGCCGAAATGCTGTCCTTCCTCAGCCAGTGGCTGGCCCGCGACCCCGCCCGCCTCGGCACTTCGCTGGAGGACTTCGTCGGAAACCCCGCCTACGGCATCCAGCACCTGCGCGACGACCTGGACCGCTTCGTCTTCCTGCTCGGCGGCAGCGACGAAGAGCAGTTCCTCACCGGCGACCACGACGAGTCCGGGAAAGGAGGAACCAACGACAACTGACCAGCCGGCTCACTAAATGCCGGTCAACGGTGCCTCAATCAGGTTGACAGGTTCCGGAAGCCGTTGCCCACCTCGCTGGCCTTAAAGAGGGAGTGTTATGGACTCCGCAACGAAGCCGTCAGTTCTTTTCGTGTACTTCACGTACACGAACCAGACCCTGAAGGTGGTCGAGGCGATGGCCGAGGTGCTCCGCGGCCGTGACGTCGACGTGACCTTGGCCGCGATCGAGTTCACCGACTCTCGCTACGCCGGCCGATTCCAGGAGTTCCCCATGCCGCACCCGTTTCGCGAGCTCGTGGGGATGATCCCGGCAGAATCACCCCGCCGCCGCGCGGCGAAGATCGCCATCCCCGACGTGGTGACCGAACGGGACTACGACCTGGTAGTCATCGGCTCTCCCACCTGGTGGCTGTCCACCGACGTTCCGGTCCGGTCCTTCCTGCAGTCCGGCACCGCGAGCCAGGTCCTGAAGGGCAAGCCGTTCGCCGCCGCCGTCTGCTGCCGCCGGTACTGGAAACACAACCTCAAGACGGTCCGCAGACTCGGCACCGAACGCGGCGGTGTCTTCGCCGACGGCATTCACTTCCGCTACCAGGGCGGCCAGGTGCGCTCCCTGCTGTCGCTGCTGAGCTACCTCGGGTCCGGTAAGTACCGCGAACGCTACCTCGGGATCAAGATCCCGCCGACCAACATCCAGGACTACCACCTGGAGGAAGCACGGAAATTCGCGGACGGGCTCGCCAGCCGCCTCGCTTAGCTCCCGCGATCCTCACTAGGGCGCGGTTTGCGGGATCGTTGGTGATGAACCTGGCGGTGACCTGGTGTAACTGATGTGGCTAGCTTACGGCTGGGTCCTCGTCGTCTTGCTGGGGCCTCGGCTGGCCCAGCTTCGGGGTTTCGGCCTGAGTCCCCGGAGGTGCCCGATGGCCACCACGATCCTGTCCGCTGCGCTTGTCCCAGTCGCTCCGGTATTCACCAATGCCGAACGGCTGGCATTGGCTGGATTCCTCGCCGGATACAGCGGCCTCACCCGGCAGGCCTATGAGCTTGACCTCAGGCAGTTCGCCGGCTGGTGCCAGCAGCACCAGTTGCATCTGTTCGAAGCCCGCCGGGCCGACATCGAGTGCTTCGCCCGCGACCTGGAAGCCCGCGGGCGTGCCAGGGCCACCGTCACCTGCCGCGTGTGCACCGTCGCCGGGTTCTACCGCTACGCCGTCGAGGAAGAACTGCTCGATCACTCACCCGCCGCGCACGTGCGGCGGCCGCGGCTGGACTATGAGTCTCACGCCACCGGGCTGGACCGCAACGAACTCGGCGCGCTGCTGGGCTCGGCCCGCCCGCCGCGCACGCACTGATCTCCTTGCTGGCTCTCAATGGGCTACGCGTCTCCGAAGCTACTGGCGCGAACATCGAGGCGCTGGGCATCGAGCGCGGGCACCGGACCCTGGTCATCACCCGCAAGGGCGGCAGGGTCGTCACCATCCCGCTCACCCCGCGCACCGCCAGGACGATCGACCTGGCCATCGGCGAGCGCACCGAGGGCCCAATCTTCCTGGCGGCTGACGGCCGGCGGCTAGACCGGCACGGCGCAAGACGAATCGTCCGCCGGGTCGCCCGCCGCACCGGAATCATCAAGCCTGTCGGACCGCACACGCTACGGCACGCATTCATCACTGCGGCGCAAATGAGCAGAATTGCATCTGATGCAATATTCAGCGGATCCGGTGAACACGCGCCACCTGCGATGCAGCGTGCGGCCCTGAAGCGGGCTCAAAGCAACAACGGGCCGCGCGGCCTGCCTGACCTGCGATGTCAACACCGCGTTGCATCAGATGCCACGATCATGCACCCAGTTCGGTTGCACCCGATACCCGCATGATGCAGCAGGCACAACCAAAAACGCAGCGACGAGGGCAGATGCCACAACCGCCCGTTCGCCGAGCTGACCTATTCGACAGGGTTGGAATATTGCTCTCTACCAGTTTTGATGCTGGAGTTCCCTTGCGGGACGTCCAGGAAGCCGCCTCGCACGCCGACCCGCGGACCACCATGCGCTACGACCGGGCCAGGACCTCGCTAGACCGCCATGCCACCTATATCGTCGCCGCCTACGTCGCCGGGGCTGCCCGGTAGGTCCTCAGGTCAGACGGTAAGACATCCGCCTAGCCGCGAGCCGGGCAGGAGGATAGCCCCAGACATAGCCGAATCACCGAACGTGACCTGGGACACCGCTTGCGAACCGCCTAATGGACGGCTCTCGGGCGCGGGCCATCAGCGGTCGTGGGCGCGCATAACGAACATTTCGTCGCGGCCCCGACCAGGCTCGAGGGCCATCGGCCGTCTCCACACGGACTGACCCTCTTGGCAGATCGACGCACTGAAATCTCCGGCCTTCGTGTCTGAGAGCTGGTGCTTTGTTGAGGCGAAACCGCGCCGGGGCGGGGTGGTGGCCGGGTTCGTCTATGCGGCTGCGGCTCTTGTAGCCGCAGCGCCTGGAGCGTGTCGGCAAGCCGTTTGCGACCGACCCTGCCCGCCCGGCTGCGAAGCGTTCGGGTTCGACGGTGAGGAGCGGTGCACCTCGGGTGATATGAGCGTGTAGGTGATGAGCGGTGCGGCTGGGTAACCCCAACCCCGCTTCGGGTGAGGGCACGGTCGCTCGCCGAGGCAGATCATCACCGGCTCCGGGAGCCTTCGCGCACCCAAGAGAAGGAGCTACCCGCTTCGGCGGCGTCCAGTCGCCGCATGCCCATCAGCCTGCCAGATGCCCCTCCCGTGACTGACCGGTCCCACCCAGCACGAGATGATCTTTCTCGCCCGAGAAGTCCCGACCGGCGCCCGGGAGACCGCGGTTGCTTAGTCAGGTTCTTGCTCCATACGATCCAGCCAGCGGTCGGCTGCGATGGGCAGGTTGTGGAAACCCGCGGCAGGCCGGCGCGACGGCGGTCGCCCGGCGGCTTGGCTCGCCGGGGACCCGGCCAGATGGGGGGCGATGGGCATGTTCCGGGCCGGCGCCCAGCCGGTTGGCCTCTGGGGACTGAGACCGCGGGCACCGCGGGCGGGCCGCGCGCGGTGAGGCGCATCCGGCGGGACGTCATCGTGCTGGCCGCCAGCGTGGCGGTGTTCGCCGGCTGCGCGGTGATCGCGGCCGATGGGCGGGTCGGGCCGGCCGAGCGGGCCGTGTTCCACGCCATCAACGGGCTGCCCGGCTGGCTGTACCGGCCGATGCTGGCCGCCCAGTACCTGGGGGTGCTGGCCATGCCGCTGGTGGTCGCCGCCGCCGCGCTGGTGTGGCGGCGCTGGCGGCTGGCCGCGGCGCTGGTGCTGGTGGTGCCCTTGAAGTTGGTCCTGGAGCGGGTCGCCAAGCAGCTGGTGCAGCGGCAGCGGCCCGGGACGACGGTGCCCGACGCGATTCTGCGCGGGGTGCCGCACCACGGTTTGAGCTTCACCTCCGGGCACGCCATCATCACCTTCGCGATCGCCGGGCTGCTGGCGCTGGTGCTGCCGCGCCGCTGGGGGGTCGTCGCGTTCGTGCTGGCAACCTGTAACGGGGTGGCGCGGGTGTACCTGGGGGCACACAACCCGCTGGACGTGGCCGGCGGGGCGGCGATCGGCCTGGCGATCGCCGCCGTACTGGACATGCTCCTGGACGTCGCCCGTCACCGGGAGCGCGGCCCGCCCGGGCCGAGCACCCCGGCGCGGGAGGATCGGGCCAGCTGAGGCTGGGTGGAGCCACGAGGTGCCCGTCTCGCGGTCGCAGATGAGGTGATGCGGGAGAGGTCTGCCGCTACGATCCGATCTTGTCATCGCGCCGATGCTGACCGCGGCGATTCCCGCGGACATCTGGTCGGCTGGCCCCGTGCA
>WNFX01015073.1_pt1 | contig 11359 bp, 9 predicted proteins | sample 5400111 | NCBI WGS metagenome assembly WNFX01 (sample SAMN13153363, study PRJNA577476) | soil metagenome | isolation source: 40 cm soil or saprolite under grassland replicate 1 | place: USA:California | collected 2016-06-15
CCGCACCACCGAGCTGCACCGCCAGCCGCGCCTGCGCAATCCGGGTCAGTTCCGATTGCGCCTCGACGATCGCAACGAGCCAGCCGGCGGCCTTGAGCCCGAAGGTCGTCGGGACCGCCTGCTGCAGCAACGTGCGCGCAGCCATGACCGTCGATCGATGTCGATCGGCGAGCGTGGCGGCCGCGGCGGCCGCCCGGTCCATGTCCGCGAGGACGAGGTCGAGACCGCGCCGTGCGATCAGCATCATCGCCGTGTCCAGGATGTCCTGGCTGGTCGCGCCGTGGTGCACATACGCGGCGGCATCGTGGGGGACGGCGGCGCGCAGGGCATTGACCAGCGGAATCACTGGGTTGGCGCTTCGCACGGCTGCCCGGCCGAGCTGTGCGACGTCGAATTCGTCAACGCGGCACTGAGCGGCAATGCCCTCGGCCGCCTTCGACGGGATGAGGCCGATGCGTGCCTCCGCTCGCGCCAGGGCCGCCTCGACGTCGAGCATCGCTTGCACCCATGCCCGGTCGGACACGGTGGCCAGCATCACATCGGTGCTGAGGCTTGGCCCGAAGAGCGCGTCAGATGGCAAAGAAGACCGTCTCCCGTTCGCCCTGCAGCCTGACGTCGAAGTGCAGCACGCCACCGCAATTCTTCGCGATAAGGGTCTCCCGGCGCGCCGGCTCGACGAGGTTCAGGACCGGATCGGCGGCGTTGGCCTGCGTCTCGTCAGGAAAGTACATCCGCGTCACCAGGTGACGGAGCAAGCCGCGGGCAAACACCGTGACGTTGAAGTGAGGCGCCTGCATGCGTCCACCCGGCGCGGACACAGGTCCTGGCTTGACCGTCGTGAAGCTGAAGGCGCCTTCGGAGTCGGTGCGAGCGCGTCCGAATCCCGTGGCGGGCTGCCAGATTTCCAGCAGTGCGTCGGGGACCGGCTCGCCCTTGCCGTCGAGGACCTGGCCCTCGATTCGCATCGCGCCGGCCGATTCCGGCGGGGCGAGTTGTTCGCCCCGCTCAAAAGGCAGTCCGACGCCGAAGAATGGACCAACGGTTTGCGACGGCGTCAACGGTCCGCTCATTGTTCATTCTCGAAGGGCGTGGCCGCGCGGCCGCGCAGCACGATGTCCCATCGATAGGCGAGAGCCCACTCCGGAACAGTGGTCTCGGGATCGAATCGCGACACGAGGCGGTCGCGGCCGGCTTGGTCGGGGATCGATTGCAAGATTGGATCGCGCGGCATCAGCGGGTCGCCCGGGAAGTACATCTGGGTCACCAACCGGCTGCGGAACTCGCTGCCGAAAAGCGAGAAATGGATGTGCGCCGGGCGCCACGCGTTGCGGTGGTTCTTCCAGGGGTATGCGCCCGGCTTGATGGTGATGAATCGATAGTGACCGTCGTTGTCGGTCAGGCAGCGACCCGCACCCGTGAAGTTGGGGTCCAGCGGCGCCGGATGCTGGTCATCCTGGTCAAGGTAGCGGCCGGCGGCATTCGCCTGCCAGACCTCGACGACCGTCTTTCGTAGCGGCCGTCCATCGCTATCGAGCACCCGGCCGGTGACGATGATCCGTTCTCCGATTGGTTCGCCGGCGTGCTGGCGGGTGAGGTCGTGATCGACTTGGGCGATGGTCCGCGGAAACAACGGCGCGGGGAAATCATGGAATCCGTCCGGCAGGTTCACCAACGGCTTGGCTGGTGCGCGCAGGCGCGTGCCGACGTAGTCGGGATAGAGGTAGGGGGGCTCGCGCTCGCTCATCGATGCAACCAGTAGCCCACGGGGAACACCTGGATATGAAAGCGGCTGCTGATCAGGCCCCAGATCCCTTTGGGCAGGAACATGGCCACGGCGACAGCCAGCGACCCCAGCAGGATGAGATACCAGGCACCGGACTGGGCCAGCGTTTGCTGGATGACCGTGAAGATGGCCGTACCGACGACCGGCCCTTCGATGCTGCCCACGCCACCGATCAGCGCCACGAAGATCATCTTCGCCGACCACCCTACGCTGAAGATCGCGCTGGCGAGGACGTTGAGCTGGCTGATGATCAGCAGCGCCCCGCCGGCGCCGCACCCGGCGGCGGACACGACGTACACAACCCGCTTTGCCGAGGTGACGCGCACACCGGCGCTGCGCGCCGCCACCTCGTTGTCCCGGATCGCGGTCAGGTCCAACCCCATGCGGCTGGAGAGGAGCAGGTAGGTGGCGAGCAAAGCCGCGGCGGCCACGGCGAGCGCACTCCAGTAGGTCAGCGCCTGACGGAACACCGGGTCGATCAGCGCCAGCCCGGGAAGACTGGTTCCGGTTCCGCCGCCCAGCGAGCGGAAGCGGATCAGGACGAGGAAGAAGACCTCGGCCACCACCCAGGTGCCGATCGCGAAGTACTCCGCTCGCAGGCGGAAGACGAGAAAGGATACCGGCACCGCGATCGCGCCCGCGACGACAACCGCGAAGGGAATCGCCAGGTAGGGGTTGATGCCGTTCTGGGCCAGCAGCAGCACCGTGTACGCACCGACGCCGATGTAGGCCTGCTGCCCCACGGAGATCAGCCCGCAATAGCCGGCAAGCAGATTCCACATACTGGCGAGCACCAGCAGGATGAAGGCGTTGACGAGGAGATCGGTCACGTCCGCGTAGACGACATAGGGAAGGGTCGCGAGCAGTACGACCGCGACCGCCGCGCCGATGAGTCCCCACAGCGCCGATCGGCGGGAGCGCGTAACCCGCACGGCCGCGATCATATGGCCAGCCGGGCCCGGATTAAACCCTGCGGGCGGAGCGCGAGCACGGCGAGGAACACCAGGTGGCCGGCGAGCACGCCACCGCTGGGATCGATCCGGGCGCCGACAGCCTGCGCGACGCCAAGGATGATGCCGCCGACGAGCGTCCCCCATAGCGCTCCGACGCCGCCGATGATGACCGCCTCGAAGGCGAAGATCAGGCGCGACGGGCCGGCGCTTGGATCGAACGACGACGAGCTTCCCAGCGCCAGGCCGGCCAGCGCCACGGTGGCAAAGGCGATCGCGGCGGCGATCCCGAACACATGGCGGGTGTTCACGCCGGCGATCGACGACGCCTCCTGGTCATCGGCCGACGCCCGGATCGCGCGTCCCATCGCCGTGCGCGAGAGAAAGAGCTGCAGACCAACGAGCACGACGACCGCCGTCACGAAGATCATCAGTGGCACATAGCCGATGGACAGCTCTGGTGAAACGCGCAGTGACGCCGAGATGAGACTGCCGAGATCGAACGAGTGGCTGTCAGCGGATGCAATGACCAGCAACAGGTTCTGGATGACGACCGAGAGCCCGAAGGTCACGAGCAAAGTTGTCAACGGCGAGACTTCGAGGCTCTTCTGGATGATGAGACGCTGCACGCCGTATCCGAAGAGGGCAAACAGCGGCGCGACGATGACGAAGGTGAGCAGGGCGGGCACGTGCGTGGTCGTGATCACGACCAGCGCGAGGTAGGCGGCCAGCACCGCGAAGTCGCCGTGGGCGAGGTTGACGACGCGCACGACGCCGAAGAGCAACGACAACCCGCAGGCGAAGAGCGCGTAGAGCCCGCCGAGGAGGATCCCCTGGACGATCGCGTTCACCCAGTTCATGCCGCGCTTCCTGGGCCGGCCCGGCCCGCCAAACCAAAGTACGCGGCCTCGATCTGCGCCGTCGTCGCCCCTGCCGGTTTGCCTTCGAGGGTAGTGCGACCCTCGAGCAGGCATTGAAACTGGTCGGCGATCCGGAGCGCTTGCGCGACGTCTTGCTCCACGAGCAGTACCGCCATCCCTTTTTTGACCAGCTCCGGGAGGATGCCGTAGATCCGCCGGACCATGGTTGGCGCCAGGCCGAGCGAAAGCTCGTCGAGCAGAAGCACTTTCGGGTTCGCCATCAGCGCTCGTCCGATCGCCACTGCCTGCTGCTCACCACCGGAGAGGTGGACGGTCGGCTCGTGACGCCGGTCCCCCATCCAGTCAAAGAGTCCGTAGACGGCGCGCACACTCCAGGGACCGGCTCGCCCTGACGATTGCCCGACCAGGAGGTTCTCCTCGACGCTGAGCGATGGAAACAGCCGGCGCCCTTCCGGAACGAGCGCGATCCCCTCGCGAACCCGGGCGTGCGGCGGCAGCGCGGTAATGTCACGGCCCTCGAGCACGATCGCCCCGTTGGTCGGCTGGTGTAGACCGATGATCGAGCGCAGCAGCGTGGACTTTCCCGCGCCATTGGCGCCGATGATGGCGAGCGTTTCGCCCGGCCCCACTGTGAGGCTGACCTCGGTGAGCGCCTGGAGGTAGCGGTGCCGAACCGTCAGGTTGCGAACCTCAAGCATCGATGTTGACTCCCAGGTAGACCTCCTTGACCTCCGCATTGGCGAGGACCGTCTGTGGATCGCCTTGCGCGATCAGTCGGCCGCCGGCGAGGCAGATGATGCGGCTGACGGCGCGGGTCAGGGCGTGCACGACGTGCTCCACCCAGACGATGGCTACCCCCCGTTGCCGGACGTCCTCCACGATTTGAACCAGCTGGGCCACTTCGGGACCGGTGAGCCCACCGGCGACCTCATCGAGCAAGAGGATGCGCGGTTGGGTCGCGAGCCCGCGCGCGAGCTCCAGGCGTTTGCGTTGCAGCAGGCCGAGACGTCCGGCTGGACGGTTCGCGTCCTGCGAGAGTCCGGTCTCCTCGAGGGTCCGGGCGGCGACCGTGTAGCCCTGGGTCCGGGAAAGCTGACCACCGCGAAAGGCGGCCACGAGCAGGTTCTCGAAGACCGTCATGTTCTCGAAGGGCCGCGGCACCTGGTAGGTGCGCGCGATCCCCATGCGACATCGGGTCGCGGGATCGAGCCGGAGGACTGAGCGCCCATCGACGCGCACGTCCCCCGCGTCAGGGTTCAGGTCGCCGGCGATCATCGCGAACAGCGTGCTCTTGCCGGCGCCGTTCGGCCCCACGATCCCCACCGTCTCCCCTGCCGTAAAGCGCAGCGACAGGCTGTCGGCGACCGTGATCCGGCCGAACCGCTTGCTGACGCCGGTCAGCTCGAGAAGGACGGCCTCCGCCGTCATGGATTGGTCGCGACGAGGTCTCCGTTAACGGGAACGTTCTTGTTCGCGCTGTTGTCCACGACGACCATGCTGTAGGGGAACTTCGATCCCTTTTTCCACTGCACCCCGACCGGCTTCTGGATCGCGATCCCCGGCATCGGTCCTTTCGTGAAGTCCAGCGGACCGCTGATCCCCGTGTAATTCATGTTCTTGAGCTGGGTGGCGACGGTGGTGTGATTGTGGGGATCGTCGACCGCGGTGAAGGCCTTGTGGGCGATCTCGAAGAGCGAGTGCACCGACCCGATGCTCTGCACCCATTGCTTGCCGGTGGATGACTCGAAGGCATCGGCGAATTGCTTGCAAGTCTGGCCAGTGAGGGTCGAGGTGTAGGGGTGGTAGGGCGTCCACCAGGCATCGGTCGCGACGTTGTTGACGAGGTCACCGATCGCTTCGGTATCCGCCGGGAAAAGCAGAACCTTCGCCACCGTCGCCAGCTTTGGCTTGAAGCCGGCCTGGGCCGACTGCTTCCACATCTGGTTGAAATCGGGTGGGATGGGGGCGTTGGTGAAGAGCGACGCGCCCTTGCTCTTGAAGTTGGCGATCATGCTGCTGTAGTCATTTGTGCCGTCGGTGTACGCGCCACCGTCGACGTTGTGGTAGCCGGCCTGCGCCGAATAGAACTCGAGACCGGTCTTGTTGTCGCGGAACGCGTTTCCGTCGGCATCGTTGGGGTAGGTGAAGGCAACGACCTTGTTGGTGCTCACGCGATCCCACATCGGGATGAAGCACTCGCCGAACTGCTGCATGCCGAAGAAGAACATCGTGGTGAAGTTGAAGCTGGTGCCGGGCTTGCCGCCACGGGCGAAGAACCACGCTTCCCACGGCACGATCGTGGAGACGCACGGGATGCCGCTCGCCTCGCACACATCGGCCACCGGGTTGGTCGTCTCCGGTGTCGACGATGTAAGGATGAGGTCGGCCTTGTCCGTCAGGATCAGCTCGCGAGCCACCTGCGAGGCTCGATCGGGACTCGACTGGGTGTCCTTGACGACGATCTTGACGTCGTAGGTCTTGCTGCCGAGCTTGAACCCATTCTTGTAGGTGCTCGTGCTCCTGACCTGGCTGAGGACGAAGTTGTCGCCCGACGCAAACCCGGCCAGCGCGCCGGTCTGGGGGCTGACATAGCCGATCACGATCGTGCCGCTGCTCGTGGTGCTCGACCCCTTGATCTCGCCGCACGCCGCCAGCAGGTCGGCTGCGCTAAGCGCCAGGGCGCCCCCTCCGATCGTCCGCAAGACCTCCCGACGGCTGAATCGCTTCTCGAACGACAACCCCTGGTCGGCCATGTCCGCTTCTCCTTCCTCTTAGGGCTTCAAACTCGTCAGTACACGGAATATAGTTTCAGAACCGGCCTATGTCAACCTCTCATGAAGACCTCCGGCTGCACCCCGGTCACCTGATCCGGCGCGCCCAGCAGGTCCACTACTGGCTCTGGAACGCGCAGGTCTCCAGCGAGGTAACCTCGCCGCAGTTCGCCGTCCTCTACGCGCTGAGGGCGGAGAAGAACATCGACCAGAAAACCCTGGGCGAACGTGTCTCACTCGACCGCTCGACGACAGCCGAAGTGGTCGCCCGGCTCAAGGCCCGCGGGCTGATCCAGCGCTTCCGGGATCCGCGGGATGGCCGGCGCAACCTGCTGCGACTGACGGCGGCGGGGGTGCGCACCACCGAGCGGTTGATCCCGAAGGCCGTACGCGGCGCTGTCCGAGCGCGAGCAGTCGGAGCTGCTGCGGATGCTCAACCTCGTGGTCGACGCCGACGAGCGCCTCCGCAATGAGAGCTTCCTCGATTGGCAAATTCCTTCCCCCGCTCGCGGGGGAGGGTAGGGTGGGGGCGACACGGGTCGGCATCATCGGCGCGGGTCCAGCCGGGCTCATGCTCTCCCACCTCCTGCACCGGCAGGGCATCGCATCGGTCGTCTTCGAACGGCGTAGCCGAGACTACGTCGAGAGCCGGGTGCGGGCCGGCGTCCTGGAACAGGGATCGACCGATCTGCTCGCCTCGACCGGCGTGGGCGAGCGCATGATCCGCGAAGGCCTCGCGCACGACGGCATCAAGCTTCGCTTCGCCGGGGAGGAGCACCGCATCGATTTCCGCCGCCTGACCGGCAAGGGGATCACGGTCTACGGCCAGCAGGAAGTGGTCAAGGACCTGATCACGCAACGCCTGGCGGACGGTGGCGAAATCTGGTTCGAGACCGAGGCAACGGCTGTCGAGGGTATCGAGGATGACGACCCGCGCATCGCCTACCGTCGCAACGGCGAAGACGCAACCCTCACGTGCGAGTTCGTGGCCGGTTGTGACGGCTCGCACGGCATCTCTCGGACATCTTTCCCTCCCCCGCGTGCGGGGCAGGGTCAGGGTGGGGGCGTCTACGAGCGCAGCTATCCCTTCTCCTGGCTTGGCATCCTGGCCAAGACGCCTCCGGCCTCCGACGAGCTCATCTACGCCTACCACGACCGCGGCTTCGCCCTGCACAGCATGCGATCACCCGAGATCAGTCGGCTTTACCTGCAGGTCGACGCCGACGACACGATGGACGCCTGGCCCGAGCCGCGAATCTGGGACGAGCTTCGCCTTCGCCTCGCCGAGCGCGAGCTCCAACCGGGCGAGATCATCGAGGCTGGCATCACGCCGATGCGGAGCATGGTCACCGAGCCGATGCAGCACGGCCGCCTTTTCCTCGCCGGCGATGCCGCCCACATTGTCCCCGCGACGGGAGCCAAGGGCATGAACCTCGCGCTCGCCGACGTCAAGGTCCTGGCGGAGGCGCTGGCAGCATGGTATCGGTCGAAGTCGCGCGACCCACTCGACCGCTACTCGGAACTCTGCCTGCGGCGGGTGTGGCGGGCCGAGCATTTCTCGGCGTGGATGACGGCGTTGCTCCACCGCGACCCCGCCGGCGATCCCTTCGATCACAAACTGCGACTGTCCTACCTGCGCTACATCGTCACGTCTGAAGCGGCGGCGACCACGCTCGCCGAAAACTACGTCGGTTTCGAGAATGCGTAGCCGGTGCTACGCTGGGATTTCTCCCCTCTCCGTCGCAGGCCGTCAACTTTGCGAGATGATCGCCAGGATCACGCCCGCGATCTTGTTCGCGTCCCCGGACTTCAGCGGCACGATGAGGGCCTGCTGGAGGGCACGCCGTACCCCAGAGGGGAGGTCCGCGAAGTCTGCGAGTTGCTCCTCCAACTAGCGTGCAATACGCCGGCTACCTCCGCGGCCGTGCTCACCCAGCCGAAGAACGTGGACACGTTATAGACGGTCGCGCGCTGTATCTCGGGCGACCCGGCCGGCATGGTCGCATCCTCGATCATCACCGGCCAGTACTCGTGGAAGTAGGCGTCACGCAGTGTCGATTCGACGCACACGTTGGAGGCGATCCCAGCCATCAACAGCGTGCGGATGCCGCGGCTGCGAAGCAGCGCGTCGAGCGGCGTCCCGGCAAAGCCGCTGTAGCGCGACTTGGTGATCACCGGGTCGGATCGTGCCGGTGCCAGCGCATCGACGATCTGGAAATCCCAGGTGCCGATCGTCAGCAGCTTGCCGCGCAGCTCAGGACGCTCGCGCATCAGGCACAGCGCAATCTCCTTGCGCGGGTTCGGCGAGTCGTCGCCGCCGGCGGTGGATTGATCAGGCGGGTAGCCCATCACCAGGTAGATGACCGGCACGTTCGCGTCACGCGCCGCATCGACGACGAGCCGGGCGTTGGCCACCGCGCCGGCCGCCGGCTTGACATCGATACCGGCCAGGTCCAGCATCCCGCCGGTGCTGGCGAACGCATTTTGCATGTCGACGAGCAGGACAGCGGTTTGCTCCCGATCGATCTCGATCGGCTCGGGCCGGGCCGGCAGGGCGATCTTCACGCTGGCAGGATAATCTCACGTCGATGATGCGTGGCTCGCAGCTCGAGCGTCTCAGCGCCGGGGTCGACGCCCTGCTCAAGGGCAATCGCTTCTACCAGACTCGGCTCCATCCCGTCCGCATCTGGGACGATTTCGAGCGACTGCCACTCACGACCAAAGATGAGATCATGGCCGACCAGCAGGCGAGTCCTCCGTTTGGTACCAACCTCACCTTCCCCATCGAGCGCTACAGCCGGCTGCATCAGACGTCCGGCACCAGCGGCACCACGCCGCTGCGCTGGCTCGACACGACAGAGTCCTGGGACTGGTGGGTACGGATCTGGGCGGACCACATCTATCGATCGGCCGGCGTGCAGTCGGACGACAGGGTCTTCTTCGCCTTCTCGTTCGGTCCCTTTATCGGTTTCTGGTCCGCGTTTTCGGGCGCTGAGCGGCTGGGTGCGCTGGTCATCCCCGGTGGCGCGATGACCACCGAGCAGCGATTGCGAACCATGCTCGAGCTGCGCGCCACGGTGCTGTGCTCGACACCGACATACGCCATCCGGCTGGCCGAGGCCGCACAAGCGGCGGGCATCGACCTTGCCACCAGTGATATCCGGATCACGGTCCACGCCGGCGAGCCCGGAGCCAGTGTGCCGGCCACACGCGACTTGATCGAGCGGTCGTTCGGCGCGCGCTGCTTCGACCACACCGGCATGACCGAGCTCGGTCCGACCGGCGTTTCGTGCGCCGCTCGCGATGGAGTCCACCTGATCGAGTCGGAGTTCGTCTTCGAAGTCCGCGACGACGGCGGAACGGTCCACTCGCTCCCCGAGACTGGAACGATCACCGGGGAGTTGGTCGCGACCAACCTCGGCCGCTGGGGATCTCCGCTGATCCGCTACCGGACCGGAGATCGCGTCGAGGTCACACGGGCCCCGTGCGAATGCGGCAGTCCCTTCGCGAAGATGCTCGGCGGCATCCGCGGCCGCGTCGACGACATGTTCACGGTGCGAGGCGTCAACCTCTATCCGTCGCAGGTCGAGAACCTCGTCCGGCGGCATGCCGTGATCGGAGAGTTCTCCATCGAGGTCCGCTCTGTCCGCGGCATGGAAGAGGTCACGATCCTCTGCGAATGCCAGGGCGATGATGGCGAGGCAGCGGTTTCGCAGCTCGCAAAGGACTTGCGCCTCGCGCTCGGCGCCCGCATCGAGTGCCGGCAGGTGGCGGCGGGCTCACTGCCTCGTTCAGACCTCAAGTCCCGCCGCCTCCGCCGCGTCTGAAGGTCGGTCGCTACATATGCGGGCAGTTCATGTTGCCCGAGCCACTGCCAGGGCTCGGCGTAGTCGGAGCGGACGGTGATGCGCCGGTCGACGGCGATGCACCGGTCGATGGGCCGACATCCGGGGAGACGCTGGGCGACGGTGACACCGCGGCATGCGCCACGATCGTGCCGAACCCGCCGGCAAGGCCGATTCCCGCTGCCACCGCCATCCTGGCTATCGAACCCCGAAACCATCCAAGGTTGTTCATCGCTTGAATCACCTCCCTGGTGGCCATGCGATGGCCGATCGCCACCGGTTCGAGAATGCAGAGCGCCGCCTTTCAGATCCATGACGAATTGGTGAGGACATCCTTATATAAGAGGGCTTCTCATCGATTCGTCATCGCGTCGCGCTCGCGCGGACTAATAGGAGTTCCGTTTTCATACGTTCGACCCTCCTTCGAGCGACGGCAGGAGCTCGTTGACCTGGTCGATCGGGATCGCGAAGCCGACGCCGACGCTGCCGTCAACGGGGCTCTCGATCGAGTTGTTGACACCGATGACCTGGCCCTGTGAGTTGACGAGCGGTCCGCCCGAATTCCCCGGATTGATCGCGGCGTCGGTCTGGATCAGGTTGGCGCCGGACGCCGCGGCGGTCTTGCCGATGTTCGACACGATCCCTTCCGTGAACGATCCGGATAGCCCGAATGGCGAACCGATGGCGTAGACGGTGTCACCGATCTGCACGCTCGAGGAGTTGCCGAGGGTGAGGGGATGGAGCGTGGACGCGGCGACCGAAACGCGAATCACCGCAAGGTCAGCACCGGTGTTGGACCCGACCAGGGTGGCCGCAACGGTCGTTCCGTCGCTGAACGCGACCTGGATATTCTGGGCGCCGGCGATGACGTGCGCGTTCGTCAGGATGTCACCCTTGGTATCGAGCACGATTCCCGAGCCGATGGCCTGACCCCGGCTCAGGTTGACGGTGAGCGTCACGACACCCGGCAAGTCCTGCTTGTAGATGCTTGCCGCCGTGCTCGAAGAGGTCGAGCCGGTCGATGTCTGCGTCGTCGGCAGCGCGGTACCAGTCGACGCGCTGGCGGTGCCCTGACCGATCAGGGCGGCCGCGGCCGCACCTGAGCCTGCGCCGCTGGCAAGCGCGAGGG
>WNFX01006245.1_pt1 | contig 11358 bp, 10 predicted proteins | sample 5400111 | NCBI WGS metagenome assembly WNFX01 (sample SAMN13153363, study PRJNA577476) | soil metagenome | isolation source: 40 cm soil or saprolite under grassland replicate 1 | place: USA:California | collected 2016-06-15
ACGGCATGGGGCCGCATGCTATCCCCTCCGCCGCCGACAGGACGCTGCCTATTCCGGCACTCTCCTCACTCCCACTCGATCGTGCCCGGCGGCTTGGAGGTCACGTCATAGACGACGCGGTTGACGCCCTTGACCTCGTTGACGATGCGGGTAGCCACGTGCCCGATGAACTTCATGTCGAAGGGATAGAAATCCGCCGTCATGCCGTCGGTCGAAGTCACCGCGCGCAACCCGACGACGTAATCGTAGGTGCGGTAATCGCCCATCACCCCGACGGTGCGCACCGGCAGCAGTACGGCAAAGGCCTGCCAGATGTCATCGTAAAGCCCGGCGCGGCGGATTTCCTCGATGTAGATGTCGTCCGCGCGCCGAAGGATATCGAGCTTTTCGCGCGTGATCTCGCCGGGACAACGGATGGCGAGTCCCGGTCCAGGAAAGGGATGCCGCCCGACGAAAGCCTGCGGCAAGCCGAGCTCGCGGCCGAGCGCGCGCACCTCGTCCTTGAACAGTTCGCGCAGGGGCTCGACCAGCTTCATGTTCATGCGCTCGGGCAATCCGCCGACATTGTGATGCGATTTGATGGTGACCGAAGGCCCGCCCGTGAACGACACGCTTTCGATCACGTCGGGGTAAAGCGTGCCCTGCGCCAGGAAATCCGCGCCGCCGAGCTTTTTCGCCTCCGCCTCGAACACGTCGATGAACAGGCGGCCGATCGTCTTGCGCTTGAGCTCGGGATCGGTCACGCCGGCGAGTGCGTCGAGAAACAGCGCGTCGGCTTCGACGTGGACGAGCGGGATGTTGTAGCTGTCACGAAACAGCGCCACCACTTTTTCCGCCTCGGCAAGCCGCAGCAATCCGTGGTCGACGAAAACGCAGGTGAGCTGCTCGCCGACCGCCTCGTGGATCAAGACGGCGGCGACCGCCGAATCGACCCCGCCGGACAATCCGCAGATCACCCGGCCGTTGCCGACCTGCGCGCGGATTTTCTCGATCGCCTCCGCCTTGAAGGCGCGCATGGTCCAATCCCCCCTGCAGCCGGCAATTTTGCGCACGAAGTTGCGCAACAGCGCGGCGCCGTGGGGCGTATGCACCACCTCGAGGTGGAATTGGGTCGCGTAGAACCGGCGTTGCTCGTCCGCGATCATGGCGATGGGCGCATTCGGAGAGGTGCCGACGACGCGGAAGCCCGCGGGCAGCCGCGTCACGCGGTCGCCGTGACTCATCCACACGGGATACCGCTCACCCTTGCGCCACACGCCTTCGAAGAAGGGCGAATCCTCGGTCACCATCACCTCGGCGCGGCCGAACTCACGATGGTGGCCCCCTTCGACCTTGCCGCCGAGTTGCTGCGCCATCGCCTGCTCGCCGTAGCAGATGCCGAGGATCGGCACGCCCGCCGCATAGATCGCCGGCGGAGCAAGCGGCGCATCGCGATCGAGCACCGAGGCCGGGCCGCCGGACAGGATCACGCCTTTCGGCCGCATCGCCCTGAAGGCCTCGTCCGCCCTCTGAAACGGCACAATTTCGCAGTACACCTTCTCTTCGCGAACCCGTCGCGCGATGAGTTGGGTGACCTGCGAGCCAAAATCGACGATCAGAATCTTGTCGTGTTTGGCCAGCGGCTCGGAGCCAGCGCCGGACGCGAGCGGGGAATCGAGGAGCGTCATTTCGACCCTATGTGCGGGGCCCGGCCTTACCGGTCAAGGGCGGTGGTTCGGCGCTCCTGTAAAACCAAGAGGAGAGAATCGTGGAAATTCCCGCAGACCGGGCTTTTCCCAGGGCCGTTCTCCAGGCAGCTTCGCCGCATCTATTCGTCGCCGACATCAAAGCGGCATGCGACTTCTTCCAAAAGCTCGGCTTCCTGACCGTTTTCAGTTACGGCGAGCCGCCCTTCTCCGCGCATGTGCGGCGCGATGGGGCGTTGCTTATTCTGCGCTGCGTTGACGGGCCGGTATTCGAGGGCGACATCCGGGAGCGGGAGCTCCTGCTCTCGGCTGAGATTGGCGTTCGCACCGCCGGCGAGATCAAGCATCTCTTCGCGGAGTTTCAATCGGCCGGGGTCGCGTTCAAACAAACGCTCGAGCGGCAACCCTGGGGGGCCGCAAATTTCATCATTAAAGACCCGGACGGAAACTTACTGCTGTTTGCCGGTCCCGCGGATTAGAGGCTGCGCGCGTTGGAGCGGGGCGGTCGCGGACTTTGCTCTAGCGCCGCCGCACCAGCACGGAAACGTAGAACCCGTCCGTGTCGGTATGGCGCGGAGTCATCAACAATCCTTCCTCGGACATGAGCGCGACGCGTCGGGTCAAGGCCGGTGTTTCTGCCACGCGGCCGGCTACCAGGCGTACCGAATCGTGCCGGCGCCCGCGTACGCGGAGGAGCGGGAAGCGAACTCGCCGTCGAATTTGGCCAGCAGCGTGACGCCGTTGGCGAGGCGAAGCTCGGCGCCGGCGGAGTGAGCGCGGAATTCTTGGCCGGCGTCGCGCCGTTGACGATGAAGCTCGCGCCCGGCAGCGTCTGGAACACCGCGGCGAGGGTCGGGTCGCTCATTCCGTCGTGCGCCCACGCGACACGCGCGCGCATGGGCCGGCGCCTCGTCCGCCTCGATCGGATCAGCTCAGCCCTTCAGTTGCTTATTGCACTCGCTGTAATAGCCGCCGCCCTTTTGGATCCATTTCAGGCCGCCGTTAGCATTGGTCGCCTTGTTGGCGTTGTATTGATCGAGGCAAGTGTGCATCCGGGCCTTTCCCGCCGATTCGCTCGAATACTTCGGGGAAACCGCCGTTGGAAACACGGCATTTCCGGCCGGCTTCGGCGCCGTTGCGGGAGCAGTGGCCGGAGGGGCCGCGGCGGGAGTGGCGGCCGTAGCATCGGCGCCGCACTGAGCTTTGCGGAAATCGCGCCAATTCTGTCCGCCGAGCGTACCCGCGGATTTAGCCGCTTGATACTTGGCGCTGCACTCCTTCATCGTGAGCGCTTGGGCCGGTTGCCCAGAAGTCACAATCGTCGCGCTGGCGAGCGCCACGAGGGCTGCGCACATCGCAATCTGGCGGATGGTCATGGAAGCCTCCCTACATCTTGTTGCAGAGCCATCCTCTGCCCATTTTCTCCGCCTCCGCAAGTGCATTTGCAGGGTCACATGAACGGCTGAAGAAACAGCTCCCAAAACCGCGCCTTCATCCTTCGGCGACTTCACCTGCTGCCTTGCAACTGTCATTCGCGTGCGCGATGCTGCACCGGGTTGGGGCAAGTCAGGAGGCTGATATGGGCTTGCTCGACGTTCTCAACAGCATTCAGGCCGGCGGTGTCTCCAACGATCCGCGCGCGCGACCTGCGCCGGCAAGCCAAGGCATGTCGCCGACGGCCAAGGCGCTGCTGGCTCTTCTTGCGGTCTACGCCACGAAGAACATGCGCCGCGCCGGCGCGCCGCCGACCCAGCCGGCCGGGCCCGCGGGCGGTAACGTCAGGGCCGGGGTGCCAGGCGGACAAGGCGGCACCGTCGGCGGCGGCGGTCTGGGTGACCTGCTGCGTGGCACATTGGGCGGAATCCTTGGCGGCGCCGCCGCCGGAACCGTTCTCAACGGCGGACTCGGCGGGCTGCTAGAGCAACTCCAGCGGAGCGGCCAAGACGATGTCGCGCATTCATGGGTCGGCACCGGTCCGAACAAGGCGATCTCGCAGGGCGATCTCGCGAACGCGCTCGGAACCGATACGCTCGACACGCTCTCGCAACAGACCGGGATGGATCGCGGGGACTTGCTATCCAGCCTGAGCCAGCATCTCCCGCGCTTCGTCGACCAACTCACGCCGGACGGTCGGTTGCCGACGGAGGAGGAAGCGGGGCGGATGGTATAGGCGCATCCGCGCCCCCCGCCGACCGAGCTATACCGCGCGCCGGATCGGAACCACCGGCGCAGACGAGGTTTTGGCATTCGCCATTGCCGATGCGTTCTACGCCGTGCGGCCGCGCCGGATCAGCTGCGCCACGTAGAACCCGTCCGTGTCGGTGCGGCGGGGGGTCATCAATACGCCTTCCTCCGACATCAGCGCGACGCGACGGAAGACAGGCGCGCGCTCCTCAAGCGCGCTGGTAATTTCGGTCGGCGGCACAAGCGCAAAGTCCCCGTGCCGCCCAAGAAACGCGCGCACCTGATCGCCGTTCTCCTCCGCCAGCAGCGAGCAGGTGATGTAGGCGATGCGCCCGCCTGGCTTCACCAGCGCCGCCGCGCGGTCGAACACCTCAACTTGTTCCTCGAGCCGCACTTCGAGCGCCCCGGGCCGCACCCGCCACTTCGCGTCGGGATTGCGGCGCCAAGTGCCAATCCCCGTGCAGGGCGCGTCGATGAGCACGAGATCGGCGCGGTTTTGCAAATCGGCGAGCAAATTTTCCTGCGCGCGGGGCGTTCTGACCTGCACGTTATGAACACCCGCGCGCTCGAGCCGCTCATGAATCGGGGCAAGCCGTCGTTTGTCCGAATCCGTTGCGTAGAGTTGCCCGCGATTTTCCATCATGGCGGCAAGCGCGAGCGTCTTGCCGCCCGCGCCGGCGCACATGTCGATCACCTGCTGGCCGGGCTTGGCGGCGGAGAGCAGTGCGGCAAGTTGCGAGCCTTCGTCCTGCACCTCCACTACGCCTTTGATGAAGGCCGGCTCGGCATGGATCGCAGGGCTCTTGGCATCGGCGTCGAGCGCAAGGCGCAGACCGAGGGGCGACCAGCTCGTGGGCACGGGATTGAGATGGGCAAGCGCAGTGCAGACCGTCTCCCGTTCGGCTTTGAGCGCGTTGACCCGCAGATCAAGCGGCGCCCGGCTGGCCAGCGCCGTGCCTTCGGCGATGCGCTCCTCGCCGAACACCCGTGCAAGATAGGGATCCAGCCATTGCGGATAATCGCCCGCGACCCAGGGCGGAGCGCTCGCGAGATCAGCCGCGGCAAGGCGTGCGCGCTCGTCCGCGCTCAGCGGGGCCGGCGCAAAGCGGCCACCGTCGGCACGCGCGGCAATCGCATCGCAGTCGAGCTTGCGCTCGAGCCGCAACATCCCGAGGACAACCGCGCGCGGGCGTTGGTCGCCCATGATATGGGCACTCGAGGCCCGCCGCCGCAGCGCGTCGTAAACAAGGCCGGCGATCGCCGCACGGTCGGCCGAACCGGCGAAGCGGTGCACAAGCCCCCAATCCTTGAGCGCATCGCCTGCTGGGCGTCGCCGCGTTTCGATGTCGGCGATGACCTCAATGGCCGCGGAAAGGCGAGCGCCGGGCGTCATCAGATTCCGAGCAGGATGCGGATCATGAAGATCACCCACATGGCCATGAGCACGAGTGCACCCACGCCGAAAACGGGGCCGCGCCGGCTGACGTCGTTGTCGGTGATGTGGATGTAGGCATGAACGAGACGCAGCGCGACGAATATCCACGCCATCACGACGAACAGAAGATCGGCATGGCGCGTCATCCAAGCGAGGATCGTCAACACGTAGAAGAGAACCGGCACCTCGAATTGATTCTGGTATGCGTTGCAGATCTGGGCTACCTGCGGCGGCCAGTTCGGCTCCCGCAAGGCGACGTCCTGCGGCTTGACCGCGCCGACCTTAAGCAAATTCGCGCGCAGATAGCCCGTCCAGAAGAGCAACACGAAGGTGAGCGTGACCTCGACGAACAGCGGCAGCAGGACGGCCTGGATTGACATGGGGGGGCGAGTTCCTTGAGGGGGCGCGCCTACCTTGACGAGCCGCGGCGGCGAAAGCAACCGCCGAAGGCTCAAGCGTTCACAGCCGCGCGCACACTGCGCTATCGCCGCCGGCAATCGCCGCTGTGAGCCAGGCGCCGCCTGAAAACAGCAAATCGCGATAGCTCCGTGTCTCGGCGTCACGGAAATGCAGATTCGAGTTGATCAGCACGCCGCGTCGGCGAAACGTCCGTAGATAGTCCCGTGCGGGAAGGGATTAGGACCTCGAGGGATAATTCGGGGTCTCGCGCGTGATGGTAACGTCGTGCACGTGGCTCTCACGCATGCCCGCGGCCGAGACGCGCACGAATTCGGCCTTCTCGTGCAGTTCCCTCAAGTTCTTCGCGCCCACGTAGCCCATCGCTGCGCGCAGGCCGCCGCTGAGTTGATGCAGCACGGTCGCGACCGCGCCCTTGTACGGCACCTGGCCTTCGACGCCCTCGGGCACGAGCTTGAGCGTATCCTTGATGTCCTGCTGGAAATAGCGGTCGGCAGAGCCACGCGCCATGGCGCCAACCGATCCCATGCCGCGATAGGTCTTGTACGAGCGGCCCTGATAGAGAAAGACCTCGCCCGGCGTCTCGTCAGTGCCCGCCAGCAGTGAACCCACCATGGCGCAGTCGGCGCCGGCGGCGAGTGCCTTGGCGAGATCGCCGGAATATTTGATGCCGCCGTCGGCGATCACCGGCGTGCCGGTCCTGCGCGCGACCTCGACCGCATCCATGATGGCGGTGAGCTGCGGCACGCCGACGCCGGCGACGATGCGGGTGGTGCAGATCGAGCCCGGGCCGATGCCGACCTTGATCGCGTCCGCGCCGGAGTCGATGAGTGCCTTGGCGCCTTCACTGGTGGCGACGTTGCCGGCAACCACCTGCACCGCATTCGACTGCCGCTTAATGCGGGTGACAGCCTCAAGCACCGAGCGCGAATGACCGTGTGCGGTATCCACGACCACGAGATCGACGCCCGCTGCGATCAGCCGGGAGGTGCGCTCGAAGCCCTTGTCGCCGACGGTGGTCGCCGCGGCGACCCGTAGGCGCCCTTGCTCATCCTTGCAGGCGTGCGGATTGGCCACCGCCTTCTCGATGTCCTTGACCGTGATCAACCCGACGCAGCGATACTGATCGTCCACCACGAGCAGCTTTTCGATGCGGTGCTGATGGAGGAGCCGCTTGGCGTCGGCCTGGCCAACGCCTTCGCGCACGGTAATGAGCCGATCCTTGGTCATCAGCTCGGCGATCTTCTGACGCGGATCAGTCGCAAAGCGCACGTCGCGGTTGGTGAGAATCCCGACGAGCTTGCCGGCGCGACCGTTGCCGCCGCCCTCCACCACCGGGATGCCGGATATGCGGTGGTCCTGCATCAAGGCCAGCGCGTCCGCGAGCGTGGCGCCGGGATCGATGGTCACCGGGTTGACCACCATGCCGGACTCGAACTTCTTGACCTGGCGGACCTGCGCGGCCTGCTCGTCGGGCTCGAGGTTGCGATGAATGACGCCCAGTCCGCCGGCCTGCGCCATCGCGATCGCCATCTTGGCTTCGGTCACGGTGTCCATGGCCGAGGCGACGATCGGGATGTTCAGCGGAATGTCGCGGGTGATGCGGGAGCGGATGTCGGCGTCGGACGGCAGCAGTTCTGAGAGTCCAGGCTTCAGCAGGACATCGTCGAAGGTGAGCGCTTCGCGCAGCGTTGCGTTGGATTTTTGCTCCATCGCCAACTCCAGTGGCCCGGCTCGCGGGCTTGCTCGCCTGCACCATCACAACGGGATGATGCCTCAGGCGCCGAACCGGCTGCACGGGGTGTGACGGCCGCTTTGGGTTGGCGCCGGTCGATAGCACGGCTCGGCCGCGAATCCTAGCAATTTGGCGGCAATTCACTGAAAGCAGCGATATCTGGCCGCCATCGCTTCATCGCCACGGCCTTCCTCGGCTCGAATCAGGGCCGCCAGCCCGGCGGCGGCCCGTGCCGTTCGATCGCGTCCACCAGCTCGCGATGTTTGCGGTCCTCGCGCTTCATATGGACCGCGATGACGGCATGCAGTGACGGAACCAGGAAGGCGGCGGGAAAGATGAACCCGAGCAGAATGCAGGGCACGATCAGAATGAGATTGAAGATCGCCGCGAACGGTTGGCCGTTCAGCAGCAGGCCGAGCGGCGGCAGAAGAACCGCAAGCAAGTAGATCATCGCCAAACTCCTGAGCCGAGCGCCAAATTTATGTGGGGTGGCGCCCACTTCGGCACAATGGGCGCTGGTCCGAGCCCGCACCGATTCTGTAACGTGCCGGCATGCCCGACCTTTCCAACCATTGCGCAACCCCGATGCACGCCCGCTCGCCTCGCGCGAACGCACCGATGCCGCAGCGCTAATCCATGGTGGCAACACGCATCGTGCCGCTGATCGTGGCGGTCGCCCTGTTCATGGAGAACATGGATTCGACCGTGATCGCCACGTCGCTGCCGGCGATCGCCGCCGACATCGGCACGAGCCCATTGACGCTCAAGCTTGCGGTCACGTCCTACTTGCTGTCGCTTGCGGTCGTCATCCCGATCAGCGGCTGGACCGCCGATCGTTTCGGCGCGCGCACCGTCTTTCGCGGGGCGATCGCGGTATTCATGCTCGGCTCGATCGGCTGTGCGCTCTCGGATTCGCTCTATCAGTTCGTGATAGCGCGCATCGTCCAGGGTGTGGGCGGGGCAATGATGACGCCCGTGGCGCGCCTCATTCTCGTGCGCAGCGTCGACCGGCGCGAATTGATCAATGCCATGGTCTGGGTCACTCTGCCGGCGCTGATCGGGCCGCTCATCGGCCCGGCCCTCGGCGGCTTCATTACGACCTATATTTCCTGGCACTGGATTTTCCTGATCAACATCCCGATCGGGCTTGCCGGCATCGTCTTGGCGACGCTCTTCATCGAGGATGTGCGAGCCGAGACGCCCGATCCGTTCGATCCGGTCGGCGCAGTGCTCGCCGGGCTGGGCATCGGCGGACTCGCGTTCGGCGGCTCCTTGCTCGGGCTCAATTTGCTTCCGACCGCCGCGGTCATTGCCCTGATCCTGCTCGGCGCGGTCGCGGCCTATGCCTATGTCCTGCATGCGCGACGCAGCCCCGCCCCGGTGCTCGACCTTTCCTTGCTCGCCATTCCGACCCTGCGCGCCGCCGTGGTCGGCGGCTTCATCTATCGCTCCGGCATCGGAGCGATGCCGTTCCTGCTTCCGCTCCTGCTCCAGCTCGGCTTCGGTCTGACGCCGTTCCAGTCGGGGCTGATCACGCTGTCGAACGTCGTCGGCGCCATGGGCATGAAGACGGCGGTCCCGATCATTCTCCGGCGTTTCGGATTCCGCCGCGTCCTGGTGGTGAATGCGCTGGTCAGCGCATTGCTGGTCGCGGCGTGCGCGACCTTCACGCCGGGCGTTTCGTTCGCGTGGATTGTCGGCATTTTGATCGTCGGCGGCTTTTTCCGCTCGCTTGAATTCACCAGCCTCAATACCATCGCCTATGCCGACGTCGACAATCGCCGCATGAGCAGAGCTACCTCGCTCGTCGCGGTCGCCCAGCAGGTCTCGATTTCGGTCGGCGTCGCCATTGGTGCGCTTGCGGTGGATCTGACCTTGTGGGCGCGCGGCCGTGACACGATCACGGCCGCCGATTTTCAGCCTGCCTATCTCACCGTCGCCGTGATCGCCGGCTGTGCTTTCTTCGTCTTTGCGCGGCTGCCGGCCGACGCCGGGGCGGAGCTCGCGCGCCGCACCACGGCTCCCGCGGCTGGCCCGACCGAGGCCAGCGATCAGCGAATGGGATGAGGGATCACGGCTGCCCGCGAAATCCGGTCGCCAGCAGATAGAGCTCGGCCGAATCCGATCGACTCGCGGCCGGCTTCACGTGCTTCACGTGGGAAAAATCGCGCTTGAGCGCCGCGAGCAAGCTCGCCTCGGTGCCGCCCTGCAGTACCTTGCAGAGCAACGCGCCGCCCGGGGCGAGCACCTCGCGCGCGAAATCGGCCGCGGCTTCGGCGAGTGCCATGATTCTGAGATGATCGGTCGCACGATGCCCCGTGGCGTTCGCCGCCATATCCGAGAGCACGACATCGGCCGCCCCGCCGAGCAAAGCCTTGATTTCGTCGCCCGCGCTCGCATCGAGAAAGTCGCGCCGGATGAAGCCGACACCGGCGATCGGTGCCATCTCCAGACAATCGACGGCGACAACTTTCCCCTTCCCCTGCGCGCTGCCGACGCGTCGCGCCGCGACCTGGCTCCAGCCGCCGGGCGCGGCGCCGAGATCGACCACCCGCGCGCCTGGCTTGAGCAGATGGTGCTTGTCGTCGATCTCGATGAGCTTGAAGGCGGCGCGGCCGCGAAAACCCTCGCGCTTGGCGCGCGCCACGTAAGGGTCGTTGAGTTGTCGCTCGAGCCAAAGCTTCGACGACAGCGAGCGGCCCTTGCCCGATTTGATTCGAACCTTGAGCGGGCGCTTGCTTGGGGTGGCGTTCATTTTGCGACTGGCTTTGGACCGAGGCTCAGAGCCATCATCAGGTCACGGCGCCCTCGCCTGGCTGTCCCACACGCCGTCGTCGCGCATCATCTGCACCAGCATGCCTTCGCGCAACCCGCGGTCGGCGACCCGCAGCCGCTGACAGGGAAAGGCGCGGCGGATGGCGTCGAGAATCGCGCAACCGGCGAGCACGAGGTCGGCGCGCTCGGCGCCGATGCAGGCGTTGGCGACGCGATCTTCATAGCTCCAGCCCAGCAGGCGTTCGATCACCCGCGTCACTTCGCCGTCGACCATCCAGCAGCCGTCGACGCGCCGGCGCTCGTAACGTCTGAGCTCGAGATGCACGCCGGCGATGGTGGTTACCGTTCCCGACGTGCCAAGCAGATGGACGTGATCGCCGCGCAGCCCGCCATACTCGGCCACAAAACCATCGATCAGGGCGGCAACTTCCTCGATCATGGCCGCGTAGATTTCGCGCGTGACCCGATGTCCACCGTGGCGCTCCGCGAGCGTGACGACCCCGACCGGCAGCGACGCCCACGCTTTGATCTTCGGCAGCGGCGGCCCGCGTCCGGTCGGGGACGAACGGTCGAGCCAGACGAGCTCCGAGGAGCCGCCGCCGATGTCGAACAGGACGACAGCGTCCGCGCCAGGATCGATCAACGGCGTGCAGCCGGTGGCCGCCAAGGTCGCTTCGGTTTCACGATCGACGATTTCGAGCTCGAGACCGACCTCCGCGGCGATGCGGGCGCGGAATTCAGCACCGTTGGCCGCCGCACGACATGCCTCGGTCGCAATCAGCCGCGCCCGGGTAACGCCGCGATTTCGCATCTTGTCGCGGCAGATGGTGAGCGCTCCGATGGCACGGTCGACCGCCGCATCGCTGATGCGGCCGGAGGTCGAGACGCCTTCGCCCAGCCGGATGATGCGGGAGAACGCATCGACGACACGGAAGCTGTCGTGGGTCGGGCGCGCGACCAGGAGCCGGCAGTGGTTGGTGCCGAGATCAAGCGCGGCATAGGTCGGAGCGAAGCGACCGTCGCCGCCCTGCGCGCCGTCGTGGCGCGGATGGCCGTAGGGCGAGCGCCGACCCCACCGGGACCGCTGCGGCGGCACCCGATCACGGACAGGGTCGAGGCCGCCGGGT
>WNFX01006248.1_pt1 | contig 11357 bp, 12 predicted proteins | sample 5400111 | NCBI WGS metagenome assembly WNFX01 (sample SAMN13153363, study PRJNA577476) | soil metagenome | isolation source: 40 cm soil or saprolite under grassland replicate 1 | place: USA:California | collected 2016-06-15
GAGACCGTTCCCGCGGCCGAGTTCGAGTGGATGGCCGGCAAGCTCAGGCAGGCCATCGACCGGGGCCACGTCGAGAAGCCCGCGCACTGGGTGGGGTTCGAGGAAGGAGCCAGCTGATGGCCAAGGAAGTGATCCGCCAGTACCTCCCGCTGCTGGAGGAAGAAGGCCGGGGCGCCGCCGCCGGCGACGACACTGGCCGCGACCGCCACTACCTGCCCGAACTCCCGGACGAGGACCCCTACCAGGCCGGGCACCGGACCTGCGCGGGCTGTGGCCCGGCGATCGAGTACCGGTGGGTGCTCAAGGCGGCGGGCCAGGACACGGTCGTCGCCGGGCCGACCGGCTGCATGTACGTGGCGAACTCGACCTACCTGTGCACCCCCTACACGGTGCCGTGGGCCCACACCCCGATCGCCAGCGGCGGGTCGTTCACGTCCGGCGTGGCGGCGGGTTACGAGGCGCTGATTCGGAAGGGGCGCCACCCGGGACCGTACCCGAACATCATCGTGATGGCCGGCGACGGCAGCGCGGCCGACATCGGGCTCGGCTCGATCTCCGGCGCGCTCTACCGGAACCACGACGCCCTGTTCATGTGCTACGACAACGAGTGCTATGCCAACACCGGCATCCAGGTCTCGCCGACCACGCCGTACGCGGGGATGACCACGTTCACGCCGTTCGGCAAGGCCAGGCCGGAGGGGACCTCGCTCCCGCCGAAGAACCTGGCCAAGATGATGGCCGCCGGCCACCCGCACTGCTACGTGGCCACCACCACCGTCGGCTACCCGGTCGACCTGATGAACAAGACCCGCAAGGGCCTCAACCACCGCGGCGCCGCGTTCATGCACTGCTTCACGCCGTGCCAGAAGGGCTGGGTCTACCAGACCTCGATGACGGTCGAGATCGGCCGCCGGGTGGTGGAAGCGGGACTCTTCCCGGTGTGGGAGTACGACCCCGCCGAACGCACCTACCACTACTTCCACCCGCCGGTGCAGCGGCCGGTCACCGACTACCTGGCCATGCAGGGCCGGTTCGGCCACATGCTGCCCGAGCACATCGCGTCCATCCAGGCCCAGGCCAACCGCAACTGGCAGGACATCGGGATGGACGTGCCCGCCGAGCTCCGCGAGGGCGAGGACCCGGCCAAGCACCTGCGGCTCCGGGAGGAGACCTACTCGATGCCGCTGAACCGCGGCGTGGGGGCCTGACCTGCGAGGGCCGCGGGTCCCCCCGCTCCCCGCGGCCCTCGCAGCGTGTCCCCCGACCCGAAGGAACGTGATGCCCGCCACCTGGCAGCTGTGTTTCGACGATGGTCACCAGCAGCGGTATCTGCCTGACCGGCAGGCCGTCCTGCGTTACGTGCTCGCCATCGGCCCGGAGGCGGCCAGCAAACGGTTCGAGGTGTTCCGCGAATCCGAGCCGGTCACCCTTTCCGACGGAACGCCCGGCGGGCGCAGATTCCTGCTGGCAGAAGTGATCGACCTCAGCCGCCCCGGGGAAACGGAGCGCCTTCAGGCCGAGCTCTTCCAGCTGGCTAACGAGGAAAGGAAACGTGTGCGTCAAGGGTTGCCATCACGGCCGGAACCGCACACATCCGAAACGGGCGGCGGCCCCTCTCCGCGGAGAACGCGATGAGCGGCCCCGACGGCCAGGCGACCTCTGGCCCGGGGGCAGTGGTGCCGCCGAACCACCGCACGATCATTCCCCTGATGCCGGGAGTGGCCCGGCCCCGGGGCGAGCGGCGCGCGGCGATGCGGCAGGCGGTCATCGAGGTGATCCGCCATCTCGTGCTGAAGGCAGTGCCGCCCCAGCACCGTTCACCCCTCTTCGACCAGGCCCGCGACCTGCTCAGTGAGGCTGGCTGGGGCCTGGATGAGCTTTTCGAGGCGATCGAGGAGGGCCCCGCGCGCAGCGCCCTCTTCCAGGCGCTGGGACTGGAGATCTAGGGCCGGAGGCAGTCCGGCCAGCGGCCCGGAGTGGAGGCAGGCATGAGGGACCGGAAGCAGTCCCGCCACTGCCATCGGCTGCGCCACGGCCCGGCCAGGTTCCCTCCCCCGTCACGGGCACCCCCCGCACCCCCGTCACAGGGTGAGTGAGAATGCCGGAACCGCTCGCCTCCGCAGGCCAGCAGGGCACCCAGAGAAGCCCGCTCGGCTGTCCCCGTGCCCGGATCAGGCTGCGACCGGGCAGTCGTACGAATACCCCTGGGATGTAGATCGCGAAAAGAGGAACACCCAATGAGCGCATCTGCAGGCGTTGCTGCCTACCGCGAGGTCACAGACAAATACGGACGCATCTACCGGATCGGGGAAAGCCCTGAGGCATTAACCGGCCGCCCGCGGTGGGTGTTCATCCTCGTCCCGTGGATCGCAATGATGCTCATCAGCACCTTCGAGTACGGCTGGGGAACCGCGGAGGATACCCTGGGCCAGGCCTACGGATGGGACCTGAACAAGCTGAGCTGGCTGTTCACCCTCTGGGTCATATTCGAGGCCGGCGCATCGTTCCCCACCGGATGGCTCCGGGAACGGGGCTACCTTGCCCCCCGCTGGGCGGTGCTCATCGGCGCCGTCGGCGTGGCGGTCGCCTTCATCGCCCTATCCGCCTCGGCGAGCCCGTGGGTCGCGTTCGTGGGGTGGACCGTCATCGGCGGCCTTTCCGCGGGGATGATCTACTCAAGCTGCATCAACATCGCGTCCAAGTGGTACCCGGAGAAGAAGGGCTGGCGGACGGGCTTCGTCAACGGAGGGTTCGCGTACGGGTCCGTGCCCTTCATCTATCTCATGGGAGCCACCTTCCGTCTGAGCAACTTCAAGCCCTTCCTGATCATCCTCGGGATCGGCCTGGGCATAGGCCTGCTCATCTGCAGCGTGTTCTTCGTGGACCCGCCCAAGGGCTGGTGGCCGGCCGACGTGGACCCGGTCAAGTTCCGGGAGGACACCGAACAGCGCAGGCTGCGGAACAGGCGCAACCCCCCGGCGGTGCGGCAGTGGCCCATCGAGCTCTCCAGCCGCACCCCGCAGCTGTACCTGCTGTGGCTCAACATGGTTCTCATCCTGGCGGTCGGGCTGTTCGGCATCGCCTACACGGTGCCGGCCGCGAAAAGCCTCGGCTGGGGTGTCTTCGCCGCCGTGACGGCGGGGGCCATGTTCAACCTGATCGACGGGCTGGGACGTCCGTTCGCGGGCTGGATCTCCGAATACACGGGCCGGCGCCGGGCGATGCAGCTGGTGTTCGGGCTCATGGTCGTGGGGCAGTTCATCCTGCTCTGGGGCTACGAGGCCAGGTCCTTCGCCCTGTTCCTCATCGGTGCCGCGATCACCGGCGGGTGCGCCGGGATGCAGTTCCCGCTCTTCGCGACGATCACCGCCGACTACTACGGTGAGTCGACCAACGCGCAGAACTACGGCGTCGTGTACAGCGCGAAGATCCCTGGCGGCCTCGCCGGAGGTGTCCTGGGAGCAGCCGTGATCACGCATATGGGATACAGCGCGGCGTTCTGGATTTCCGCGGTGCTGGCGTTCCTGGCCATACTCGCGACCTTCACGCACCGGCAGCCGAGCCTCGAGCAGTATGAGCGGCTCACGGCGAGGCGCAAGCCCGCAGCGGTGCCTGCCGCCGTGCCGCCCGCCCCGGCCTCCTAGCGCTCATGACCGCCAGGCTGACACCACCGACCACACCGGGAGGACCATAGCCCAACTCCACGCATAGCTCAGGCTTCTGCTGGCCAGGTGCGCCGGTGCCGGACCGGTGCACCACCCAGCGGAGGGTCGCTTACGCAAATTGAGCGGAAATCCCAGCCATCCCGGCGGGACTTCCCGCGCTTTCCCAGGCTGCACCCTTGCCGACCCGGCGCCCACCGGGCCGGCAAAGGGGGAGCCATCACCGTCTTGCACGAAAGGTACCGGTGGCGGCAAATGAGCGCGACAACCGAGGCGCACGAAAATTACCAAGTCGTAACCAATGAGACCGGCCGGGTATTCCGGGTCGGTGAAACACCGAGGGGCATTCTCGGCTACGGCCGGTGGGTCCCGATCACCGCGGCCTGGCTCGCCATGTGCCTGGCCGGCCTGCTCGAGTACACCTGGGGCGCGCTGAACGGCTCCCTGGCCGCCGTTCACCACTGGGGCCCGGGCCCGGTGTACTGGGCGTTCTCGTTCTTCGTCATCTTCGAGTCGTTCGTCCAGATCTTCACCGGGATCCTGCGCAACCGAGGGATCCTCAACGTCCGGTGGGCAGTGATCATCGGCGGCATCGTCTGCGGCATCGTCGGGTACGGGCTGCTGGCCACGGCGACGTCGATCTGGCAGGCCTACCTCGGGTACGCGGTGCTCGGCGGCATCGGCTCCGGGATGGTCTACTCGAGCTGCATCAACATCGTGGCCAAGTGGTACCCGGAGAAGAAGGGGTGGCGCACCGGCTTCGTCAACGGCGGCTGGGCCTACGGCGCCGTGCCTTTCATCTTCATCATCGGCGCGGCCAGCAGCGGCGGCGGCGCCACCACGATGAGCCCCAGCACGCTCAAGACCTACATCCTGGTCCAGGGCGCCATCATGACCGTCGGGATCGTCGCTGCCGGGTTCTTCATGAAGGACCCGCCGAAGAACTGGTGGCCGAAGGAGATCGACCCGCTCAACTGGCAGAAGCACAGCACCCGGGACCTGCTGCACAACCCGCCCGCGCTGCGGCACTACAACCTCGGTGAGATGTGGCGCACGCCGCAGGCGAAATGGATCGGGATCCAGTACGCCCTCTACATCGGCTGCTCCCTGTTCGGCGTGGCCTACTACTACGGGTTCGCGACGGCGATGGGCCTCGGGACGGCCACGGCGGTGGTTGGCTTCGCCGGCTTCTCGCTCGCGGACGGCCTGGCCAGACCGGTGTACGGATACATCTCGGAATACATAGGCCGAAGGCAGACGATGATCTACGCGTACTCGGGCAACGTGCTGTTCCAGCTGCTGGCGTACTTCGCCGGCTCGGCCCACAACGTCCCACTGTTCATCATCTGCGCGATCATCTCGGGCGGCCTGTCCGGCGCCAACTTCCCGATGACCGCGGCGCTGGTGGCGGACTACTACGGCGAGACCAACAACGCCATCAACTACGGTTCCATCTACGCGTTCAAGGCGCTCGGCGGCAGCTTCGCCGGCGGCGTCGCGGCGCTGATCATGACCGGGACCCTGTACGGGACCGCGAACTTCCACTGGGTCCGCGGCTTCTTCTTCGGCGCCACACTGGGTGCGCTGGCCGCGCTGACGGTCGCCTTCCTGTGCAAGCGACCGACGGTCGAGCAGATGGAGCGGGCCGTAGAGCCGGCGGTGACCCCCACGGCAGCGGTGGCCTAGCGGAACCAGCCATGATCGTGGTGGGTAACATGCGAATGGCGCACACAGCCCACCGCGGTCATGGCGGGGGAGCGGTGCCTGCGGCGCCGCGCACTGAGAGGGGGGGCAGTGGCCCAGGACAGGCCGCGGGCCCGGAGCGGAACGGGGCAGCCGGTGACCGAGGGCTACCCGTACGAGCTGAGGCTCCCGGAGGCGCCCTACCGGTTCGAGTGGCGGGGCGAGGCGGCCGTGGACGCCCGCAAGCGCGCCACCGACCTCTACGCGGAGGAGCGCTACACCCACGCCGACGGCACCCTGACCGTCATCCGCGAGTACCGCGCCGACGGGACCTTCCACATCATGTCGGACCGGGGCGAGATCGAGCTCATCGACAACGCCCAGAACCCGCTCGCCCCCGACCCGGTCAGCGTGGTCCGGCTGCCCTGAGGCCCGTTAGACCGTCAGGCACCGCCGGGGCGACGTGCGGGGCGGCCATGAGCCGGTGACCAGCACGCCGACGTGATAGGCGCGGACGACCAGGCCACGGACGTGCGGGGAAGGGCCGGTCAGGCCGAGGGCCGGTGGTAGGCGGCCCGGGTGCGCTCGGTGTGCTTGCGGGCGATCGAGGACGCCCGCTCCGCGTCGCCCGCCTCGATGGCCTCGACCATGTCCCGGTGCTCGGCGCACGACTCGTGCCCGCGCACGGGTGCCACCTGCCGGTAGTACCAGCGCACCCGCCGGCCCACGATCGCGGCCAGCTCGGCCAGCACCGCGTTGCCCGCCAGCCGGGCCAGCTCCGCGTGGAACTCGGTGTTCACGGCCACGAAGCGGCCCGTGTCGCCCGCCTCGACCGCCACCTCGCCCTCGTGGCAGATCACCCGCAGCCGGGCCAGGTCGCCGCTGGTCGCGGCCACCGCGGCCAGCCGGGCGGTCTCCACCTCGAGCAGCTCACGCACGTCGAGCAGCTGGTCGACTTCCTCGTCGGTGGGCACGTGCACGAACGCCCCCTGGTTGGGCCGCAGGTCGACCCATCCCTCCGCCTCCAGCCGGTGCAGCGCCTCCCGGACCGGCTGGCGGCTCACCCCGAGCTGGCGGGCGAGCTCGGTCTCCACCAGGTGCTGGCCGGGCCGCAGCCTGCCCTCCACCACCAGCTCCACCAGGGCCTCATAGACCGACTGCCGCAAGGGCACCGGCCGCTCCACCGGGCGAATCAGGCCGGCCTCATCGATTTCCGTAATGTCCGCTGTCATGCTGATCTCCCCCCATTTCTACTCAGCATATAGGTTCCTGTATCCAAAATGCTCTCGGGGGTCACCCGGCCCCGGGCGGGGCGCCCGGGCGGGGTCAAGCCGGCCCCTGGGCAGTACCGTTGGAGCGGCAGGCGAGCGCCACGTGATTTCCGTTAAGCATGAGAATGAAGGACGATACCGGCATGACATCGCACGTGCGGGGCGTGATCGCTCGAAGCAAGGGAGAACCGGTCGAGGTCACCACGGTGCTGGTGCCCAACCCCGGGCCGGGCGAGGCGCTGGTGGCGGTGCAGGCGTGCGGCGTCTGCCACACCGACCTGCACTACCGCGAGGGCGGCATCGGGGAGGACTTTCCCTACCTGCTCGGGCACGAGGCCGCCGGCGTGGTCGAGGCCGTCGGCGACGGGGTGACCTCCGTCGCCCCGGGTGACTTCGTCATCCTCAACTGGCGCGCCGTGTGCGGGGAGTGCCGCGCGTGCCGCCGCGGCCGCCCCTGGTACTGCTTCGCCACCTACAACGCGCGGCAGAAGATGACGCTCGAGGACGGCACCGTCCTCTCCCCCGCGCTGGGCATCGGCGCCTTCGTGGACAAGACCCTGGTCGCGGCCGGCCAGTGCACCAAGGTCGACCCGGCCGTCCCGCCCGAGGTGGCCGGCCTGCTCGGCTGCGGGGTGATGGCGGGCCTCGGCGCGGCGATCAACACCGCCCCGGTCACCCGCGGCGACTCGGTCGCCGTCATCGGCTGCGGCGGGGTCGGCGACGCGGCGATCCTCGGCGCCCGGCTGGCCGGGGCGCGGACGATCATCGGCGTGGACATCGACCCCCGGAAGCTGGAGTGGGCCAGGCAGTTCGGCGCCACCCACGTGATCAACTCCCGGGAGACCGACCCGGTCGAGCGGATCCAGGAGCTGACCGGCGGGAACGGCGCCGACGTGGTGATCGAGGCGATCGGCCGCCCGGAGACCTACCTGCAGGCGTTCTACGCCCGTGACCTGGCCGGGACCGTGGTGCTGGTCGGCGTGCCCACCCCGGACATGCGGCTGGAGGCGCCGCTGCTGGACTTCTTCGGCCGCGGCGGCGCGCTCAAGTCCTCCTGGTACGGCGACTGCCTGCCCGAGCGGGACTTCCCCATGCTCACCGACCTGTACCTGCAGGGCCGGCTGCCGCTGGAGAAGTTCGTGTCGGAGACCATCGCGCTCGATCAGGTCGAGTCCGCCTTCGCCAAGATGGAGCGGGGTGAGGTGCTCCGCTCGGTGGTGAAGCTCTGAGCGCTGAAGCCGTGAGCCAGCCGGTGGCGCGGATCGCCATGTGGTCCGGCCCGCGCACGGTCTCCACCGCGCTCATGCGGGCCTGGGAGAACCGCCCCGACACGGCGGTCGTGGACGAGCCGCTGTACGCGTTCTACCTGGCCCGCACCGGGATCGATCATCCCGGCCGGGACGAGATCATCGCCAGCATGCGCAGCGATTGGCGCGTGGTGCTCGACCAGCTCACCCGCGGGCCGGTGCCGGGCGGGAAGGCTGTTTTCTACGCCAAGCACATGACCCACCACCTGCTGCCGGAGGTGGACCGGCGGGCGCTGGCGCCGCTGCGCCACGCCCACCTCATCCGCGACCCGGCCGAGCTGCTCGCCTCCTACGCCAAGGTGCGGTCCGCGCCAACCATGGCCGATCTGGGCATCGCCGCGCAGGCGGAGATCTACGCCGAGTTCGGCGGGCCGGTGCTGGATTCGCGGGACCTGCTGGAGCAGCCGGAACCGATGTTGCGCGCCCTGTGCGCGGCGCTGGACGTGCCCTTCCACCCGGCCATGCTGTCCTGGCCGCGGGGGCCGCGCGACAGCGACGGGGTGTGGGCGCCGCACTGGTACGCCAGCGTCTGGGCCTCGACCGGGTTCGGCCCCTGCCGGCCCCCGGCCGGGCCGCTGCCGGCGCATCTGGCCCCACTGGCCGAGCAGTGCCGCCCATACTACGAGCGGCTGCACGCCCACCGGCTCACCCCGGCCGGCGTGCCCTAGCTGGAGGCCACATGCTGCAGACCTTCGACGAGCGCAACCGCGACCTCATCGTCAGCGTCAACGGGCACCTGGTGCACCGCGACCGGGCGGCGATCAGCCCGTTCGACTCCGCGGTGCAGGGCGGCGACGCGGTCTGGGAGGGGCTGCGGCTCTACCAGGGCAAGATCTTCCGGCTGGAGGAGCACCTGGCCCGGCTGCGGCGCTCGGCCGCGGCGCTCGCGTTCGCGTCGGTCCCCTCCGACGAGGAGATCACCGGGCAGATCCGGGCGGCCCTGCGGGCGAACGAGATGACCGACAACGTGCACATCCGGCTCACGCTCACCCGCGGGGTCAAGATCACCAGCGGCATGGACCCCCGGCTCAACCAGAGTGGCCCCACCCTGATCGTGCTCGCCGAGCACAAGCCGCCCGTGTACGACCAGTCCGGCATCACGCTGGTCACCGCCAGCGTGCGGCGGCCGCCGCCCGACTGTCTGGACCCGAAGATCCATCACAACAACCTGCTGTCCTCGATCCTGGCCAAGGTCGAGGCGAACGTGGCCGGGGCCGACGACGCGGTCATGCTCGACCAGCGGGGCTTCGTGGCCGAGACCAACGCCACCCACCTGTTCCTGGCCACCGGCGGGCGCCTGGCCACCCCGGCGACGGTGGCCTGCCCGGAGGGGATCACCCGGGCGGCGGTGCTGGAGCTGGCGGCGGACGCGGGAATCGGCTGTTACGTGGGGGACCTCAGCCTGACCCAGTTCTACGCGGCGGACGAGGTGTTCGTCACCGGCACCATGGGCGGGCTCACGCCGGTCACCGCGATCGACGGGCGCACCATCGGCGGCGGCTCGCCGGGCTCGGTGACCCTCCGGCTCACCGCCCTGTTCGCCGGCCTGACCGCCCGCTCGGGCACACCCGTGGCCTGATCGCCGGTGGTGCGATGGCGGTGATCGTTGCAGACTGGAGCCCATGACTGAGGCGGCCGCGGTCCCGGCGGTGGACCTGCCCGGCGGTGTCTCGATGCCGATGATCGGTTTCGGCACCTGGCAACTGCGCGGCAAGGCGGGACGTGAGGCGCTGCGCCGCGCGCTGGACGCGGGATACCGGCACATCGACACCGCGACCATGTACGGCAACGAGGCCGATGTCGGCCACGCGGTGGCCGCCAGTGGGCTGGCCCGGGACAAGGTGTTCATCACCACCAAGCTGCCCTCGGGCCGGGCCGGGCGGGAGCGGGCCACCCTCGCGGCCAGCCTGCGGGCGCTCGGCACCAGCTACGTGGACCTGTGGCTGGTGCACTGGCCGCCGCCGGGACGGATCCTGGTCCCGGTCTGGGGGGAGTTCCTGGCGCTGCGCGACGAGGGACGGGCGCGGGCGATCGGGGTGAGCAACTACTCCCTCGCCCAGATCGACCGGCTGATCGAGGCGACCGGCCAGGCGCCCGCCGTGAACCAGATCCCGTGGAGCCCGGCCAGGTACGACGCGGCGCTGCTGGCCGGTCACCGCGAGCGGGGCGTGGCGGTCGAGGGTTACAGCCCGCTCAAGGGCACCAACCTCGCGAACCCGGTGCTGGCCAAGATCGCGGCCGCACACGGCGCGACCCCCGCCCAGGTGGTGCTGCGCTGGCATCTGGAGCACGGGGTGACGGTGCTGGTGAAGTCGGTGCACCCGGAACGGATCGTTGCCAACATCGAGGCGCTGCGCTTCCCAGTCGACCCGGCCGAGGTGGCGCGGATCGACGCCCTGTCCCGCTGACGGCCGCCGGGATTGACGGTTACGTCTCCCCGACCTCACCGTGATCGTGAATGCCCGCGGTCACCAGCAGCCGCCGGAACCGGGAGATCACCTGGTGCCGGGGCAGGCCCAGCCGACGGCCGATCTCCGACCACGGGTACTGCGAGTGGAGGATGACCTCGGTGCCGACCTCCTCCAGATGCGGGGGGCAGTCCGCGCCTAACCGCATCAGCGCGGCCGCCGCCAGCTTCCGGTTACGGCTGGAGGCCTCCAGGGTGCGCCGCTCGTTGGCGGCCTGCAGCGCCGCCAGGGAGCCGTCGGCCTCGCCCCGGCCGACCGGGCTCATCGCCGTCCTCCCCCCCGCGGGAGTGGAGATCGCCTGATTTCCCGTCTTATGCCATAAACCAGTCACGGGGACGGTCGTTACCCGCATAATCCGGCGGCGAAACCCCCGTGTTGCCGCGTGGCTGCGGCCACTGGTCTCACCTGGGCGGGCCGACATAGTGTCGCAATATGAGCCAGACGATGCCGCTGTTCCCGCTCGGCACCGTGCTCTACCCGGGGCTCGTGCTGCCGTTGCACATCTTCGAGGAGCGGTACCGGCAGCTGGTCCGCGACCTCCTGGAGGGTCCGGAGCCGCAGGAGTTCGGCGTGATCGCGATCCGCAAGGGCCGCGAGACCGGCGTGGACGGGGTTTCGGCGCTCTACGAGATTGGCTGCGCCGCGGCGCTGCGGCAGGTCGCGAGGCACGACGACGGCCGGTTCGACGTGGTGACGGTCGGCACCCAGCGGTTCCGGCTGCTGGGGCTTGACCACTCCCGGCCCTACCTGCAGGGCGAGATCGAGTTGCTGGCCGAGGAGACCGGCGACGAGGCGGCGGCCGCGCTGGCGGTCCCGGCGCTGCAGCGCTCGTTCCGTGACTATCTCGACGCACTTGCCACCCAGGGGGCAGCCCGGATCGACGTGCCCGACCTGCCGGACGAGCCGGTGCTTCTTTCCTACCTGGTGGCCGCGTCGATGATCGTGGACCTGAGCGACCGGCAGGTC
>WNFX01014205.1_pt1 | contig 11357 bp, 10 predicted proteins | sample 5400111 | NCBI WGS metagenome assembly WNFX01 (sample SAMN13153363, study PRJNA577476) | soil metagenome | isolation source: 40 cm soil or saprolite under grassland replicate 1 | place: USA:California | collected 2016-06-15
GGGGGTGGCGGTCGGGGGGGGACGGCGCCGGGGGCGTCGGTGCCGGACACGCGGGTCGTCGCGCGCCCGGCGGTCGCCCGTGATCACGGCGAGCCGGTGTCCTGCCCGTTCTGCGGCGGCCGGGCGAGCGGGCTGCAGCCGTTCTGCCCGCAGTGCGGTCGCCGACTCACAGCTCCCGGCTCCGGGCCGAACTGCCCGCGGTGCGCGTCACCGGTGGAACCGGGGATCAAGTTCTGCGCAACCTGCGGCGTGCCGCTGGTCGATCTTGCGGCGGCGCGGCGCGGCCCCTCCGCACCGTCGCGGGTGGGAGCGACCATCGTGCTCGTGCTCCTCGACGATCTGGGCCGGCCCGTGCAGCGCTTCGAGCGTAAGACGCCCGACACGACCATCGGCCGTCAGGACGGCGACATCCGCTTTCCCGAAGACGTGTTCCTGTCGCCATTGCACGCCAAGCTCTCGTGGGAGCAGGACGCTCTCGTCGTGCGCGATCTGGGCAGCCGCAACGGCACGTGGGTGTTTCTCGAGGAGGCGCGCCGTCTGGTCGACGGTGACCTGCTGTTGATCGGCTCCCAGGTGATCCGGTTCCGGCGCCTGGGGTACCCCGGGCCGCACCCGCCCGACGCCGACGCCACCAAGCGGATGGGCAGCGTTATCCCGAGCGCCGACATCGCGAGCCTCACCCAGCTGCGTTCCGACGGCAGCGTGCGCGACGTGCTCCAGCTCTCCCCCGGCCGCGACGTCACCATCGGCCGCGAGCAAGGCGACTGGGTGTTCCCGTACGATCCCTCGATGAGCGCGCGCCATGCCCTGGTGCGCTCCGAAGATGCGGACTTCGTGGTGGTGGACGCCAACAGCCGCAACGGCATCGCACTCGCCGCCCGCGGCGACATGGTGCTGCGCGACCAGTCGCGCGTCCTGGTGGGCGACAAGCTGCTACGCATCGAGATTCCGGCATGAAGATCTGCCCCCTCTGCTCGACCGAGTATCGCGACGACGTGCGGTTTTGCCCGAACGACGGGCAGACCCTGCGCTCGTCGGGGCGGACGCAGAGTCTCGTGGGCCAGGTGCTGGCCGACCGCTACCACATCATGAAAAAGCTGGGCGAGGGGGGCATGGGCCAGGTGTACCTCGCCGAACACGTGAAGATGGGACGCCGCAGTGCCATCAAGGTGATGAACCCCTCCATGGTGCACGACCCGGAGGCGGTGGCCCGCTTCAACCGCGAGGCCGCGAACGCCAGCCGCATCTCGGACGCCCACGTCTGTGCCATCTACGATTTCGGTGAGACTCCGGACGGGCTGATTTATCTCGCGATGGAGTTCGTCGAGGGCGAGCCGCTGACGGAGCTGCTCGCGCGCGAGGGAGCCCTGCCCGTCGTGCGGGCCGCGGACATCTGCATCCAGGTGGCGGCCGCGCTCCAAGCGGCACATGACCTCGGCATCGTGCACCGCGACCTGAAACCCGACAACATCATGCTGGCACGCGGTCGCGACGGGGCGGACGCGGTGAAGGTCGTCGATTTCGGGATCGCCAAGGCCGTGGGCGGGGAGGCGGGTGGGGGTGGCCAGCAGGTGACCAGGACCGGATTGGTGGTGGGCACGCCCGAGTTCATGAGCCCCGAGCAGCTCTCGGGCGATCAGCTGGATGGCCGGAGCGACGTCTATTCGCTGGGCCTGGTGCTCTTCAAAATGCTCACGGGAACGCTGCCGTTCCCCGGCGACTCCGTGCAGGAGACGATGATCAAGCGCCTCACCGACGAGCCGTTGGAGCTGATCGAGATGCGGCCCGATCTGCACTTTGCCCCGGGGCTCCAGCAGACAATCGACACCGCGCTCGCCCGCAGCCCAGTGCACCGCTATCAATCGGCCGCCAAGTTCGCCCATGATCTCGCCGCCGTGGTCGGCCTGCCGCGGACGGACGCCGGCGCGGCCCTGCCCTCTACGCTGGCTGACGACGAGACGGAGCGGCTCGAGCCCATACGCGCCAGGAAGCGCTCACGCGGGCCGATCGTCGTCGGCGCGATCGTCGCACTGGGAGCCGTGGGCGCGGTGGTCATGATCGGTCGTACCGTCAAGCAGGCCAGAAGCGTCCCGCCCGCAGACACCACGCAACAGGTCGTGGTCCCCCGGCCTGTGGACACGGCCTCTCGGACGCCCGTGGCGCCGCCGCGACGTGACCCGATCAAACCCCCCAGGGCGCCTGCTACGCGGCCGCGCATCGACGTCGCCCGGGCACGAGACCTGCTCGACGATCTGCTCATCAAGTTGAACCCCCTGAATGCGGCCATGGTGCGCGACTCGGCGACACACATCTTCTACGCACCCGGAATCGGGTCGACCGACAAGGCGCATGCGGCCTTCGTCCTGGGCAACGCGTTTCTCCAGCAGTTCAACCGCCTGCGGGGGTGCGAGTGGCTCGAGACGGCGGTTCGACTCGACTCGGCCAACCCGTCTTATCGCGACCTCGCCAGACAGTGCCGCTCCTGACCATGTTCGGGCGCCCTGCCTCCAAACCGATCAAGGTCGAGGTCTTCGCCAAGACCGACCTCGGCAAGACGCGCGACCACAACGAGGACCGCTTCCTCGTCGCGGATCTTTCGCGCCGCGCGGCCTCGCTCTTGCCCGCGGTGCGCGCTCACGAGATCGGTGAGCGGGGCTCGCTGTTCGTCGTCGCCGACGGGATGGGCGGCGCGGCCGCCGGCGAGCTCGCGAGCGAGATGGCGACCGACACGATCTACCAGCAGCTGGTTCGGGGGTGGGGGACCGAGCGGGAGGTCACCGCCCAGCGGTTCGCCTACCGCCTGAAGGAAGCGGTGGAGGTCGCGAACGAGCAGATCCACACGTACGCCGCAGCGCACCCCGAAGTCCGCGGGATGGGGACAACGACCACCGCGGTGGGCGCGCTGGCCGATCACTGCTTCCTGGCCCAGGTCGGCGACAGCCGGGCCTACCTGATCCGCAACGGAGAGGCGGTGCAGCTCACCCGGGACCAGTCACTGATGCAGCGCCTGGTCGAGGCGGGCGAGCTGACGGAGGAGGAAGCCGCGCGGAGCGAGCGCCGCAACATCATCCTCCAGGCCTTGGGGCCCGACGCGCGCGTCAAGGTAGACCTCACCCATCAGGAGGTTCGCAAGGGCGACATCCTGGTGCTGTGCTCCGACGGCCTGTCGGGCCAGGTGAAGAAGGAGGAGATCGCCGCCGTGGCGACGCGCGAGCGGGACCTGCAGGCGGCGTGCGACAAGCTGATCGCGCTCGCCAACGGGCGGGGTGGGCCCGACAACATCACGGTCGTGCTGGCACGGTTCGACGGCGAGGGACTGCGGCCGCCGGAGCCCACCGGACAGGTGGGCCATCAGGCGTATCCGCTCATCGACACCGAGACCAGCACGGAGCCGGTCCCCGTCTACCGCGGCAGCCGCGCTCCCGAGCCCGCGGCGCGGAATCGCCGGCGCGTGATCGGGTTGCTGGTCCTCGCAGCAGCCGCCGCCGTGGCGCTCTACCTGGTCAACCGGAGCCAGTGACCGCCCAGTTCACATTCCTCTCCGGCGCGCGCGTCGGGCAGGTCGAAACGTTTCGCAAGGCGTACATCGGCCTCGGCCGGCATCCCCTCTGCGACGTCCGCTTCGATGCCGAGCGCGACCTCGACGTCTCCTCGCGCCACGCCAACATCGTGCGCGACAACGAAAGCTTCGTGGTGCGGGATCTGGGCAGCACGAACGGCACGTTCGTCAACGGCGCCCGTATCTCGGGCGACGTCGTGCTGGCGGACGGTGACGTGATCGGTCTCGGGCCGGACGGGCCCTCGGTGCAGTTTCACATCTTGGCGGGCGAGCCGGTGGCCGACACCACAGGGGCCGCGCCTCGATCCCGACGCTCGAGCACCGCGCTGCGGATGGTCGCGGAAGTGGCGCGACTGAACCGCAGGACCAAACTGCTGATCGGGCTGCTCGTCGTGGTGCTCGCCGGGTTCGGGGCACTGCAATGGCAGAGCACGCGCGACGCGCGCGACGTGGCCCGGCTCCAGGCGCGGGCGGACAGCATGGAAGTGCAGGCGCAGGGGCTCCTCACACGACTCCAGTCCGAGCTCGCGAGCGTGCGGGACGCGCTGCGGCAGTCGCAGGCGGAAGTCGCCCGGCTGCGGACCGAGCTTGCCGCTGCGGGCACGAGCGGCAACGCCGGCGCCGTCGCGCGGCTGCGGGCCGCGCTCGACGCCGCGGAGACGCGCCAGCGCGGCCTCGCAGGCGCGGTCGCGATGGACTACCGCGCCATCTCGCTCAAGAACCAGGACGCGGTCGCGCTGCTCGTCGTTCAGCTGTCGGACAGCGAGATCTTCAGCGGTACGGCGTTCGCCGCCGACTCGCAGGGCACCCTGGTCACCAACCGGCACGTCCTGGTGGGCGAAGACGGCAACCGGCAGCCTCGGCGCATCGCGATCAAGTTCTCGGGAAGCCGTCAATGGTTCTCCGGCCGCCTGATCGGCGTCGCCGACTCCGCCGACGTCGCCGTAGTGAAGGTGGAGATCCGCGGTGGCACGCCGCGCGTCGCGGGCTTCGCGGCCGAGCCGCAAGCGCTGGCGCGCGGCGATCCCGTGGCGATCATCGGGTACCCGCTGGGCGAGGAGCCGCGTGGCGGCGGTATTGTACGGCGGCAACCGGGAATCGCAGGGAAAAATCATCTACGCGGTGCCTGCTAGCCAAATCGTCACATACCTGAAACTGCTCGACACCGTCAAGTAGAAACATCACGCAAGGGCGTCACGCAAAGGCGTCACGCAGAGACGTCATCCCGCCACGCCCTTCATTTCAACCACGTCATCACGCGTCGCGCAGCGGCGCGCTGCATCAACGGCAGCCCATGCCAGCACATCAGGATCGGGGCCGTGCCGGGGATCTGTGACGCGAGTCGCGGATGGCCGAACAGCACCACGAGCTGCGCCCCGGGCACCAGGCGCCGCAACGCGGCACGCGACCGTGCGCCAAGGTCGGCTCTCCCCTTCCACGACCGCGGTTCCGAATACACCAGAACGACACGTTTCCCCTTTCCCGTTTCCCCTTTCCCGATATGCACTCCCGCCTCGCGCAACGTCGCATGGAATACGTCTCGCGGTCCGACCGTATATGGACCACCCACGTCATCATCGACGATCGACACGCCGGCAGGAGTGCGGATCGCCGGTGGCTCGCCGCGCACCAGATGCGCCGCACGGTCGGCGAGGCCGTCCGCGAGCGCCGCATGACCCGAGAGGTCCGGCTCGCCCTGGTCGGGCCGGTCCGCCCACGCCGCCAGTGCGTCGTCGTAGTGCGCGAGCGCCTCGTCCGCCCGGGCGGCCGAGATGTCGCCACCGACGGCGCGGTCGAGCGCCGTGACCACGCTCGTGAAGTTCTCCGGGTACAACAGCGCGTCGCACCCAGCGGCGACTGCGCCTACGGTGGCCGCGGGCACCGGCTGTGCGGCACTCGCCCCCGCCATGATCAGCGCATCGGTCACGACCAGACCGCCGAAGTTGAGCGTGTCCCGTAGATAGCCCAAGATGTCGGGCGAAAAGCTCGCCGCTCGCCCGGCGGGATCCCAGTCCGGGTAGGCTACGAACGCGCTCATCACACTCCCCACACCGGCGCGGATGGCGTATTCGAACGGCGCCACGTCCACCTGCTGCAGCTCGGTGCGGGCGGCGCGCACGCGCGGCAGCGTCGCGTGGGAGTCCTGAGTGGTGCGCCCGTGCCCGGGATAGTGTTTGGCGCACGCCAGCACGCCGTGCTCCTGGACACCGCGGATCCACACCGCCGCCTGCTCGCCCACGCGCACCGGGTCGGCCCCGAAGGCGCGCGTCTGCACGATCGGGTTCTTGGGCTCGAGATCGAGATCGCACACGGGAGCGAATGCCCAGGTGATCCCGACGGAGCGCGCCTCGGTGCCCGTGATCATCCCGCACGCGGCGGTGGCCTCGAGATCATCGAGCCAGCCGAGTGCCGCGGCGGGCGGCAGCTCGGTGAGTCCCTGGACTTGCTGGGCCGGGCCGCGCTCCAAGTCCGCGCCGACGAGGAGCGGGCGCCCGGCCTGCTGCCGCAGCTCCCGCGTGAGCGTCGTGACCGCCTCGCGCGTCCCTCCGAAGACGATGAACCCACCCACCCCGGCGGCGAGCGCGGCGTCGATCTTGGGACGCTCGTGCGCGAAACTGGCGCGCCGCCAGCGCAGCGCGGGAAAGACGAGCCGAGCGAGTGACCCCGTCACGCCGGGGTGATGTGGCCGAGCACGCGGGGGCCCCGAGCGCCGGTCGCGGCCGGGAGGTTGCCCGGCTCCCCGAGGACGGTGAGGAAGCCGAGGAACGCGAACACCAGGGCCTCTTTCGCTTCCCCGTCGAAGAACAGGCGATCGAACGGCACCACCGGTCGCGGGGCCACGCGGGCCGTGAGGAGCTCGACCAGCCGGGGATTGCGCGCGCCGCCGCCCGAGATCACCAGCTCGTCGAGGGCCCTAGCGGGCGTCCAGCGCTCGATCCCGTGGGCGATGGTCTCCACGGTCAGCGCCGTCGCCGTCGCCACCGCATCGTTGTCGGACCCGCCCGCCTGCTTCACGTCGTCGACCAGCCGCGCTGCGTAGTCGGGGCTGAAACGCTCGCGCCCGGTGCTCTTGGGTGGCGGCGCGGCGAAGTAGGGATCGGTGAGCAACGCGGCGAGCACCTTGCGAGACGGCTTACCGCGCCGCGCCCGCTCGCCGCCGGCGTCGAAGCGCGCAGCGGGGTCCACCCGACGCGTCACCGCGTCGATCACCCCGACGCCGGGACCCGTGTCGAACGCGATGGCCCCGCCCGTGACCCCGCGCCGGGGCGCGAAGGTGACGTTCGCGATGCCGCCAACGTTCAGCAGGAGCCGCCCCTGCTCCGCGTGACCGAACAGGACGACGTCGGCCAGGGGCACCAGGGGCGCGCCCTGGCCGCCCGCCGCCACGTCGCGCGAGCGGAAGTCGCTCACCACCCGCACTCCCACGCGCTCGGCAATCACCGCCGGATCGCCCAGCTGCAGCGTGGCGCAGCCCGGTTCGTGCCAGATGGTCTGCCCGTGCGACGCGATGAAGGACAGATCCCGAGGCGCGACCTTGGCCTGGGCCAGGAGCTGCAGCACCGCCCCCGCGAAGCGCTCTCCCAGAGCGACGTGCAGCAGGGCCAGATCTTTCGAGCCGCCGCGCGCGATCACCTCGATGATTTGGCCGCGCTCCGGCACGGTGTAGGCATCCTGGCGGAACGCGACGAGCTGCGCGTCGAGGGGATCGTTCCTGAGCCGCACCAGCGCCGTGGAGACCCCGTCGAGGGACGTGCCCGACATCAGGCCGACGGCGAGGGCCGTGGTCACGCCGGCGAAACCGGCGGCGGATCGCCCGCGGCCTTGCGCACGAATCCGCCCGAGTCGACCAGCAAGCGCTCGGCCTCGGCCTTCCCCACCGCGCGTCGTGTCATGACGATCGCCAGCTTCACGCTCCCGCCCGCCGCGGCGATCGCTCCGCGCGCCGCCCCGCGGTCCACGCCGGCGCACTCCATCACGATGCGCTCCCCGCGGTCGCGCAGCTTGTCGCTCACCGCCATCAGGTCCACCATGAGGTTGCCGTACGCGCGCCCCAGCCGGATCATCGCGCCGGTCGAGAGCGTGTTGAGGACGAGCTTCGTGGCGGTACCGGCCTTCATGCGGGTCGACCCCGTCAGGGCTTCGGGCCCGACCTTCGGGAGAATGAGGACGTCGCACGTCTCGACGAGGACCCGCGGGGGATCGGAGCACGACACGAGCCCGGTCGTCGCCCCGATGGTCTGTGCGCGGGACAGCGCCGCGCGCACGAACGGCGTCGTACCGCTCGCCGCGATCCCGATCACGAAGTCACCGGGCGCCACCCGCGCCTGGTCCATCGCGGCCGCGCCGGCGTTCACGTCGTCCTCGACGCCTTCGCTGCTCCTCACGAGCGCCGGGTAGCCACCAGCGATCACGCCCACTACCATTTCCGGCGGCGTGCCGAAGGTCGGCGGGCATTCACTTGCATCGAGCACGCCCAACCGCCCGGACGTCCCGGCACCCACGTAGATGAGCCGTCCGCCCCGGCCGAAGGCCTCCACCGCGAGATCGATGGCGCGGGCCAGCTCGGAGCGCACGGCGCGCACCGCCCCTGCCACGGTTGCGTCCTCCGCGTTGAGGAGGTCGACGATGTCGAGCGGCGATGCGACGTCGATGCGCTCGGTGCGGGGGTTGCGCTGCTCGGTGAGCCGCGGGTCGCGGTAGTCGGGAGAGGGGCCGGTCATGAAAGGTGTCGGATGGCCCCCAAGTTAGACGTTGACCCGAACTCGGGTCAACGTGCACAATTCGGCATGCGCAGATCCCTCGGTCTCGGCCTGCTGGTGCTGACGGCGTGCAGCGGCGGCGTCAAGCTGCCTGAGACCATCCCCGTCCCGCCCGACGTCCCAGCCCCCATCTCTCCCGCCATCGCGCCCCCTGCCGTCGACACGCCCGCGAGGCCGGCGGCCATTCCGGCCCGGGGCGCGCTGATCGCGGCGGACTGGCCCCTCGCCCAGCGCGTCAGATCCGTCGCCGGTGAGCACGCCATGGTGGTGACGTCGCATCCGCTTGCGAGCGACGTCGGCGTGGACATCCTACGCCGCGGCGGCAATGCGGTGGACGCCGCGGTGGCGGTCGGGTTCGCGCTCGCCGTGGTGCACCCCGTCGCTGGGAACATCGGGGGCGGCGGATTCATGGTGATCCGGACGCACGACGGGAAGGTGCACGCGCTCGACTTCCGCGAGGCCGCGCCGGCCGGCGCCGGGCCCAACATGTATGTCGATTCGGCGGGAAACGTCAGGCAGTCCTCTCTGACCGGTCACCTCTCGGTCGGCGTGCCGGGGAGTGTCGCGGGGCTGTACGAAGCACACCGCAAGCTCGGACGGTTGCGCTGGCGGGCGCTCCTGGCGCCGGCCATTCGCCTGGCGCGCGAGGGGCATGTCCTGGACGGCCCACGCAGCCACCAGATTGCTCGGGAGGCGGAGCGCCTGGCGCGGTTCCCAGCCTCGCGAGCACAGTTCCTCCCGAGCAGCGAGGCACCCCCGCCTGGCACCCTGTTCACCCAGCCCGACTTGGCGCATACGCTCGAGCTCGTCGCCGACAGCGGGCCGACGGTGTTCTATCACGGCAGCATCGCCGAGCTGATCGTCCAGGAGATGACGCGGGGCGGTGGATTGATCACGCGACAGGACCTCGCCCGGTATCGCGCGAAATGGCGCGACCCGATCGAGATCCTGTACCGCGGCTACACGATCTACACCATGCCGCCGCCGTCGGGCGGCGGGGTCACGCTGGCGGAGATCCTCAATGTGATGGAGGGGTACGCGCCCCTGCCGCCGTTCGGGAGCCCGCAGCTGATGCACCTCCAGACAGAAGCGATGAGGCGGGCCTACGTGGATCGCAACACGTTCCTCGGAGACCCGGACTTCGTGAGCATGCCGCTCGGTCGCCTGCTCGCCAAGTGGTACGCCGGCACGTTGCGGGCGGGCATCGACCGCCAGCACGCGACTCCGACCGCACCGGTGGCCGGGATGCGCTCGGAGGGAACGGAGACCACACACTTCTCGATCGTGGATCCGGAGGGAAACGCCCTATCGTGCACGACGACGCTCAACAACGATTTCGGCAGCGCCGTCACAGTGACGGGGGCAGGATTCCTCCTGAACGACGAGATGGACGACTTCAGCACGGCTCCCGGGAAGCCGAATCTGTTCGGCCTGGTGCAGGGTGAGGCGAATGCGATCGCACCCGGGAAGCGGATGCTCTCGGCCATGACACCGTCGATCGTGCTCGATACGGTGGGACGGCTGTTCATGGTGCTGGGAAGCCCCGGCGGCTCACGTATCCCCACCGCCGTGTATCAGGTGCTCAGCGACATGATCGACCAGGGCATGCCCCTCGCGAGCGCGGTAGCGGCGCCGCGGCTCCATCACCAGGCGTTGCCGGACAGCCTGTACCTCGAGCGCGACGGGTTCGTGAGAGCCTCGATCGACTCGCTCGTGGCGATGGGGCACAAGGTGAGCATCTGGAATTACAAGACCGAGGTGAACGCCATCGCCCGCGCCGCCGCCGGCTGGATCGGCGTGGCCGATCCCCGGCGCGGCGGCGGCGCGGCGGGGTACTGACCCAAGTGGACGCGACTTATCGTAGCGACCTGCGCGAACTGAACGAGGTCAACTTCGCACGGTTCGACGCGAAGCTCGAGCAGCGGGCGACGCAGCTCGACGCGAAGATCGAGCAACGCACCGCCGCGCTCGACGCCAAGCTCGAGCAGCGAATCGCCGAAGTCAAAGCGGCCATGGCGGCTCTCGAGAGTCGCCTCGGGGCCCGCATGTCCGCGTTCGAGGCCCGGATCATCCGCTGGATGTTCCTGTTCTGGGTCGGGCAAGCGGTCACGACGGTCGGGCTCGTGCTCGGGGTCGTTCGGTTGGTCGGACGTTAAGTCCCACGGCCAGCGCCCAAGACCAGATCCTTCGCTCGCGCGCGTGCCGCGCGCTCGCTCAGGATGACAGGGCCGCGCGGCTTCGGTAGAAGAGGGAGTGATGGAGGATCCGGAGGCCTTTCCCCCTTCGCGAAGCGACGGCGCCTGTCATCCGCTTTCCTAGGCCGCCTTCACCGTCAGCGGCGCGTTCAGCTTGATCGTAATCGCGGCGCCCTTGGGGATCACCACGTCTATATCGCGCGACGCGCGCGCGGCCGCCGCACCCGCGGCCGCACCGGCCGCTCCCCCGATCACAGCACCCTTCGTGTTCTTTCCGAAGAGCTTGCCGACGATCGCGCCGGCCACGGCTCCCCCGGCGACCTTGGCGGCGTCAGCCTTCGTCACGCCGCGGCCCTTCATGACCGTATCCATCGTCACGACGGAGGCATCGATCGGGTAGCTCCTGCCTCGCACGGTGACGCTCGTGACCGACAAGTCGATCTTGCCTGTCGAGTTCGGGTTCGGCGCGGGCTGCGCCGCCGTGATCGTCCCGGAGACGCTCGCGCCCGCCGGGATCACGACGCGCCCGGTTGCATCCTTCACATCCTGGCTCACGGTCGCAGTGAACGGATCACCGGCCTTCGCCGTGCGCGTGCTGATCGAGTCGACCGCCGTAGCCGCGACGCGGGTCCCCGCCGCCAGCATCAGCGGAGCCGGGGCGGCGGGCCTCGGCGCGACCGGTTTCCTCACGGGCGCCTTTTTCTCACGTGCCGGCCTCGCTGCTTCAGTCGCCGCTGCCGGCACGTCCTTCAGGGCCGCCGTTGATTCGGTCGGCGCGAGCGTCAGGTTGCGGGCCGTGGAGTCGGCCGACTGACTCGTCTCGTCGGGCTTCGCGCAGGCGAG
>WNFX01006249.1_pt1 | contig 11354 bp, 7 predicted proteins | sample 5400111 | NCBI WGS metagenome assembly WNFX01 (sample SAMN13153363, study PRJNA577476) | soil metagenome | isolation source: 40 cm soil or saprolite under grassland replicate 1 | place: USA:California | collected 2016-06-15
GCCAAAGCCGAAGATTGCCGCCGTCACAAGCAACACTCTTCGCCTGCCGAAAAGATCAGCGGCTTTTCCACCGACGATCGCCCCAATGGTCGCGCCAAACAGAACGCCGCTAACGACAATCTCTTCCGCCGTCGTCGTCAGGCCAAATTCGCGTTTGATAAAAATGAGCGCGCCCGAGATGACGCCCGTATCGTAGCCAAACAGAAGGCCACCCAAAGATGCAAATAACGCTGAGATGTAAACAAACCTCGTGCCGCGCAGATGTGCCTTGCTCGGTGTGGCAATCTGTTTGTCGGCCATAATTCTCGATCCTCCCTGTTAATTTCGATACATCAAACGCCATCACTACATGATGCACACGGAAATTAATCCGACCCGATCGTTCCTATTGGTCTGGTAAGCAATCTAACCAGGCGCATGGGCGCACGAAAAATGAACTGAGGCCGTCTTTTTGGCATCCGCCAATCAGACGAATTCAGCTGGTGGCAGACGCAACCGACTCGTCCCTCGCAAAGACGGCAAATAGCCTTTGCCAGCACGGCAATTCTTCATAGAGTCGTGCGCTTCACCGCGACGCAACCATGAGTTTTCTGGCCTTAAGTATTCTTAATTTCGGTGTGCCGTTGTCGATGGTGTGCGCCGCGATTGGTCTTGCATTCGCCTTCTTTTTGATCGCGGCAGTGACTCGGGCGCCATCAGGAAATGAGCGGATGCGAGAAATCTCGGCCGCCGTACAGGAAGGCGCCAGGGCGTATTTGAATCGGCAAGTCAAGACGATCGTCGTGATCGCAGTGGTCATTTTCATTTTGCTCTTCATTTTCAAAGATCACTCCACAGCGATTGGATTTGTAATCGGCGCCTTCTGTTCGCTCGCAGCAGGCTTCATCGGGATGCGCGTGGCCGTGCTGGCAAATGTCCGCACAGCGCAGGCCGCCAGCATCGCGCAGCTCAATGCACTGCGAATAGCATTCAACGGCGGGTCGGTGACCGGTCTGCTCGTGGTAGGGCTGGCGTTGCTTTCGGTGTCCATCTTTTACATGATCGCTGCAAAGCTGATTGGAAGTGATGCTGCAATACGAAGTTTGGTCGGACTCGCCTTGGGCGGCAGTCTCATTAGCGTTTTCGCTCGACTGGGCGGCGGCATTTACACGAAAGCCGCAGACGTTGGTGCCGATCTGGTGGGCAAGATCGAGAGCGGCCTCGAGGAGGATGATCCGCGGAACCCAGCGGTAATCGCTGACAACGTCGGAGACAATGTAGGCGATTGCGCAGGCATGGCTGCGGACGTTTTCGAAACTTATGCTGTCAGTTTGGTCGGCGCGATTCTGGCGGGGCTGTTGACACTTGGCGGAAACGCAGCGGCCATCGTTTATCCATTCGTGCTTGGTGGAATTTCTGTGCTGGGCTCAATCTGTGGAATTTTGTTTGTAAATGTGGCGCGCGGTAAACCGGCGGCCGTGTTGATGGGCGCGGTGATGATCAACGCGCTGATCTCTGCAATTCTGTTTTGGCCGGCCACGCGCAGCTTTTTTCCGGGCGGTGCAACTATCGACGGCGTGTTGCGGTCCCCCGCTCAACTCTATTTTGCTTCGTTGGTTGGCCTCATAATGACTCCAGTCATTGTCGCACTCACGAATTACTACACTTCATCTCACTTTCGGCCGGTCCAAAAAATTGCCCATGCATCCGAGACCGGGCACGCCACAAACATCATCGCGGGGTTGGCAGCGGGACAACACGCCACGGCGCTGCCGGTGCTGTTCATTGGGCTGGCGATCCTGGTCACGTTTCATTTCGCCGGGCTATACGGAATTGCGATTGCCGTGATGTCGATGTTGTCCATGGCCGGCGTCATTATCTCGCTCGATTCATTCGGCCCGATCACAGACAACGCCGGCGGTATCGCGGTGATGGCCCATTTGCCAAAGGAAATTCGCGCTGTAACAGACGAACTCGACGCGGTTGGCAACACCATGAAAGCTGTCACCAAAGGTTACGCCATCGCTTCGGCGGGACTGGCCGCACTGGTGTTGTTCGGATCGTACGTGGAAGAGCTGCGTGCGCACCTCACCAGTTCGCTCAGACTTGCGAGCGACCAATTCTTCCAATTCTCCCTCCAAGATCCAAAAGTGATCGTTGGCCTATTCATCGGTGGATTGTTGCCGTTTCTCTTCACGGCCTTTAGCATGGATGCGGTGGGCAAGGCAGCCGGCGCAGTCGTGCGCGAGGTGCGGCGTCAATTGCAAGTCAAGCCGGGAATCCTGACTGGGCAGGACAGACCCGAATACGGGACCTGCGTGGACATCGTGACGAAAGCGGCATTGCGGGAGATGATTGTCCCTGCACTGCTGCCGTTGGTTGCAGTCGTGGTCGTCGCTAAGGCGCTGGGCCCGGTCGCGCTTGGTGGGGTGCTAGTCGGTACAATCGTGACCGGATTATTCATCGCCATCGCAATGACATCCGGTGGCGCCGCATGGGACAACGCGAAGAAATTTATTGAGGAAGGAAATCTCGGTGGCAAAGGTTCTTTTGCTCATGCCGCAGCAGTCACCGGCGATACTGTGGGCGATCCTTACAAAGACACGGCCGGGCCGGCAATCAACCCGATGATCAAAGTTGTCAATATTCTCGCGATCTTAATCATTCCGATTTTCTTTTAGCAAAAGTTGCGCGACTTCGTCGGAAAAGGAACTGGTGCTTTTGATTTAAGCTTGCTTTAAGCGAAGGTACCAAGCAGTCTTCTCCCCCCACAATGCCTCGCGTCTTGATCATTGAAGACGACGCCGAAAGCCGGCGGCTGATCTCAGATCTTTTCAGACGCGAAGACTGGAAGGTCCTGGAAGCGAATGACGGTGACGCCGGCCTGGAGCTGGCGCTGCGCGACAGGCCGGAGCTTATCCTGTGCGACTTGTTAATGCCCAGATTGAATGGCTTTCAAGTGTGCCGAGCAATTCGCGAGCAACTGCAACCGACGAAGATCATCGTCGTCTCGGGACGCGATTACAGCGTCGATCGAACCAGCGCACTCCAGGCTGGCGCAGACGAATATTTGCTTAAGCCAATCACGTGGGAACTGCTGTCCAGCACGATCGAGCGACTTTTGCCTGAGATCCCGCGGCGGCCCAGACCAAAACCTGCGGCGGGAGGTGAGTCGATGCCTGCGCGGGTAAGATTCTGGGGCGTGCGCGGTTCAATTCCGGTTCCCGGAAAGAGCACTGTCCGCTATGGCGGAAACACCAGTTGCGTGGAGGTGCGCGCTGATGGCGAGATCATCGTTCTCGATGCCGGCACTGGGATTCGCCTGCTCGGGCTTGCGTTGGACAAAGAATTCGGACCTCGCTCGATGAAGTTGACTCTCCTGATCTCACATACGCACTGGGACCATATCCAGGGACTGCCTTTTTTTACTCCCGCTTACAATCAGAATAACCTCATCCGCGTCTTAGGGTACGAAGGAGTTCGCGCTGGCTTGGCAAAAATCCTGGCCAGCCAAATGGAGCCGCCATTTTTTCCTGTCAGCTTACGTGAACTCCCGAGTCACCTCGCGATTGAGGAACTAAAGGAAATGGACTTTCAAGTTGGGAAAGTCGAGGTCCGTTCCAAGTTTGCTAATCATCCAGGGATTTGCGCAGGCTACCGCCTTTCCACGAGCTCGGGGTCGATCGCCTACTTTCCCGACAATGAGCCTTATGAGCCGCTCAAGCTGTTCCTGGCTTCGCGCGATGGAATCAGCAAGGAAAAAGCACGCGATTTTGCCACGGCCGAGCGCGCGAAGATGGTCGAGTTTCTCCAAGGCTCCGACCTGGCAATCATGGACACGCAATATACCGACGAGGAATACACAAAGCACATTGGTTGGGGCCACAGCTCACTCAGCAGCGTGGTTTCCCTTGGGCTCGACTCAAACGTGGGCAAGCTCGTGCTTTTTCATCACGATCCAAATCATGACGATGAAATGATGGATAAAATGGTGGAACACGCGCGCGAGCTGGTGGCAAAAAGCGGAAAGCCCTTGGAAGTCGAAGCCGCTCGAGAAGGCGCTGAGATCTTGCTCGAGGCAAAGATCGCAGCCGCTTAAATCACGCGCGACGCGACAGCGCTCGACTTGCAGTCACGTTGTTGGTCTTTAACTTTCTCGCGCCGTTGCCTCGTAGTGTAATGGTAGCACTAGAGACTCTGAATCTCTCTGTCTAGGTTCGAATCCTAGCGAGGCAGCCAGTCAAATTTCCAATTTCCAAGTTGCGAGTTGCGATTTACTCATCGCGGCGTTTCCGAAAGAAATTCTGCAAAATTGCCGCGCATTCATCTTGTAGAACACCGGAGGCAATATCGCATCGGCGATTCAATGTCGGCATTTGCAAAAGGTTCGTCACACTTCCCGCAGCCCCGGCGGACGGATCTGTGCAACCGAAAATTACGCGGCGGATTCGCGTGTGCACGAGCGCGCCTGCGCACATCGGGCACGGTTCCTTGGTCACGTAAAGATCGCAGTCCGTCAGCCGCCAATCGCCCACTGCTGCCTCGGCTTGTGTCAATGCCAGCATTTCCGCGTGCGCGGTGGCGTCCTTGAGCAGCTCGACCTGATTATGGGCACGACCGATGATCTTGCCTGCGCGAACAACAACCGCGCCGACCGGCACTTCGTCGGCTTTCGCCGCTTTGTTGGCCAGGCGCAATGCTTCACGCATGAAATATTCATCGGTTGGCGGCTCAAGCATGTTTTAGTTGTAGCCATGGCCCTGTGGGCCGTCTAACTTTTCTCGCCCGACTCTTTGCCCACTCGACCGCCCGCAGGGCGGTGGCTACAGGAATGCGCGCGCTTGCCGAAAAAACTTCTTCGGCATATTAGGGACTGCTCATGCACGACAACATCGAGTCGCATCTGGTCGAAAAACGCGTTTTCGAACCACCGAGGGACTTCAGCAGGAAGGCGCGAATCAAAAGTCTCGGTCAATATCGGAGGATGTACCGGGAGTCGATCCGGCAGCCGGCAAAATTCTGGGCTCGAGAAGCGAGCGAACTCGTCTGGCGCAGCCGATGGAAAAAGGTCGTCGACTGGAAGGCGCCGTTCGCGAAGTGGTTCGTCGCGGGAAAACTCAACATTTCGGAAAATTGTTTGGATCGACATTTGACGGGGCCGCGCCGGAACAAGGCGGCAATTATCTGGGAAGGCGAACCGGGTGACAGACGCACTCTCACCTATGAGCAACTGCATCGCGAAGTATGCCGCTTCGCGAATGTGCTGAAGCGAAACGGCATTAAAAAGGGCGATCGGGTCATCATTTATCTGCCGAATATTCCCGAGGCCGCGATTTCCATGCTAGCCTGCGCACGGATTGGCGCGGTGCATTCGGTTGTCTTCGGCGGATTTAGCTCCGATAGCATTCGTGATCGGATCATCGACAGCGGCGCGATCGCGCTCGTCACCGCCGATGGCTCATATCGGCGAGGCGGGATTGTCCCGTTGAAGAAAAATGTCGATGACGCACTCCGTGACGGCACATCCGTCAGGCGGGTGATTGTCTTTCGCCGCACTGGCAACGACATCCACATGGAGGAAGGACGGGATGTTTGGTGGCATCGGGAACTGGAATATGTCGATGCAAGCTGCCCAGCTACGCCACTCGATAGCGAGCACCCGCTTTACCTACTCTACACAAGCGGGTCCACTGGAAAGCCGAAAGGAATTTTACACACGACCGGTGGTTACCTCGTCGGTGTCTATTCGACCACTAAGTACGTTTTCGATATTCGCGATGAGGATATTTTCTGGTGCACTGCCGACGTCGGTTGGGTGACCGGTCACAGTTATATTGTGTATGGCCCGCTGGCCAACGCCGCTACCGTTGTCATGTACGAGGGCGCGCCGAACTGGCCCGAGCCCGATCGGTTCTGGAAAATTATCGAAGAATATCGGGTCAACATTCTCTACACTGCGCCGACGGCGATCCGCGCATTCATTCGCTGGGGTGACGACTGGGTCGCAAAACATGATCTTTCATCGCTTCGGCTCCTTGGCACGGTAGGCGAACCGATTAATCCCGAGGCTTGGATGTGGTATCATAAGAACATCGGCGGCGGGCGTTGTCCGATTGTCGATACGTGGTGGCAAACCGAAACAGGCTCGATCCTGATTACGCCGCTGCCGGGCGCGATTCCAACAAAGCCAGGTAGCGCGACGCTGCCGTTCTTTGGCATCGATCCAGCCGTGGTGGATGGGAAAGGACGCGAGGTCGGAGCAAACATCGGTGGAAAACTGATTATTCGCCGCCCCTGGCCTTCAATGTTGCGTACGATCTACGGAGATAAGGCGCGCTATCGACAGCAATACTGGAGTGAGTTCAAAGGCAATTATCTAACCGGCGACGGCGCGCGCCGCGATGAAGACGGCTATTTTTGGATCGTCGGGCGGATCGATGACGTTCTGAACGTCGCTGGCCATAGACTCGGTACATCCGAAATAGAAAGCGCGCTCGTGAGCCACTCGCGAGTCGCGGAGGCGGCGGTGGTTGGCAGGCCGGATGAATTGAAGGGGCAGGCAGTTGTTGCGTTTGTGACAGTGAAGACAGGAGTTGATGCCAGTCAGGAACTAAGGGAGGAATTACGCGCTCACGTCGCCACCCATATTGGCGCGATCGCAAAGCCCGATGAAGTGCGCTTCGCCGAAGCGCTACCAAAAACGCGCAGCGGCAAAATCATGCGGCGGCTTCTCAAAGAGATCGCCAGCGGAGCAAAGGTCACGGGCGATACAACCACATTGGAGGACTTCAGCGTCTTAGCCAGGTTGGCGGAATCCGACGAAGCTTAGGATAATGGAAAATGACGAAAGAGAGCCCTGAGCCGTGAGTTTCATCCGCACAGGCTTTCGCGAGATCGCGTTGAAGGTGAAGCGCCAGCGGACGCGCATGGCACTTCGTCACGAAAGGCGTCTTCTCCAAAAAAGTGAAATCAACCTCGGACGCGAAGGCACTGCGCAAGCGGCCAATTTCCCCGAGCTGCGCAACGAGATCGTTGCGCTTAAAAAACTGGAGCTGGAGCAAAAAGAAGTGGCACTTCGAATCGCGCAGATCGAAGAAGGAATAAAAAAGATCGAAGTAGAACGGCAACAGACTGCGCGCGAACAAACTGAGGCCATTGCAAGGCTGGAAGCAGAGAAGAGACCGCTTCTCCAGCAGCGCACCCAAGCGAAAAATAATGTCGATGTGTGCGAGCGTGAGCTTGCCGCCGTGGAACGGCGCATTCAGGAGAGCGAAGCTGCGGATCGCAATCTCTTGAAACAAATCTCCGATCTGCATGCGCTCAATCCCGCGCCTGCGGACCTGGAAGCACGATCCGCGAGCATCAACGCGCGGCGAACGCGTCTCCCCGATGAGCGCGCAGAACTTCTCCGTGCCCGCCTGGGCAGCGGTGATGCAGTGCGTCTGGCAAAGGAGAAGCTGAACGCTGTGGAAGCGGAACTTTCGGCAGTAGAAAAAAACACAGCGCGCACACGGAGCGAATTTGAAGCGCGCGACAAACGACTGAATGATAACATTCGCGCACAGCAGGAAGCATTGGGCGAGGCCCGGACACGGCATCAAACAGTCGAAGAGCGAAAAAATCCCGCGTATCTAAGCATTGGCCGGCATCTGGCAGAGAAGGGAGTTGCGCCGCCAAACGCGCCGCATCTGCTCGCGGAGGCGCATCGTCGCCGCGAGGCGGTGGAATCGCACTTGCGGCACAAGGAAGAGCTAGCCTTGCTCTCAAGCCAGATTGACAAGCAGGAGCTGCGGAAGTTTTACTTCAGCATCTTCTCGGTGCTCGTTCCACTCGCACTGATATTGCTTGTCGTTTTCCAATCTCCGCGAGGGCGCGAATGGCTGCCGCAAGAAACCGATACGATCCTGTCTATTAACGCCGACCAGTTTGAACGCGCGAACCTCGCAAAACGCTGGCGCAGTGATGAGCCAATGCTCTGGCTAGGACTAATCGGCCCAGCCGCATCAGTTCCCGGACTGAATGTATCTCGTGATGCAGTGCGCATTACGCGTGCGCTCACGACCAACGAAGCCGGAGAAACTCGAGAGTTTAACCTGGTTGAAACTCGCCGCGGCCGTGTTTCCAGTGTCATGCGCGCAATCGGGGATGATAAGACTTTCCAAAAACGCTCCATTAGCACGTCGGGTTCGCTTTCTTCTGCATCTCCTGCGCCTGGCTTGCCAGTTTGGGAACGACAGCCGCCTTTTGCCGTCGCCAGAGTGGGACCCACCACGCTAGCGGTCGGAGCACCCGCTGAAGTTAAGGAGCTGGTGCTCGTGCGTCTCGGGATGAAACCTGATCTAAAAATAACTGGTCAACTATTCGATCGTTTCCAGGCGCTGGATCGTGACAGCGCGCTTCGGCTCATTTCGCGCGACCCACCTGATCTCGCACGCGTTTTCCACCCGATCTTTACGCCTGAACTGCTCGACGTTTCACAATTACTCGGCCTTGCAGTGAACCTGCAAAACCCGGTAAAAGCCAGAGTGCTAATAAAAGTGAATTCATCTAAAAGCGCGGCGGATCTCGCCCGAAATCTGCACGATAAACCGCAGCAATGGCTGCGTTTGCCGGACTCTCAAGTGCTGCTTTACTCACAGCCGCCGGAGGTCCAAAGACACGGCGACTCGAACATAGAATTGCGTTTCGCGATGCCTGAAAACAGCGCTCGCCTTCTGCTCGAACGCCTGGCAAAAACAGACACGGCGCAAGCGGTGGCAGCATATTAAGCAAATAAGGAAAATGCGACGCTTTCACATGCACCTCTTGTTAGTTGCCGGAATGGTGGCGGCACTGGTGCCAGTGAATGCAAATGCTGCCGGACCTTTTATTGATGTCCGATCTGCTGATCCAACAATTACGGTTGAGTTGCGCTACGCAGGCCCAAATAATTTCCTCGGACATTCGCTTTATCCTCTCGGAACACGCGCGCTCGCTCGTCCGGAAGTCGTCTCAGCTTTGGCTATGGCCCAAGCCTTTCTGCGGCGCTACCAATATGGCTTGAAAATCTGGGATGGGTATCGGCCGGTAGCAGTGCAGGCTAGGCTTTGGCAGGCATCACACAACAGCGATTATGTTGCCAATCCCGAAATCGGCGTCGGCTCGCTGCATAGTTGGGGGGTCGCCGTCGATGCCACCCTGGTCGATTCATGGAATCGCCCGGTACTCATGCCAAGTGATTTTGATGATTTTACGCCCGCGGCAATGTGGCGTTACGCTGGCTCCTCTGATGAAATACGCGCCCATGTGCGTTTGCTGCAGTACGCAATGTACAAGGCGGGGTTCTGGGGATTACGTACTGAATGGTGGCATTTCACGATTGCTGACTGGCAAAAATACTTGCCGCCTGAAAAGGCGAAGAATGCTGCGCAAGTTTTAGGAACTCGCTGGGAAGGCAGATTGTGATCGATCCGCTTCGCGCCGAGATGGCAGCCGATTGCAGGAATCGGCTGGATCGCCCAGCTCCTTCTGTTGACTTGCCGTGGTAATTGCCTCGTCGTTACTGAAGGAGCTGTCCGCCCTTGGCGGATTAGGCGAAAGCTTGATTCGCGGCTTGAAGCAGCCGGAGTACGTTCATGTCTTACTCAATCCGCTGCCGCTTTACGGCTTGCTCCTTGGTTGGGTCGGACTAGTCATCGCGCTTTTCCTAAAAAGCCGGCGCGCTCAGATCGCGACATTGGTCCTCGTACTTATCGGTGCTGGGTCGGCGTGGCCGGTGTATGAATTCGGCCAGCAAGGGTACGATCGCGTCGTCTCCACGGCGGATGAGGACGGAGAACGCTGGCTCGACGAGCATAGAGAGCGCGGCGAGGATCTCATCTGGATTTTCTATGCGCTCGCGGTTTTGAGCGCAATTGCAATCGTGACGCCGATCAAATGGCCAAAATCATCTGCGCCGCTGGTTATCGCCGTAATTTTGCTCGGCGCAGTGACGCTGGGAGCTGGCGGGTACATTGCTTACGCCGGTGGCAAAGTTCGGCATCGTGAGTTTCGGAACGAACCGCCGCCGCCGAAAAGACCAGAGAAGGAAAGCTAGGTCGTCAACGTTGATGCGCCGTTGTAGGGCCGGCGCTCCGCCTGCCGTTCTGCTTTTGAGTAGGCAAGCGAAGCTCTTCCCCTACAATTTTCATTATGCCAACCGAGCTCGTTCGCGCAGAACGCGATGTCCAGGAACAAAGCATTGCGCTCAAAAAGCCGCTGGGTCTGCGCGATCTGGTCCTAACGCAAATTCTCTTTGTCGTCGGCTCGACCTGGGTCGGCACTGCGGCGAAGCTCGGAAAAGCGCACCTTTTTTTTTGGCTGCTCGCGATTTTGCTTTTTTACATTCCGCAGGCCGCGGTCGTAATTTATTTGAATCGACGGATGCCGCTCGAAGGCGGCATTTACCAATGGGCGAAACTCGGCTTCAACGAGTTCGCCGGGTTTATGGTCGCCTGGAATCTCTGGCTGCTTTCGATCACGGTGATCGCGCTGGGCGGAATGTTTACAACTACGAACATATCTTACGCAATCGGTCCGGGCGCTGCATGGATGCCGAACAGCAAATGGTGTGTGTCACTGATCAGCGTGACGTTGGTTGGCGGCCTTAGCTGGACGTGTGTCCGCGGCCTGTCATTAGGCAAATGGGTTCACAACGTCGGCGCATTTGCCATGTTCGTTGTTTATTCCGCGTTGATTTTTCTGCCGCTCCTCGGACTCGCTCGCGGCGAATTGAAAACCTATCAGCCGCTTCAATTCGCGTTGCCGACAATGTCGATCTTCTATTGCTTCAATATTTTCAGCAAACTCGCGGTCGGCGCACTCAGCGGATTTGAATACGTAGCAATTCTGGCCGGCGAAACGCGCGCCCCCGCGCGTGACATTGGACGCTCGGTGCTGATCGCTTCGCCGGTGATCGCGCTGCTGTTTATACTCGGCACGAGCTCGGTGCTCGCGTTCATCGGCAACAATCCGATCGATCTCATCGGTCCAGTGCCGCAAACGTTGCGACTCGGGCTACGCTCCTTTCCAATCGCAGGCGCGATCGCTTCCGTCGGAATTCTGTTGATGACAGCACGCTCGATTTCTTCGACCAGCGTTCACGTAACCGGCAGCTCGCGGCTCCCCATGGTCGCCGGCTGGGACCATCTGTTGCCCGCTTGGTTTTCGCGTCTACATGCGCGCTATAAGACGCCGATTAACTCGATCATTTTTGTGGCCGCAATCACGCTGGTGATCGCCATCTCAAGCCAGATCGGCGCGGGGATTCAGGAAGCGTTTCAACTCGTCGATAACGCTGCGAATGTCTTTTACGGGATTGTTTACTTTATAATGTTCGCTATACCGATCTTCGGTGC
>WNFX01007204.1_pt1 | contig 11354 bp, 9 predicted proteins | sample 5400111 | NCBI WGS metagenome assembly WNFX01 (sample SAMN13153363, study PRJNA577476) | soil metagenome | isolation source: 40 cm soil or saprolite under grassland replicate 1 | place: USA:California | collected 2016-06-15
TCAGCCGTGACCCTGCTCCGCCGCCGATTGAGTATATTCGCGTCTCTGGTGGGCTCTTCCTCGATATGACCATCCATGACTTCGATATGGCCCGTTTCCTGATGGGCAGTGAAGTCGATGAAATCTTTGCGATGGCAGATGTCATGATTGACCCTGCTATTGGCGAAGCGGGTGACGTGGATACAGCGGTGATCATGCTACACTTTACCAACGGGGTGATCGGCACGATCGAGAACAGCCGTCGTGCTGTCTACGGCTATGATCAGCGGGTGGAAGTGCAGGGGACTGCTGGGGCGGTTTGGACTGAAAACCATTACCCAAACACTGCCATCATCAGCGATAGCCGCAGTATCCGACGCGACTTGCCGCTGCACTTCATCGTTGAACGCTATACCGAGAGCTTTGTTGCTGAAATGGAAGCCTTCGTGGATGCTGTGCTCCATGACAAGCCCGTTCCCGTCACGGGACACGATGGGCGCGTCCCGGTTGTCATGGCTCTGGCAGCCAAGCAATCCCTCGCTGACCACCGACCGATCCGCCTGTAAGAGCGCAATGCAAGGAGAATATCCATAGAGGAGACCATTCCAGAATGGGGGCAAACTGAACGCTTGGTTGAGACGAATCTCTCCTGATGCATACAGCACAGCAAGAGGATCCTCTTTGAGCAAACAACCACTTTGCCCCCATCCTGCAACGGTCTCCCCTCTCCCCACCACATAAACGCTATGTTTCTCCAGTATATGGATGAGTATGAGAAACATCCGTTTTCGATACTCATCCATTCATAGTATAAATACTCTCTCCACAAGACGGGATCGGCGTTCATTTTGCCATCTGCAAATCAACGTCGAAAAATGTACGTCACAAAATGAGTTCTTCTACTCTTTCCTTTCACTGAAATGCCTGTTCTACGATATCGAATGGTCAAAAAAACTACGATACGGAATTATCAAAGACCCCATTTTAAGCCAGGGATCAATTGTGGTACATGCTGCTTATAACGTACATACTGCTCGCCGAACGTCTCCGTCAGCAACCGTTCTTCCTGATGCAGTTTGATCTCGAAGATCACGATCCCGACGAGAAAAATGAAGTATAGATCGGGTGCCTGGTAATGCGATACGGGCCATCGGTGTGTAGCTCGTGGTCGGTCCGCGCCACCGCAGAAAATGACCACATCGTGCCCAACATCTGGCGCGCCCATAAGGTAAAGGCTGTAGAGAGCAGCAAGCAGATGATGCCGATAACCCTGAGCCAGGGCGTATCAAAGATGAGGAGCCTCCAGAAGCTGTGCGGAATGAACCACGCCACCACGACGAACAGCACAATACCAACGATCCATGTCGAAAAAAGGCCGGAGCGCTTCCGCACGGCGGGAGCCTTCAAGGCATTGTAGATGGCTCCGATTAGCCAGACCAGGCAGAAAAGCCCCCAGCACAGACCCAGAATTCCCCAGCGAAGCCAGAACCATTGTTGAGTAAGCATGCGATACGCTCCTTTCACACGATGAGGGGGAGCACAACGGAGAATGTGCTTCCCTTTCCCTCCCGGCTCAGGACTTCCAGGCGTCCCCCGTGCTGTTCTACGATCGTTCGAACGAGGTAAAGGCCCAATCCCAATCCCGTTGTGGAGCCGGTTTGCACCTCAATGCCAGGAACACGATAAAACGGCTCCGTGAGACGGGAAATTTGCTCCGTTGGGATCCCAACGCCCTGATCACGGATAGCGATGATGGCCTCCTCTCCCGCTTGCCGTATCAGAATCGTAATCGGAGCTCCCTTCGGTGAATATTTGCGGGCATTGAAGAGCAAATTGAGAAGCACCTGGCTGATCCGCTCCGGGTCCACGTCTGCTTCCAGGGACTCAGCGACGAACTCACAGGTTGGAGCTGTCCCAACGCCTGCCGTAAATTCCGTCAACACCTGTCGGCAAATTTCGACGAGATCACACCTGCTCCGGTGCAAGACAAAGCGCAGAGTCTGGATGTGAGCGGTATCCTGTAAATCCTGCACAACCCGTTCCCAACGGCTCATAGAGCGAACGACCTCGCTCACGGTGCGGCGAATCTTCTCCACCTCGTCGGCTCGCTGGAGTTGTCGGTCGATCATCTGGACGTGGCCCTTCAGGCTGGTGAGAGGGGAAGCCAACTCATGGGCGACCATATGGAGCAAAGCATCTTTGGTGGTATTGGTGGTCACCAACTCACGGGTTCGTTGTTCCACTTGCTGCTCCAGGGAGAGCGCATACCATTCTAAGGCGCGTTGCTGCACCTCGATCTGTCGTCGCAGTTGACGGGTGTGCAACGCTCGCTGCAATGAAGCGACGAAATCATCACGGTCAATCGGCTTGAGGATGTAATCATAGGCACCGCCACGGATCGCTTGAATAGCCAGCTCATGTTCTCCATGCCCGGTGATCAGGAGCACAGGAGTGTCTGGATGCCGTTCAGCAATCCTGGCAAGCAACTCCAATCCGTCCATGCCTGGCATCTTAATATCGCTGACGATAGCATCGTACTCCTGTTCTTGCAGGAGTGAGAGCGCGGTGGACGCGTCGGCTGCCGTCTGGATCTGGACGCCGGTCATCCGCAGTGAGATGGCGTGAGGTAGGGCCTGTAACAGTGCGAGATCGTCGTCAACCAGGAGAATGTGGGCCGTATTCATGCGAGATATCCCCTCTTCTTAATAAATAAAAGTAGCCTCTTCTATATTACTTTCCGAGAAATGGCAAAGTTTCAGTTTCCTCCTGATTTCTCATTTCATGCCCGTGTAGGAAAAACTATTATATTCAGCATGGCGATGTCTGTCAAGCAAATTACGATTTCTATTGTTGGGGTTTTTGTGGGCTGCCAGCCCACAAAAACCCCAACAATAGAAATCGATGCGAGCGCCGAAGGCGCGAGGAGTCGTCACAACGGGTGACCTTTGCCAGATGTTGAAACATCTTTGCATTTCGCTTGACGAATAGCCTTTAAAGATGTATAATCGCGGAGTTATGATTGTTTGCATGGCCTGGAACAGGCAGTTAGTAGGTCCTGTCCCTGGTAAAGACGCTAAAGAGTTCTGAGCAATCCTCTATAGACTCATTCCTCCCTGCACGCAAGCTCGTACTTATATCAGCTAGCAGCATTGCTCCCGTATCCTACGGCCTGCTCCTGGTACTCCCCGCCGGCACTGTGTCTTCGGGGAGCTGTAGCCGCCCACAATGGGCGTATTGGCCGAAAGGATTCCTTTTGCATGTCTTCTTTTAATGACTTCTCTTTACAGCCAACGACGCGCGCGTCGCTGGCAAATATGGATATTACTACGCCCACACCTGTTCAGGCCGAGGCAATCCCGGCGCTGATGACCGGGCGCGACCTGGTGGGACAATCAGCTACCGGCTCCGGCAAGACGCTTGCCTATGGCATCCCCCTGGTGGAAAGGGTAGCGAAGAATAGACGCGAAGTACAGGCGCTGGTCCTCGTGCCGACGCGCGAGCTGGCCCTCCAGGTCAACGCCGTGCTGAGCAAACTGGCTGCCAGTCGGCGCATCTCGACGGCAGTGCTGGTCGGTGGACGACCCTATGGCAGTCAGATCTCAGCGCTGCGCTACGGATCACAGATCGTCGTGGGCACACCGGGACGCGTGAAGGACCATCTCGATCGCGGCACCCTTGTGTTGAACCAGTTGCGCATGTGCGTGCTGGACGAGGCGGACCAGATGCTGGATAGTGGCTTCGCGCCGGACATCGAAGAGATATTGACGACCACACCCGATGAGCGACAGATGGCCCTCTTCTCGGCGACCATACCGGACTGGATTGTGAAGCTACAGAAAAAGTTCCTCAAAGATCCAGTCACGGTTGCCATTACATCAGCGGTGGGCGGCGAAAGCACGATCGAGCAGATCGCTTACCAGGTCCCGCAGGCGCAGAAAATGGCGGCGCTCTGTACCCTCCTGAACTCCACTGCGGGAGAGAGCAGCCTCATCTTCGGTAAGACGAAGTACGGCGTCGAGAAGCTTGGGAAACAACTCAGCAGGCTTGGATTTACGGTGGGAACATTGCACGGCAACAAGAGCCAGCGCGCACGCGAAGAGGTGCTTACCGCGTTCCGCCAGGGACGTGTGCAGACGCTGCTTGCCACAAATGTAGCCGCACGCGGACTGGACATCCAGGGCATCCACCAGGTTATCAATTACGAGCTGCCGGAATCGAGCGATCTTTTTACGCACCGCATTGGCCGCACGGGCAGAATGGGACGACAGGGCAAGGCGATCACACTGCTGGTGCCGTCCGATGTACCGAAGTGGCGGCAGATGGCGCGCCACCTGGGGCAGGCCGTCTCACTGCAGCGGCTCGTTATCGACGAAGAGGCCGCCATTGCACCACCGCTCGCCAGTCCCGAGGTCGTGGAAACACGGGAGCACGAACGGAAGGAGCAGAAGAGCGAGCAGGCACGTGAGCGCCAACGCACCTCGCGGGACCAGGAGCGCGGCAGACGTGAACGACCAGCGCACAATGCCACTTCTGGCACAAGGAGGCGGCAGAAAGTATATAGCGAGTCGCCTGTATGGGATGTGGAAAGCTCTCCTTCGTCAGAACGCTCCCATTCCGGCAGGGCGAGGAGTGGCAAGAGGGCAGCAGGAGCACGCCAAAGAGGATCGAGGCAATCTCACCCAGCAACAGCATCCACTCGTTCCCCATCATCCGGTGCATCCAGCCGGCTCGCGTGATTAGCTGCTCAAAATACACTGCTTCTGGCGCTCGAACTCGTCGTCGGTCAGGACGCCCGAGTCGCGCAGTTCGCCAAGCAGCTTGAGCTGCGCCAGTTGGCCACTATTCGCGCCTGACGATGGCGCGGGTGTCGCCTGGGGCGACGCCTGGTAGGGGTACGGATACGGTACGGCTGATAAGGTGGGGGCTGCTGCTGGGACATTGTGCTCTTACAGATGGGACCTGGTGTCCCAGCTTCAGAGATGGGGCCAGGACAATTCTTCTCAGGAAAATCAGGACGCCAGTCCCATCACAAAGGTCTCTTCAACAGGTATGCTTGTGACAGAGTACGTGATGGGTGTACGTACAAGCAGTGGTGCGAGATGGGCAGGTAAGAAGCCAGCCATGGCCGGATATCCTTGCCGTAACTCCACCAGAAGTAACTCCTGATAAGTGGAGAAGATACATGCATCTCTACGGTGAGTATGGACCTGCCGCAGGTGCAAGCTTGCTGATAGGACACTGAAGGCGTGCTGGATCAGGCATTCTCTGCTCATCGCGGAGACCAGTTGAGCCATGTCAGCTGAGAAAGAAAGCATCGCACGGAAAGGAAGATGTTTCATGACAGAACAAGAGTACAAAGCCACCAGTGCCACAGCCGCCGTTCCCGAGGCCTCGGCTCTGGAAGCCTTACAAGCCAGTCTGCGTGGCAAGCTCCTACGCCCGGGCGATGCTGCCTACGACGACGCCCGCACCATCCATAACGGCATGATTGACAGGCATCCAGCGCTGATTGTCCAGTGCGCCGGGGTCGCCGATGTGATCACCGCCGTCAATTTCGCCCGCGTCAACCATCTGCTGGTCTCGGTGCGCGGGGGTGGTCACAATGTTGCTGGCTTTGCCGTCTGTGACGGCGGGATCATGATCGACTTGTCTGGCATGAAGAGTGTCTGGGTCGATCCGGTGCGCCAAACGGCGCGTGCCGAGGGGGGCGCCACCTGGGGGGACCTCGATCACGAGACGCAGGTCTTCGGCCTGGCCACCACTGGCGGTGTGGTCAGGTCAACCGGGATCGCTGGCCTGACCCTGGGCGGTGGTCATGGCCACCTCATGCGCCGGTTCGGCCTGGCTGCTGACAATCTGCTGTCGGTCGACCTGGTGACCGCTGACGGCCAGTTGCGGCGGGTGAGCGCGACCGAGCACGCCGACCTCTTCTGGGGAGTGCGCGGCGGCGGCGGAAATTTCGGCGTCGCGACTTCTTTGGAGTACCAGCTCCATCCCGTCGGTCCACTGCTGGGGGGGATGCTCATCTATCCCATGCACAAGGCGCAGGAGTTCCTGTGGGTGTATCGCGACTTCACCAGGACCGCTCCCGACGAGTGTGGCTCCTCGGTCGTCCTGGCCACCTTGCCTGATGGCACACCTGCCGTCGTGACCATCACGGGGTTCTGCGGCCCCCTGGAGGAAGGGGAACGCCTCCTGCAGCCACTGCGAGCGTTTGGCCCTCCGCTGCAGGACCTGCTTGGCCCCATGCCCTATAGCAGGCTGCAGAGCATCGTGGAAACTGTCAATCCGCCTGGCCTGCGCAACTACTGGAAGTCGAGCTATCTGCAGAGCCTGAGTGAGGAGGCGATGACGACCCTGGTGGATTCCTTCGCAACCGTTCCTTCGCCCCACAGCCATATGGTGATTGAGCATCTCGGTGGCGCTGTCAGCCGCCGCGGGAGGGAGGAGACGGCATACACTCACCGCGATGCGCCGTATAACTTGCTGATCGTAGGGATGTGGAGCAACCCCGTGGAAGATGACCAGAACATCCGCTGGGTGCGAGGGCTCTGGGAGGCGATGCAACCCTTTGCCTCGGGCGAGGTCTATGCCAACTACGAGGCCGATCAGGGAATCGACCGGGTCAAGGCCGCTTACAGCGAAGCCGCCTATGCGCGGTTGGTTGCCCTGAAGAACAAATATGATCCCACGAACCTGTTCCGCCTCAATCAAAACATCAAGCCGACTCTCTCAGTGTGATTTGTCAGGATACCTTTTTGCATCTGAACGGTTCTTGGACACATTCAGTGTGCCTGCTTGCTTAAATGGCGCTGTGACCTCATGGTTCGACACCGGAGAACCTTTTGTGGTAGAATACCATCTGAACACTACATGTATCGCTGCTCGCTGTTGTTATGCAGCACCAGTTGATTGCCAAAGATCCTGAACAGTGCATTCAGGAAACGAAAGGAGTTCTCGCACATGTTAACCAATTCTCCCATCTATCCATCCCTGCCAGCAGCTGATCTGGAACGTGCCAAACGTTTCTACGCCGAAAAGTTGGGGCTGACCCCAGAGAGCGAATTAGAAGGAGGTCTTTTCTACCGCTGTGGCAGAGACAGCAGATTCTCTGTATTCACTTCTCAAGGTGAGGCCAGCGGGACCCACACCCAGGCTATGTGGCTGGTTGAGGATGCCGAGTCCGAAGTCGCCGCTCTCAAAGCCCGCGGGGTCGTCTTTGAAGAGTACGATTTGCCCTCCCTCAAGACCGTCAACAGTATCGCGACGATAGGGCCAGGCAAAGGAGCCTGGTTTCAAGATAGCGAAGGCAATCTCCTCTCTTTGGCTCAGTTTGACCAGGCCTGAGAGCAGGAGGACACAAGTGTTCCTTGTCGAAGAACCTGGTTCCCGAACCCGTTTGGTGATGGGGAGTGGTCTGATGTGATGAGGAGGCAAGGAGTGACGCATGTCTTTGATGGCCCGGTTGGCTCAGCTCTGCAAGGAGAAGCGTCTTCGCCTTCTCCCTGGCAACTCCAAGGGGCACAGCCGGTGAGTTCGTCAGCGGATGTGAGGAAAACCAACAGTATATGAGAAGGAGAGGACGCGATGCTCAGCAACTATCCGATCGACGTGGTGCTGCTGGCGATGGACCTGGCAGCTGCCAAAGACTTCTACGCAGACAAAATTGGCTTGCCGGTGCTTAGTGAGACCCCGGGCGGGGTGACGTTTCAATGTGGCGGCGACAGCCAGTTAGTGGTCACGAAGAGCAGCGTGGGGACCAAGGACGAGCAGACGCAAGCGACCTTCCGCGTCGCCGACGTGCGGGCCGAGGTCAGCGAACTGCGCCGGCGCGGCGTGAAGATCGAAGACTACGACATACCAGGGTTACAGACCCACGACTGCATCGCCGATATCGGGTTCGCCTGGATGGCCTGGTTCATCGACCCGGGCAAGAACTGCGTGGGCATGATACAGCTCAAGAACCCATAGAACCTTTCTTGCACGCCACCGAACACGTTCATGCAACCAACCGAATTGCGTCAAAATGATCGGCGAAGGACTGATCTAGACATCTGCGCGAAACGTTGGTTCTTGTCCCGTTGCTACTGGAAGGCCATCCACATCTCGGCATATTTTGATATTCCCGGAAAGGAGGAAGAAATGTCTTCTACACCACTGTATCGTTTGAGAGGCATCATCTTGCTGCTGGGGGCTGTGCTCAGTGTCATCGCAGGCATCCTGACGTTCTTCGTCGATACCAGTTACACTGCTTCGCTCAGCACCTTCCAAAGCCCACTGTGGTCAACCTACTACAGTCTGTTCTTCGTCGCCTTGGCGCTGATTCTGCTTGGTCTGCCAGGGCTCTGCCTGCGACAGGCAGGAGGACGCGGAGGGGTGTTGGGACTCATCGGTGGATTCCTCATAAAGTGGTGACTTGCTTGCCGCGATCATCGGCCTGTTGGGAACCGTCTCCGCCGCGATTGCGTATGGTTGGGTTGGCATGATCCTGACGCAACAGCCGAAGGCGATAGGAGCAGAAGCTTCCTCTCCTCCTCAAGCAGTGCTACCTGCTCAAGGGAGCAGAGGGGGATGAGGCGATACGAGCTATCACCGGTGTGAGCAAAGGAGAGGCAATCTTCAGCCCGGCGGTTGCGCGCCGCTTGATGGGCTATTTTGGAAAGCCACTCAAGAGCCCACAGCCCGCTCACCTCTTTTCATGGAATTTCAAAATTTACAAATACACCTTCCTCCTTGCGGCGATATTCTCTTCCTCAAAAAACCGCTCCGCAGATCTGCATGCAGCCGACCCGGACGCTCCCAGCGAGGATCTCGCCGTCGCGTAAACAAGCGCTCCATTCATCCTCTTCTCTTGACTTTCGACATTAGGGTATGCTAATATCCTAGTGTTATAGTAAGGTATTAGTGTACCCTAATATTTCGACGCAGGGGACATATTCTACCGTCTCTTCTCTGCTCTTTCTAAGAGACAGGCGCTCACACATCTTTTGAGCATTTTTTGGCAAGGAAGGTTTCAAAATGGCTCACAAAACATTATCTCTCGCGATTGGGCGCACCGTGTTGCGTGTTCTCCTGATCGTAGCCGCGCTCATCGTCGCCAGCGTGCTCGTCTGGCAGGGCATCACGGCATCCGGTTCGCCAGATCCGACGTTGCCGCATACACCGCCGGGCGTCGCGATCCTCGATATCGGCGTCCTGGTCTTCCGCGAAGGACTGGAATGTATCCTGGTCATCTCCGCCATCACCGCCAGCATGATGGGCGCTAATCAATCCTATCAGCGTCCGATCGCGGCTGGTGTGGGCGTTGGCTTCTTTGCGACGATCGTCACCTGGTTTATCGCGGTCGGCATAATCAGCAACCTGACGCAGAATCTGCCGGCGCTGGACGTGCAGGCGGCGACGGGCCTGCTCGCGGTGATCGTGCTGCTCACTGTGATGAACTGGTTCTTCCACAAGGTCTATTGGACCGGCTGGATCTCGATGCATAACCGCAAGAAGCGCGATCTGCTCAAAAGCGCGAAGTCTTCAGAGACCCCGGCACAGCGCCTGGTGATGGGATTGGCCTTGCTTGGTTTCGCCTCGTTCTATCGCGAGGGTTTCGAGGTGGTGCTCTTCCTTCAGAGCTATCGTTTGCGCATGGGTGGAGACATCGTCTTGCAGGGCGTACTGCTGGGACTCTTCTTCTCGGCGATCGTCGCGGTCCTGACCTTTGTAGCGCACCGCCATCTACCATACAAGAAGATGCTGGTCATCACAGGCGTTATGCTGGGCGCGGTGCTGCTCGTCATGGTGGGCGAACAGGCCGTGGAGATGCAGCTCGCGCACTGGATTCCCACCACGCCGATCCCTGCGCTGCAATGGATACCTGATTGGATGGGCCTCTGGTTCTCCGTGTTCCCGACCGTCGAGACGCTGGTTGCTCAGTTGCTCGCCGCCATCCTCGTCATCGGCTCCTACTTCGTGGCCCGCTACCAGGCGGTCTTGCTGCCGCGTCGGCGCGGTGAGACGCCGGCGCGGCGCCCGGAAGCACCGCCGCAGGTCGCAACGTCTGTTGAGGCGTAGAGCGCTTCCCAAATTGAGTAGGGATGGGGGCAAGCTCCCATCCGGCTCTTCTCTCACTGACACATTTCAGAGGAGCCATGCATGTCGTGGCGACACCACTTGTTAACATCCCTTGCAAAAAAGTTGTGAGCTGGGAAAGATACAAGAGGAAGCCGGAGGTCATCCAGCTCCCTCTTCTCGGACTTGATGGAGACCACACGCCTGCGGGCGAAGCTCTCGGTTGACCGTCAGATGGACGGATAGCCAGCGGTGGCAGAAGCTAACGCAGGCCCTCCCACAGTGCCCGCTCCGCGGATCGAGGATCGTCTACGACCTCTGACGTTGTGTCGAAGCGCATGGTTGCCCTGCGCTTCAGATCGTACTTCGGCCAACCGGGGTCTCCACTGGTAGAAAAGGCAACCCAGGCGGCGTGCATGGTGTCAGCGAGCTGTTGTGGAGGGTCGTTTCCCCAGAGCGGCCCAATCCCGTTGCTCAGCGTGTCGAAGACGAAGGCAATCTCAAGCGCATGGCACGCGCCAAGGAGTCCGTTGAACTGCGGCGAGCGCCAGGCGAACTCGTACATATAGGTGGCCGAGGGGCTCTTCGCATGTGCATCAGCCAGGCGGATGGCGGGGATACGACACCACCAGTCGGTCTGGAGAGCCGCGAGCAGGTCGCCGGCGCTGGCGTCGGGACGTGCGGCGCGATAGGCGGCCAGTGTCGCTTCGACCGGGAGTCCGTAGGCCGCCACAGCTCCGACCAGGGCCTCGTCGGTGACGTGGTCGATCGCGCCACCGGCTACCAGGAACAGCCTCCACTCGTCGGTGTTCGTGCCGACCAGGAGGTCGATATCTGCGCCGGCGCCGGCAGCGATGCGATCAATCGGACGCGCGGGGATGACGTCCCCGTCGATCACCGGCTGCCACAGCACCATGGCGGCCACCACCTCAGCGCCCCAGCGCTCGGGGTCGGGATGCGCGAAGAGATCGGCATCCAACTCCGCTTGCGCCGCCAGCATACGATCGAGAGGGACCGCCGCGATCGCCTCGCGGGTTGCTTCGACGCCAAGCTTCTCGGCAAGGTACCGGCCGACCCGCTGCGCGGTCGCGGCTGAGATCACTGGATGAGCCGCCCCACTCTGAGCGATAGCCCGGTGAAAGAGCCCCTGGGCACGGGGCATGGACAGCAGCATGCCGATGCTCATAGCACCAGCCGACTCGCCAAAGATGGTGACGTTCTGTGGATCGCCACCAAAGGCGGCGATATTCTCCCGTACCCACTGGAGGGCAGCGATCTGGTCGAGCAAGGCGCGGTTGGCGTTTCCCTCGCCCAGA